>Ga0190275_10001867_pt1 | contig 15422 bp, 12 predicted proteins | sample Popmic550T_FD_133745 | JGI IMG/M metagenome (GOLD analysis project Ga0190275, IMG submission 133745) | Populus adjacent soil microbial communities from riparian zone of Yellowstone River, Montana, USA - 550 T | ecosystem: Environmental > Terrestrial > Soil > Riparian zone > Trees stand | place...
AGCTCCCCTCCGAAGAGGCGCTCACGCCCCCTCCCATGACCTCCGCGCCGCGGGACGACGAGCCGCTCCCCGTCCGAGCCCCCGTGCAGGCCTCCCACCCCGAGGATGAGTTCCTCCCGCTCCCCGTCACCTCCACGCCCTACACCGAGCCCCCGCCCCCGGTACGCGCGCCTCCGAGTCTACCGGCCCCGCAGCTCACGGCGCCCCCCTCACAGCCCCTGCCCGCACAGCTCCCCCAGCTCACACCGCCCCCCGTCAAGTCTCCGCCCGCTCCAACCCAGCCTGCCTTGGCGCCCGCTCCTCGCTCCAGCGGCCCCACCGAGTCCCCACGCCAGCGCGCCCTGCGCTACAGCCGCTACTCCGCTGGGGCGGGCGGCTCGACGCTCGCGCTCACCCAGGGCATGGTGGGTGTCGTCACGGGCGCCATGCTGGGCTCCGCCTTCAACATCGCCAGCGATGCACAAGACAGCGATGGCTACACGGGCGCCATCCTCGGCGGGCTCACGCTCGGCACCGCCGCCACGCTCTACCAGTACTTCGTCCCGATAGGCCGCCGCGAGTCCCTGCTGGCCGCGGGCGCGGCGACGGCGGGGCTGATGGCCAGCCTCACCCTCGCCAACTCGCGCCAGCTGAGTGACAAGGACCGCGCGGTGCTGGCCCTCGCGTCCACTCAGGCGGGCATCGCCGGCGTGCTCCTGCTCACGGCCGGTGGCGGGGACGTGAGCGCCGGAGACGCGGGGCTGGTGGGCGCCACCTCCCTCTACGGCTCCGTCGTCGCGGGGCTCATCGAGTACATCCACGCCCGGGAAACTGGCCAGCGCTACAACTTCGTGCCCGCCCTCCTCGCACCCGCCGTCGGCATGGCCGTGGGCGGGCTGCTCGCCATCCCCCTGGAGCTGTCGTCCGCCAGTGCCTTCGAGCTCACCGCGTACCCGCTCGGCGCGGGGATGACGGCGCTCCTCATCGGCTCGCGGATCGCCGATGATGTCGTCGTCGCCAAGACGGTGCTCGGCACCATCGGCGCCACCTTCTTCATCATCGCCCTGGTCAACGGGCTGTCTCCTGGCCCCGTGGAGTCCCCTCAACCTTCCGCCAGCACCCTCGAGGCCATGCCCGTCCCCGTGGTGATGGCGGCGGGCCGGGGCAATGACTCGCTCGCCGCGGGCCCTGGCCTCTTCCTGCGATTCTGAGATCTCCCATGCGAGCTCTCCTCCTCCTGACGTCCCTGCTCTCCACCGTGGCCGGCGCCTCGCAGTTGGAGCGCACCGCAGCCCAGACCGAGCCGCCGCCCCCCGCCTCTTCTCCGGACGAGCCTGAGTGGGCGAAGCCTCCTCCAGGCACCGGCCCCGCCGAGTCCGCGGGTGCGCGTGCACAGCGCTACAGCCGGTTCTCCGCAGGGCCCGCGGGCCCTTCGATCGCTGTCGCCGAGGTCCTCCTCGGTGTCGCGGGTGGAGCCATCCTCGGAAACGCCTTCGACACCGATGGCAAGACCAACCACCTCTACACCGGGGCGATGCTCGGGGGACTCACGCTCGGCACCGGCGGCATCCTGTATCAATACTTCTTCCCCGTGCAGCGCCGCGAGTCGCTGCTGGCCACCACCGCCGCGCTGGCGGGGCTCGCGGGGGGCATCGCCTACGCGAACAACCAAGGCCTGAACGACCAGGGCCGCGCGACGCTCGCGCTGATCACCTCCCAGGCAGGCATGTTCACCTCGCTCCTGCTCACCTCCGGCGGCCAGGACCTCAGCGGCGCGGACTACTGGCTCATCAGCATGACCGCGGTCTACGCCACCCTCTTCGCCTCGCTCATCGAGTTCATCCACGATGCGGAGAATCCCGGTGGGTACAACTTCGCGCCCATGTTGATGGCGCCCGCGATCGGCATGGCCCTCGGCGGGCTGCTCGCCATCCCCATCGAGATGAACGGCGTCGGCATCGCCATCCTCTCCTCGGCCCCGATCGTCGTGAGCGGAATGGCCTTCGGCATGGCCGCCGCGCTCTCCGGCAATGCCACCACTGGAAAGGCCGGGCTCATCACCCTGAGCGCCAGCTTCGTCGCCTCCGCCATGGCCATCGCCTTCACCTACACCCCACCGCCTCAAGAGCGGGCCTTCGCCAGCACCGTGCAAATCGCCCCCGTGCCGGTGGTGCTGGCCGCGGGCCGGGGCAACACCGGGCTCGCCGCAGGCCCTGGCCTGTGGATCCAGTTCTGAGCCCGCGCGCAAAGTCTCTTGCGAGACACAGGAAACCAGGAAAGATGGAGTCAGGCCGGCAGGCGGGGGCGCACAAGGAGCTACCCAGCCTCACACAGACATTCCCTTGAGGAGCCTTTGATATGCGGTCCATTGCCATCCTGCTGAGCCTCACCGCGGCCGTCGCCAGCGCCCAGCAGTCGGACGCCCCCACCGCTCCACCGACTCCGCCTCCCATCACCTCCGCGCCGGCCCCCAGCGAGCCGCCGCTTCCTCCCCCCCCGCCCCCACCGTCGGTGACGCCGCCCCCCGCCGCCACGGGGCCCGCCGAGCCCGCGGGCGAGCGCGCCGTGCGCTACAGCCGCTTCTCCGCTGGACCGGGAGGACCGCTGTTCACCTTCGCTCAGGTCATGAGCGGCGTCGTCAGCGGCGCCATGCTCGGCAACGGCGCCGACGAGGACCGTCCGGACGACGAGCAGAGGAACAGCGCCTACACGGGCGCGGTGGTGGGCGGCCTCACGCTCGGCACGATGGCCACGCTCTACCAGTACTTCGTCCCCGTCGAGCGCAACGAGTCGCTCTTGATAGCAGGCGCGGCGACGTCGGGGTTCGTCGCGGGCATTGCCATCGCGGCCGATGGAGACATGTCCGGCACAGAGGCCGCGTGGCTGGGCCTGGCCACCACCCAGGCGGGGATCATCAGCGTGCTGGCGTTCACCCGAGGCGGAGGGGACGTGAGCACCGGGGACGCGGCGCTCGTGGGCATGACGTCCCTCTACGCGCTCACCCTCACCGGGCTCACCCAGGGCATCATGGACTCGTCCAGCAGCCGCGACATGAACTATGTCGCCACCTTCATCGCTCCCGCGGCGGGCATGGCCCTGGGCGCCCTGCTCACCCTTCCGCTGGAGATGGACGCCTCGCGCGTGGTCAAGCTCACCCTCGTCCCGCTCGGCGTGGGCGCGACGATGCTCTTCCTGGGCGCCACCCTCGCCGATGGCACCACCGTGCCCCTCACCGCGCTGGCCGGCATCGTCACCTCGTTCGCCCTCACGTTCCTGCTGACCTCGGATCCGGGCGTGCCGACGGAGAAGGAGTCGCTGCGCCGCGCCGACTTCCAAGTCATGCCCGTGCCGGTGGTGATGGCAGTGGGCCGCGAGAAGAGCTCCATCGCCGCGGGGCCCGGTCTCTTCATGCTCTTCTGACGCATGCACTGCACCCCCGGCCTCAGAGACGAGGCTGGGCGGTGAGGGGCTCGCGCGCCGGAGCTGCCACCAGGGGCCACGCGTCCCGAGGGCGGCTCTCCGCGATGAAGTCCACCGCGTCCCGGATGACGGCCGGGGTGTAGAGGATGCGGTAGTGCCCCAGGCCGTGGGTGCGCACCAGCGTCGCCCCCGGCCAGGCGCGGGCGATGGCCTCGCCTGCCTCCACCCGCACCTCGTTGTCCCCCTCGTCGTGGAAGATGCGCAGCGGCGTCTTCAGGGATGGCGCGAAGTCCGGCACCACATAGTCCTCCAGCGGACCCACGCGCGCCTCGAGCCGCTCCACCATGCGCGCCTCCGCACGCGCTGGCAGCGCCAGCTCCCGCGAGAAGAAGGCCACCGCCTTGCGAGGATCCGTCGGCGGCGCCACGAACACCGCCCGCTCCACGGCCAGCCCGTCCCGGAGTGCCAGGGCGCTGGCCGCCGCCCCGAACGAGTGCGCCACGAGGGCGTGCGGCCCACCAGTGGCATGCCCCACTGCCCGGATCATCCGCGCCATCTCCGGCAGCGATGAGAGCCGCCCGGATGAGCGCCCGTGCCCCGGCGCATCGAACGTCACCACCGAGAAGCCCGCCGCTACCAGCGGGCCCACGAAGGCGGTGAGCTGGCCCCCGTATCCGCTCCACCCATGCACCAGCAGGACGCGCGGGCCCTCGCCCCAACTCCACACCGCCACCCGCTCGCCGCACAGCTCCAGGAAGCGTTGCTCTCCGTGCGCCAGCACGGCGCCCGCCTTGCGCGAGGGCCGAGTGCGCCGGGGCGTGCGAAACAGCCGCTCGGCCTGGTGTCCGGTCCACAACGGATTCACCGTGCCCGCCACGCGCATGGCCGCTCGCATCGCCAGCCGCCTCAATTCAGTCCGAACGTTCGTGCTATTTCTGGCCATGACAACTCCCAGGAGACCGCGGGGAAAAGAGCGCTTCAAGTCCGCTTCATTGCTTGGGGGTGCGGTAGAGGTTCAGCAGGGACTCGAAGGTCCGGCGGGCGCGCGCTTCGGCCTTGGAGTCACGCATCAGCCGGGACGCGTGGTGGCAGGCGAGCATCACCCCATGCAGCTCCGAGGCGAACTGCTCCACGTCCGCGTCGGGGCGGAAGTGGCCCTCGTTGATGGCGGTGCGTGCCGTCTGGGCAATGCAGTCCAGCCAGTCCTTCTGGCCTTGCACCAGCTTGTCGCGAGCCGGGCCCGGCGCGTCATCCAGCTCCGCGGCGGCGGCCACGAAGATGCAGCCGCCCTCGTGCGCGGCGCTGCGCGCCCAGTCCAGCCACCGCTCAAAGAGGGCGCGGATGCGGGGCTCTCCGCGAGGACGGGCCAGCGCCGGGCGGATGACTCCCTCGGTGAACAGGGTGGTGGCCGCCTCCAGCACCTCCACCTCCAATGAGGACTTGGAGCGGAAGTGGGCAAAGAGGCCGCTCTTGGAGAGCTGCAGCTCCTCCGCCAGCCCGCCAATCGTCAGCCCCTGCAGGCCCACACGGCTGGCCAGGCGCACCGCGCGCTCCAGGATGGCCTGACGGGTGAGCTCGCCCTTTCGCATCATGGGAGAATAATAGAACGGTCGTTCTTTTTTCGCAACCCCTATCCCGTTCCGTTCACCCTCCTACTGCTCCTGGCAAGGTTGCGCTCGAGGCGTCCCTCGGGTTGCAGATCCTCTATGTCGAGGACGATGTCGACATCCAGGAAGCGCTCCAGGAGGTCCTCGAAGCCGCCGGGTATCGCGTCACGGTCGCCTCAACGGCCACGCAGGGCCTCAGCTTCATGCGCTCGCAGAAGTTCCACCTCGTCATCAGCGACTACAACCTTCCAGACATCCTGGAGTGCCGGTACCCAGAGTCGACGAGCCCGGAGGATCTGCTGGTCGAGCTGCGCCGGAGCCTGGAGGAGTACAGGCCCACGCTCATCGTCCTGGACAGCATCTCCTCCATCGCGCACTCCACCTCCACGCGAGGGTTCCGCCAGTTCATGGTCGGCTTCGCCTCCCTGGTGCGCGAGCACAGCCGGAGCGCGCTCCTGACTCAGGCCATCAGCGAAATCAAAGAGGATGAGCGCACGGCTCCGTTCCTCTCCACGATCGCGGATGCGATCATCTCGCTCGACTATCAGCGTCATGGCAAGAAGCTCGAGCGGACCATCAGCGTGACGAAGATGCGTGGCTCGGCGCACTCCGATGATGCCTTCCGCCTGCTGATGCGGCCTGGGGGACTCGGGATCGAAGCGCTCGAAGAGCCAGGGGCCTGAGCCGCCGGTCCGCTCACCGCGGCGGCGCCGGCTCCCCCGTGTCAGCCCTCGGTGTTGCGGAGGAAGTCGGCGGTCTGGTTGAAGCGCTCCTCGAGGTAGCGCCGCAGGCCGCCGGTGATGCCGCGCGCATCCAGTGCCTTGCGCATGCAGCGCAGCCACGCGTCGCGCATGGCGGTGTCCACGGGGACGTGGCCGTGGCGCATGCGCAGGCGCGGGTGGCCGTGGCGCTCCTGGTAGTGCTGCGGCCCTCCCAGCCAGCCCATGAGGAACAGGCCGAAGCGGTGGCGTGTGCCGCGGCTCACCTTGCCGTCCTCTTCCAGCACGTGCAGGCGGGCGAGCGCCGGCTCGCTGGAGTCCATCGCGTCATAGAAGGCGTCCGCGAGAGCGCTCACTGCCTCCTCACCCCCGAGGCGTTGGAAGGGGGTGTCCTCCAGGGAGGGGATCCAGTCGTCCGAGGCAGGCGTCTTGAGCTGAGTGGACATATCCGGGTTCAACGCGAGGTGGGGGAGCGGCATTCTCTCAGATAGCCGCCGCGCCGGCCCACCGCTTGGGGCGGGACTTCAGGGTGGTGACGCCCAGCCTGTCGCAGAAGGCCTCGAAGGGTGCCCGTGGGACGCCGGCCCATGCGAGCTCTGCCAGGGACTCCTTCAGCGGTGCGTCCGTCACCAGGGTAGCGAGCTTCCTATAGAGGAGGGCGTCCTTGTGGTGCTCGCGCAGCGTGGCGGCCAGCTTCTCCGCGCCGCGCGGGCGGGCGGTCCACGTGGCCGGATCCGAGGGGATGGACTCCAGGTGGCCGTAGGCGGTGAGCAGCGCCGAGGCGCCCTTCTCGCCGAAGCCGGGCAGCCCGGGGATGCCGTCCGCGTCGTCTCCCACCAGCGCGAGCAGATCCGGGATGCTGGCAGGAGGGACGCCGAGCTTCGCGCGCACCGCATCCTCGTCCAGCTCCTTCTCCTGACGCCGATCCACCTGCACCACCTTCTTGCCACGCACGCACTGGCCCAGATCCTTGTCCGGGGTGAGCAGCCGCACCTGTTCCACCTGGCCGGCCCAGCGCGCGGCGGCGGTGGCCAGTGCGTCATCGGCTTCGTGGTCTTTCATGGACCAGACGGTGACGCCGAGCGCGCGCACCGCCTGCTCGACCAGGTCGAACTGCGCGTGCAGCTCGGGAGGAACGCCCTCGTCGGACTTGTAGCCAGCGAAGAGCGCGTTGCGGAAGGAGCGGATGGGGTTGTCGAAGGCGACCGCGATATGCGTCACTGCCTCCTTCGGCTCGTGCAGCAGCGCGAGCAGCGAGGCCATGACACCCACCGTGGCCTTCACGTCCTGCCCATCAGGCGCAGTGGTGCCCGGGCGCGGAGAGAAGTGGGCCCGGTAGAGCTCATAGGTACCGTCGACAAGGTGCAGTCGCATGCGAGGGGCATGTCTACCGCTCCAGAAGCCCCGCCGCCACCTCCCGCTTCAACAGCTCGGGACAAGGTGCTGTCCACGGGGATACAGCTGACTCCAAGACTCGAGGCGCCCGCCCGAGGGCCAGGCAGCCTCGCGCAAGGCGGATTGCCGGCCTGCCCGCCCATACACACCTCTTCGCGAGGCAGTGGGGCGGTGGCGTCCGTCCCCACGAGGTTCGGAGGTGGACGATGCGCAAGACGCTCCTGCTCTTGGCCCTGGCGCTGATGGGTTCGGCGTGCGGCGCGAGGCGAGTGACCGCTGCTCCCCCCACGGAGCGACTGGCGGAGTCCCGCACCGCCATCCGCGCAGCGGAGCTGGTGGGTGCGGCGCGAGTGCCTGAGGCAGCGACGTACCTTGGCTTCGCCCAGCAGCAGGTGGCGGCTGCCCAGCAGTTGATGACCGAAGGCCGGTATGGCGCGGCGGACCTCCAGCTCCGGCAGGCAGCGGCGGATGCACAGCTCGCGCTGGCGCTGGCCCGCGCCGTGCCCCTGGAGAACGAGGCCCGGCGGATGTTGGAGCAGGTGGAGTCACTGCGGCGCAGCCCGCGGTAGGCCAAGAGAGGAGACGCGTCATGCACGGGTGGAAGCAGCGCGTGTGGAGCTGGGCGGGGCTCGCGGCCCTGATGACGGGGTGCGTCGCGCATGGCCCGCCGCCTCGTGAGCTGATCGATGCGCGCCAGGCCTACCAGCACGCCTCGACCAGCCCCGCGGTGCAGCAGGAGCGCCCGCAGGATCTGCAGGAGGCATGGCAGGCGCTCATCGAGGCCGAGCGCGAGTACGATCGAAACCCGAGCTCGCCGGCGGCGCGCTCGCTGGCGTACGTAGCGCTGCGCAAGGCCCAGCTCGCAGAGGCGCACGCGAGCATCGCGGTAGCGGAGCGGCAGCGCGCCCTGGCCGCCCAGGCTCTGGCCCAGGCGCAGGAGGCCGAGCGGCGGCGCGCGGAGGCCGAGCTGCGGGCGGCGCAGCAGCAGCTCGCGGAGGCACGGGGCCTCAGGGACGAGGCCGCGCGGCTGGCCGAGGCGCGGCGGCTCGAGGCGGAGGCGGCGCAGCTCCGGGCCGAGGCCCAGCGGCGTGAGGAGCAGACGCAGCGGCTGACCCTGGAGGAGCAGCGGCGGCGTGAGGCGCAGGCCCAGGCGCAGCAGCTGGCCCAGACACAGGCGCAGGTGGAGACGGAGCGGCGCGCAAGAGAGGAAGCGGAGCGGCGCGCCAACGAGCAGCTCGAGGCGGAGCGTGAGGCCCGTGCGGAGGCCGAGCGCCGAGCCACTGAGGCGCTCACCCGCCTGGAGCGCTCAGGAGAGGTGGGAGTCCGAGAGGATGCCCGAGGCATGGTGCTGACGCTGTCGGGGAGCGTGCTCTTCGCCTCGGGCCAGGCGGAGCTGCTGCCCTCCGCGCGCAACCGGCTCTCCGAGGTGGCGGAGGCGCTGAAGCAGTCGCCCAACGCGCTCACCATCGAGGGCCACACGGACTCTCAGGGGCCTGACTTCTACAACGAGGACCTCTCACTGCAGCGCGCCGAGCAGGTGCGCGACTACCTCCTGTCCCGCGGTGTCCCGCCGGATCGCATCGCCGTGCGCGGGCTGGGCGAGTACCGCCCGGTAGCCAGCAACTCCACGCCGGAGGGCCGCGCGAACAACCGCCGCGTGGAGATCGTCCTCCAGCGCGTGCCCGAGGGAGAAGGCGGACGCACGGGCGTGGGCGGCAGCGGTCAGAAAGACACCCCTCGCTGACCTCACCGGTCGTAAGTGCGGATCCCACGGCGGCGGGCGCGGTACGCTGTGTCCGCCCGCCATGTCGTCCGAACCCACTCCCGTCCTGCTGACCACCGATCGGCTGCACCTGGCGATGCTGCCCTCCGATGCAGCCGGGCGCGTGCTGGCCTACCACCAGGTGAACGAGGAGCACCTGGGCCCTGTCTCCCCGGCGCGCCCGCCCACCTTCTTCACGCTGATGTACTGGCGGACGCGGCTGGCACAGGACCGGGAGGACTTCCGGCATGACGTGGGGCTGCGGCTCTTCCTGCTGCCCCGCGATCAGCCGCTCACGGCCGCACCGGTGATCGGCACGGTGAGCTTCACCCACATCCGCCGCGGCCCGGTCCAGGCGTGCGAGCTGGGGTACGGGCTGGACTTCCGCTACCAGGGCAAGGGGCTGATGACGGAGGCGCTGCGGGCGGCCTGCACCTACGGGTTCAACGCGATGGGGCTGCACCGCATCCAAGCCAACCACCTGCCGGAGAACCTGAGCAGCGCCTCGGTGCTGCGCAGGCTGGGCTTCGTCGTCGAGGGCTACGCGCGCGACTACCTGCTCATCAACGGGCACTGGAGAGACCACATCCTCACCTCGCTCGTCGCCCCCAGTGAGCCTGGCGACCCAGTGAGCTCCTGATCAGGTCGAAAGATCCTCTCTTTTGAGCAAGAGTTCCCATACAGTAGATCTGAAAAGTTCCAGCTTGGCTCAGCTTCGATACACTTCAGGGCATCTTCATGCATCACCGCAAACCCAAGGCCGGTGGAGGGGAGGAAGAGACCTCACACTCGCTTCATCCCCCCTCGAGCTCCTCCCTGCCCTTGGAGGAGCAGCTTGCGTCCACCCAGCGCCTGCTGAGCGCGCTCGCGCAGGTGCATGCGGACTTCATCACGCAGGGAGATCATCGCCTCCTCTTCGAGCGGCTGCTGTCGCTCCTGATCGAGCTGACGTGCAGCGAGCGAGGCTTCATCGCCGAGCTCCATCACGCCCCCCAGAGCGCTCCCTCGCTTCAGCTCCTTGCCGCTCAGGCATGGACGGGCCCGCTGCAGGACATCGAGGCGCGCGTGGCACCCGCACTCACCACGGGAGCGCCCGTGCTGAGCCCTGATCCCGGTCCGGACGTCCCGGGAGCGCCACCGGGCGCCGCGCCCCTGCGTGCCTTCCTCGGGTTGCCCTTCAAGCTCCAGGGCGAGGTGGTGGGACTGGTGGGCCTCGCCCAGCGACCCGGCGGTTACGACGCGGCGGTCGTCGAGCTCCTGCAGCCCGTCCTCACCACCTGCGGCACCCTGCTCCACGCGGGGCGGGAGGCCGAGCGGCGCCACCTGAACGAGCAGGCGCTGCTGGCCCAGCAAGCGCAGCTGCGGAAGCTGGCCCTGGTGGCCGCCCGCACCGACAACGCGGTGATCATCACCGACGCGCAGGGGCGCATCGAGTGGGTCAACGAGGGCTTCACCCGCATCACCGGCTACACACTGGAGGAGGCCGTGGGCCGCACGCCGGGCAAGCTGCTGCAGGGCCCCGGCACGGATCCGAAGGGCATCGAGGCCATGCGCCAGGCCCTGAGCCGGGCAGAGGGCATCACCGTCGAGCTGCTCAACTACGGCAAGTCGGGCAAGGAGTACTGGAACCTCATCGAGATCCAGCCGGTGCACGACGAGCAGGGCAAGCTCGTCCAGTTCGTGGCCATCGAGAGCGACGTCACCGCGCGGCGCCAGCTCGAGCAGCAGGCCGCCGCGAGCGCTGAGCAGCTCCGGCTGGCGCTGGAGAGCACCGAGGACGGGCTCTGGGACTGGGACATCCGCACCGGCACCCTCAAGACCAACACCCGGTGGCTGACCATGCTGGGCTACGAGCCCACGCAGAAGCCCAGCTTCGAGTTCTGGTCCACCCAGCTCTGCCACCCCGAGGATCTGCCCGAAGCCAACCAGCTGCTGCTCGAGCACATGGAGGGTCGCAGCCCCATGTTCGAGCTCGTGCACCGCCTGCGGCACAAGGACGGCCACGATGTGTGGGTCCTGGGCCGCGCCAAGGTGTCCGCGAGGGATGAGCAGGGGCGCCCGCTGCGCATCGTGGGCACCAACGCGGACATCACCTCGCGCAAGCGCGCGGAGGAGCAGCTGCAGGTCTTCATCCAGGCCATCCCGGACATGCTCTTCCGGATCCGCGCGGATGGTCACTGCCTGGCCTTCAAGCAGTCCCTGATCGAGCCGCCGCTGCTCCCCGCGGAGGGGTTCATCGGCAAGAACATGTTCGAGCTCATGCCGGCGCACGTGGTGGCGCACCTCCGGCCCGCGCTCCAGCGCGTCACCCAGGACAGCTCCCTGGAGATCTTCGAGTACTCCCTGGAGATGCCCTTTGGCATCCAGCAGTACGAGGCGCGCGTGGTCCCCAGCGGCCCGAACGAGGGCATGTGCATCGTGCGCAACATCACCGTGCGCAAGGCGCTGGAGGACCAGCGGCGCCGCCAGCGGGAGGAGCTCGAGGAGCGGGTGCGCCAGGCGACGCGCGAGCTGGAGTCGCGCCAGGCGCAGCTCATCCAGTCCGAGAAGCTGGCCTCGCTCGGGCAGATGGCGGCCAGCATCGCCCACGAGATCAACAACCCTGTGGGCTACGTCTCCAGCAACGTCTCCACCCTGGCCGTCTACGCCTCCGTCCTGCGCCGGCTGATCGAGCTCTACCTGCGCATGGAGGAAGTCCTGGGCCCGGACATCCCCGACGCCGCGGCCGAGCTGCTGGAGGAGGCGCGCGCCCTGCGCAGGCAGGAGCAGCTGGAGGACATCCTCCAGGACATGGACGAGCTGCTGTCGGACTCGCGGGAGGGCATCGCCCGCATCCGCGAGTTCATCCAGGACCTCAAGACGTTCGTGCGCGAGGAGGCCGGCGAGGCGCAGCAGGCGGACCTCAACAAGCTGCTGCAGGTGACGCTGCGGATGCTGCGCCACGAGCTCAAGTACAAGTGCCACGTGCGCCTGGACTTCGGACCCCTGCCGATCGTCCGCTGCTACCCCACCCAGCTCAATCAGGTCTTCGTGAACCTGCTGGTCAACGCCGCCCACGCCATCGACCAAAAGGGGGAGATCCACATCACCACCCGGCGCGAGGGGAACGACATCGTGGTGCGGCTCAAGGACACGGGGCGCGGGATGTCGCCGGAGACGCTCGGCAAGCTCTTCACGCCCTTCTTCACCACCAAGCCGCCCGGTGAGGGCACTGGCCTGGGCCTGTCCATCTGCTACGCCATCATCAAGCGCCACAAGGGCCGCATCGAGGTGGAGAGCGAGCTGGGGAAGGGCACCACCTTCACGGTGTACGTGCCCCTCACCGAGGCGTGACGCCCGCGGGCCTCAGGTGCGGCCCGCGAGCAGCTCCTCCCTCAGGCGTGTGAGCACCTTGCCCAGCAGGTTCTGCCCCCTCCACTGCGAGGGGTTCTGGATGCGTGGGTCCTCCGCGGAGAGCCCCACACCCCAGATGCGATCCAGCGGGCTGGCCTCCACCAGCTCCGTGCCCGCGGTGGCCAGCAGCACCTGGAGCAGGTCCGCGTTCTGCGTGAACTTGGCGCGGTTGCCCTCGTACACGATGCGCTCGCGCTCACGCTTCCAGCGCTGCTCCTCGAAGCCACGCACCTTGCGGCCCAGCGCCTTGTGCGTCTTGGGCGACGTGGAGGCCAGGATGCGCTCAGCCACCTCCTGGTCCCCGAACAGCACCGCCTTGCCGTACATCATGTACTGCTCCGCGCAGGTGAAGCGCTTGCCCTCCACCACGAACTCGACGGGGTGCCACTGCGAGAACGGGGACTGCTGCTGCCAGAAGAACGTAAACCTGCGCTGCTCGTCAGTCATGGTCCCACTCCCAGGTTGGTGTAAAAATCACACCAACGACGGGAAATGCAACAGGCCCTGACAGCGGGTGACTCAGCGGGGCGGCTCGAGCGAGAGGATGCTCGGGACATGCTCCGGCGCCGAGAGCCGCAGCAGGCCGTGGCCGATGCCCGCCAGCCCCATGAGCATCCCGGGGCTCTCGCTGCCTCGCGGCAGTCCGCAGCGCCAGCCACCCTCGCGGCCCTGGCGGAGGACGACGGCCGCGTGCTGCATCGCCGCCTGGGTCCAGCGAGGCTCGTGCAGGAGCTTGCCCGCCACGTGCAGCACCTCGAGGGCTCCCACGTCTCCGTGGCACAGGCAGTGGTTGGCACCGAAGCCCGCGCGCAGCGTCGTCTCGAGCGCCGTGGAGAGCTCTGCGCGGATCTCCGGGCCGTCCAGGTGCCGCAGCGAGAGCGCCCGCCCGAGCGCGATGCCCGGCGCGCCATGGCACCACATGACCATGGAGCGGGTGTCCGTGACACCTGGGGCACGCAGGTCCTTCCAGTTGCGGCGCTCTGGGACGAAGAGCGAGCGCTCGTAGGCCAGCCCTCGGTGTGCGAGCTCCATGTAGCGTGCGTCGCCTGTCGCCTCGGCCAGCTCCAACAGGGCCCAGCAGATGCCAGCCGCGCCATGAGAGAAGCCCCCCAGCGGCAGGGGCCCCGCCTCACCCTTCCAGCCGACGGCTCCCTCCGAGAGAGGAACTGCCGTGGCCACCAGCCGCTCGCCACAGCGTCGCGCTGCCTCCAGCAGCCGCGCGTCCCCCGTCCTCCGGGAGAGGCCGAGCAGCGCCACCGCGAGCCCCGCCGAGCCACTCAGCAGATCCAGCCGGGTGTCGGCGTCGATGAGCGCCTCTAGGGCAGGCACCCCGGCCATGAGCTCCTCCATCAGAGCGGGCTCATTCCAGAGCGCCGCCAGGTGGCCGAGGACGTACAGGGCCGAGCCATGGCCCACGAACACTCCTACGCCCGTGCTGCTGCCCCAGCCTGGCTTGTGCCAGTCCGCCCGCACCGGCTCCAGGGCCGCGCGAGAGAGCGCCTCGAAGTCAGCGCGCCCTGTCCTCCGCGCGAGGTACCCGAAGAAGAGCGCCATCCCGCCGAGCCCCTCGTAGAGATCCATGCCGCTGGGCGAGAGGCTCCAGCGCCACTGCTGGAGATCCTCCAGGTTCAGGCCGATCCAGCACGCATCCTTGTGCCCTCGAATGGCCTTGGCCGCGAGGTCCTCTCCAATGGCGACCGCGGCGGCCAGACACTCCTCGGGGGTCGCGGCAGGCAGAGCTTCCTCCACGGCCGAGGCGGGCGCCACGCGTGCGGGAGTCTGCCCCTTGTCCAGCGAGACCATCGCCTTGCGGATGAAGGACACCTGCAGCGCGCAGTCCTGCTCATCCATCCGATCGAGCCTCTGCAGGACATCGCCCAGGCTGTCGTGCGTGAAGAAGTCTGGGATGCACTCACCGGCGCTGCTCCACAGGTGGCGCTCGCCCGGACGAGCAAAGAAGGCAGGGATGTCTCCCAAGCGGAGATCCGCATGCTCGGACGGGATGAGCCGGCGCAGCGAGGGCATCTGGGTCACCTCTGCCCACAGGTGATCGAGCACCCTGTCGCGCTCCAGGCCATCTCGGAGGAAGTCCGGGTGGTGGCTCTCCTGGAGCAGCATCCCGTAGCGCTGGGTGGGGCGGGCGATGTACCGGACCTCCACTCCGCCGAAGGCGCGCAGGTGCGGCGCCAGCGCCTCTCGCTGGCTGCAGAGCAGCGCGTAGGTCTCCTCGAAGCCCTGGATGAGCTCCTCGGTGAACTCGGTGGGATCCACCGGCGCCTCTCCGAGCCGGGGGCGGTTGTTCGAGCCGTTCATCAGGCCCTGGCGACGAACGACCCGCATGGTGTCGCTCCCCGGATCCTCCACCATGGGCATGCGCTGAGGGGTGAGCTGGCCTTCTTCGCCTCCCAGCCCGCTCAGGTCGAGCCCCGCCCGTCCCTCGCGGCCGAAGAGGAAGATGGGCAGCATGCCCACGGCGACGATGGACTGGTCCAGCATCATCCAGGCTTTCGCGCGAGCCTTCTCCGTGGGCTCGGCGGGCGCACGGTGGTGGAAGAGCGCCTCCAGATCCACCAGCACAGGCGTCTCGCCGGCGGCAATGAGGTTCTCCAGGTGGAAGTCCACGGCGGACAGCAGGTGCAACAGCGCCATGAAGCTGCCCTGCCGCCAATAGAAGCGCTGGAGCGCCTCTCGCGAGTCACAGCCGGCGGCGTCCACGAACTCGACCCAGCCATGGCTCCCCCGGTCCACGACGGTGAGCACGCGGTGCGGACAGCGCAGCCCTTGCCCGTTGAGCCACTGGAGGAGCTGCTGGAAGTGCACGTCCACCTCCAGGGACTTTGGCTTGTAGACGAGCCGCAGCCCCGAGCTGAACCGCAGCAGGAAGACACCCCTGCCGCCCCGGTGCAGATCCGAGATGCCCCCTTGCGCCACCACGAGCGTGCCGAGCTCGCGCCCGGAGAGGAACGTCCGCTCCAGCAGCTCGCGGTCCGCGGCAAGGTGCCCCAGCAGCTCCAGGCTGGCCTCCTGCCAGCGCTCCAGGGCCGTCACCATCAGCCGGGCGAGCACGGGGTACTCCTCGAGCAAGGCGGCGCGCGCACCGGGCTCCTGGAGCAGGACGGTAGAGAAGTGGTGGAACCGCTCCTGAGG
>Ga0190275_10001868_pt1 | contig 15421 bp, 14 predicted proteins | sample Popmic550T_FD_133745 | JGI IMG/M metagenome (GOLD analysis project Ga0190275, IMG submission 133745) | Populus adjacent soil microbial communities from riparian zone of Yellowstone River, Montana, USA - 550 T | ecosystem: Environmental > Terrestrial > Soil > Riparian zone > Trees stand | place...
CAATCCCGTCCTTGCAAGGCGCGTTGGGTGTCCGGCGTAACGCACCGGCACCCCCAGGGGCGCCGTAGCGCAGCGTCCCGGCGCCTCCCGGCGCTCCATTCCCTTCCGCGGAAGGGCAAGGAATTCGGGAAGGGTGTCCCCGCACCCCGCCAAATGGGCAGCGGAGCGTTGGCTAGCTCCACTGTCATTCCGGGGCGCGGCAAAGCCGCGAGCCCGGAATCCATAACCCCAATCCTTTCAGTGAGGCACCATGGTCGGACAATCGCACATTTCGTGGTTATGGATTCCGGGCTCGCCACGTCGTGGCGCCCCGGAATGACCGGCGAAATAGCGCTATAAACCGCCCCGATTTCTTGCGAGAAACCCGCCATGCACGACATCAAATGGATTCGCGAAAACCCGGGAGCGTTCGACGCCGGCCTCAAGCGGCGCGGGCTGGAGCCCGAGTCCGCAAAGCTGCTCGCGCTCGACGAGACGCGGCGTCAGGCGATCCAGAAGGCCGAAGCTGCGCAGGCGCGGCGCAATGCGGCCTCCAAGGAGATTGGCGCCGCGAAAAAGAACAAGGACGAGGCGGCGGCTCAAAAGCTGATGGCTGAGGTCGCGCAGCTCAAGGACGTGATGCCGGCGCTGGAAGCGGAGGAGAAGAAAGCATCGGCCGAGCTCGATGCGATCCTTGCGGCGATCCCGAACCTGCCGGCGGCCGAGGTGCCGGACGGCAAGGACGAGCACGACAACGTCGAGCACCATCACTTCGGGGCGAAGCGCAACTATTCGTTCGCTCCGAAGCAGCATTTCGAGTTGGGCGAAGCGTTGCGACAGATGGATTTCGAGACCGCCGCGAAGCTCTCCGGCGCACGCTTCACCGTGCTCAAGAGTGGGCTCGCCAGGATGGAGCGCGCGCTCGGGCAGTTCTTCATCGACGTGCACACCTCAGAGCACGGCTACACCGAGATCGCGCCGCCGCTGCTGGTGCGCGACGAGGTGATGTATGGCACGGCGCAATTGCCGAAATTCAAGGACGATCAGTTTGCGGTTGTGCGTGAACACGACTTTGACCAACAGGTGGAGATCGCCGTCGCGGAGATTGAAGCTCGAAAAGTTAAGCCGGGCTCTTTTGAAATGGCGGAAAAGATCACGCCGTTCGAACTGCCAACGCGTCAAGATAGATTTTGGCTCATCCCCACAGCGGAAGTCCCGCTGACCAATCTCGTCCGCGAATCCATCGTGGACGAAGCCGAGCTCCCGATGCGCGTCACCGCGTACACACCGTGCTTCCGCGCGGAAGCGGGAGCGGCCGGCAGGGACACGCGCGGCATGATCCGCCAGCACCAGTTCAACAAGGTCGAGTTGGTGTCGATCACGACGCCGGAAGAATCCAAGAACGAGCATGAGCGGATGTTGAGCTGTGCCGAAGAAGTTCTCCGAAGACTTGGCCTGCACTATCGCGTGGTCACGCTGTGCACCGGCGACATGGGCTTTGCGTCGCAGAAGACCTACGACATCGAGGTGTGGCTGCCGGGGCAGGGGGCCTATCGCGAGATCTCGTCCTGCTCGAACTGCGGCGACTTCCAGGCGCGGCGCATGGATGCGCGATGTCGGCCGAAAGGCGGCTCGCCACGCTTCGTGCACACGCTCAACGGCTCGGGCGTGGCGGTCGGCCGCGCGCTGATCGCCGTGATGGAAACCTGGCAGCAGGAGGGCGGCAGTATCGCGGTCCCCGACGTGCTGCAGGGCTACATGGGGGGCAAGACGGTGATTGAGAAGGCATGAGAATCCTCATCACCAACGACGACGGCATTCACGCGCCGGGCCTGACCGTGTGCGAAGAAATCGCGCGCGCGCTCTCCGACGATGTGTGGATCGTCGCGCCGGAATACGACCAGTCCGGCGTGTCGCATTCGCTCTCGCTCAACGATCCGCTGCGGCTGCGCGAGGTCGCCGACAAGCATTTTGCCGTGAAGGGCACGCCGACCGACTGCGTGATCATGGGCATCCGCCACATCATGGCGGACAATCCGCCCGATCTCCTGCTCTCCGGCGTCAACCGCGGGCAGAACGTCGCCGAGGACGTGACCTATTCGGGCACGATCGCGGGCGCGATGGAGGGGACCACGCTCGGCGTGCCGTCCTTCGCGCTCTCGCAGGGTTACGGGCTCGAGACGCGGCAGAAGCCGCATTGGGACACCGCGCTGCGCCACGGCCCGGACGTGATCCGCAAGGTGCTGAAGCAGGGCGTGCCGGAAGGCGTGCTGGTCAACGTCAATTTCCCGGATTGTCCGCCCGACGGCGTGAAGGGTATCGCGGTCACGGCGCAGGGGAAGCGCGACCAGGACCTGTTGCGCATCGAGCCGCGCCATGACGGGCGCGGGAACCCGTACTATTGGCTCGCGTTTGCCCGCAAGGAGCGGCCGACGCCGCGCGACGGCACCGATCTTTCGGCGATGGCGAACAAACGCATTTCCGTCACAGCGCTGCGGCTTGATCTCACCGACGAGCCGTTCATGACGCGGCTTGCCGCGGTCTTCAAATGAGCAAGGATCGGCGCTGGCTTCCCTGGCGCCGCGGCGCAGAGCCGGGTTCGACAGACATGGCAGAGCCTTCGCGCGACGAGAGCGTCGACCGCATGGAGTTTCTGCTCTCGCTGCGCCGGCGCGGAATCAGCGATCAGGCGGTGCTGCGCGCGGTCGATGCGGTGCCGCGCGAAAAATTCGTGCTCGCCGAGTTTTCCGACAGCGCGTACGCGGACCAGGCCATGCCCATTGCGTGTGGCCAGACCATCAGCCAGCCCTACGTGGTCGCCTACATGACCGAGCAGCTTTCCGTGACGCGCGAGCACCGCGTGCTCGAGGTCGGCACCGGCTCGGGCTACCAGGCGGCGATCCTCTCGCAGCTCGCCGGCCAGGTGATCACGGTGGAGCGCTACCGCACGCTCGCCGAAACCGCGCGCAAGGCGCTGGCCGAGCTCGGCTACGACAACGTGACGGTGATCGCCGGCGATGGGCTCAAGGGCGTGCCCGAGCACGCGCCTTACGACCGCATCATCGTGACGGCCGCGGCCGAGAGCATCCCGCAGGCGCTCCTCGACGAGCTGGCGGTCGGTGGCGTGATGGTGCTGCCGCTCGGCGAGCATGACGGCCCGCAGCGGCTGGTGAAGCTGACGCGCGGCGAAGCGGGCGTCACCCAGGAGGACCTGATCTGGGTGCGCTTCGTGCCGCTGCTGCCCGGGCAGGCGCGGGAGCTGTAGCTCACAACTGTCATCCCGGACGGCACCAACGCTGTTGTCATCCCGACCAAGCGCCGAAGGCCGCGCGAGCCGGGACCCAGTAAACACGGACCAGTCCGTGACTGAACGGTCTGTGTCTACTGGATCCCGGGCCTCGCTGCGCTCGCCCGGGATGACAGTCGGAGGTTATTAAGGTTGAGCCGCCATTAGGCTTAAAGCTCTATTTACTGGGGCAGTGTTTAACTCACTCGTCCGTTGCGTATGAGTGAGTGTTTCACATGTCGAGCTTCGTCGAGCCGTTGCGTGCGCGCGCCGTGTCGCGCCTTGCCCTGATGACGGCCCTTGCGGCGGGCCTTGCCGGCTGCAGCAGCGATTTTTCCCGGTTTGAGGGGCCCTTCGCGGGTAAGCCGCAGGCCGGCAATGACGTGACCGGGTCGGTGAAGCACGCTCCCGCACAAGCCGCGCCGTCGCACAAGGTCGAGACCTCGGCGCTTCCGGCTCCGAGTTACGGCGGCAGCGCCGGCATCGGCAGCTATCAGCCGCCGGCGCGCCAGGAGGTGACCGGCTCGATCCAGAGCTCGTCGCATCCGCGCCAACCCGCGCCGCCCCCGCAGAACTGGAGCTGGGACGGCGGTACACCCATCGTTGTGGCGCAGGGCGAAACCCTCGACTCGATCGCGCGCCGCCACGGCGTGCCGCCGCACGCGATCCTGCAGGCCAACAACATGTCACCTGCGTCGCAGATCCAGCCCGGTCAGCGGCTGGTGATCCCGCGCGTGCAGCAGCCGATGGCCGCGCCGCAAATCGCCGCGCCTCAGATGAAGCCGCCGGCGACCCGCGTCGCCGGGCCGGTGCCGGCTCCCGCAGGCAACAACGCGCATGTCGTTGCGCCCGGCGAGACGATCTATTCGCTCGGCCGCCGCTATCAGCTGACCCCGATGGCGATCGCCAAGGCCAACAATGTCGGCCTCAATCATCACCTGAAGGTCGGTGACCGCATTGTCATTCCGGGGCAGGGCGGTGCGCCGCGTCTCGCGATGCCGGCACAGCAGCCAGCTCCCGTCGCTCAGCCGGTGCAGCGCGTTGTCGCGAAGCCACAAGCACCTGCGGCGCAGCCGCAGGTCACGCAGCAGCCCGCCGCGCCGAAGGTGGCGCAGGTGAAGCCCGCGCAGCCGCAACCCGCGCAGCCGAAAATGGCCCAGAACGCGACGCCGACCGCGAATCTCGTTACGCCGGCAGCCGATCCGCTGCCCGAGCCGACCCCGACCGGCACGACGGGCGGCCCGAACACCAGCTTCCGCTGGCCCGTCAAAGGCCGCGTCATCCAGGGCTTCGGTCCGAAGTCCGGCGGCGGTCAGAACGATGGGATCAATGTTGCGGTGCCGGAGGGCACGCCGATCAAGGCGGCCGAAGACGGCGTCGTCGCCTACGCGGGCAGCGAGCTGAAGGGTTACGGCAACCTCGTGCTGGTGCGCCACTCGAACGGCTTCGTCACGGCTTATGCGCACGCCAGCGAGCTCAATGTGAAGAAGGGCGAGACCATCAAGCGCGGTCAGGTCATCGGCAAGGCCGGCCAGACCGGCAACGTCTCCAGCCCGCAACTGCACTTCGAAGTGCGCAAGGGCGCGACCCCGGTCGATCCGACGCAATATCTGAATGGAGGTTAGAAATTTCTCCGCTCATTCCCGCGCAAGCGGGAATCCAGAGCCGCGAGCTGAAGACGAAGAACTGGGTCCCCGCTTTCGCGGGGACGAGCGGAAAAAAGGAGATTCTCTCGATCGGACCTCGGTTTGACCTCCAAGGCCTGATCAGCGCGGGGCGGACGGCTCCTCAATGGGGACGCCGAGCCGCCCCGCGAGGTCTTGCACGTACTGCCAGGCGACACGTCCCGACCGTGAGCCTCGCGTCGTCGCCCATTCCAGCGCCTCCGCGCGTAGCGTCTCCGGGTCGGCTGGGACGCGATAATGCGTCACGTAGCCCTGCACCATCTCGAGGAATTCATCCTGGCTGCAGCGGTGAAAGCCGAGCCAGAGCCCGAAGCGGTCCGACAGCGAGACGCGCTCCTCGACCGCCTCGCCGGGATTGATCGCGGTCGAACGCTCGTTCTCCATCATGTCGCGCGGCATCAGGTGACGCCGGTTCGACGTGGCGTAGAAGATCACGTTCTCGGGCCGCCCCTCGATGCCGCCCTCGAGCACGGCCTTGAGTGACTTGTAGGTCGTGTCGTCCGCGTCGAAGGAGAGATCGTCGCAAAAGATGATCGTGCGCACCTTCGCGCCGCGCAGCAGGGTCATCAGCTCGGGCAGGCTTTCGATGTCCTCGCGGTGAATTTCGATCAGCTTCAGCGGCCCGGGCCCGGATTTGGCGCGGGCCGCGTTGATCGCCGCATGGCACGCTTTCACCAGCGAGGATTTCCCCATGCCGCGGGCGCCCCACAGAAGGGCATTGTTGGCCGGGAGCCCCTTGGCGAAGCGCTCGGTGTTGTCCATCAGCACGTCGCGCACGCGGTCGATCCCGCGCAGCAGGGACATGTCGACGCGATTGACCTTGGGGACGGGGACCAGCCGCTTGCCGTCCGGGTGCCAGACGAAGGCGTCGGCGACGCCGAGATCGGGCGCCGCCAGGACACGCGGGCTCAGGCGCTCCAGCGCCTCGGCGATGCGGCGCATCGTGTCGGTGAGGTCGTCTGCCGCAGGGGTCTTGGCGTCCATTCACAACGTCCCAGATCAGGTGGCGGGAGGCTTAGCCCATGGGGGTTTCGCACCGCAAGGACGGCGTCGAATCGGGCCTAACCCACTGCGACACGACGGCTTTCCGCGATCATTGCAATTGGGGCATCCGCCGCTATAGTCCGCGCGGATTTTGACGGCCTGCCCGATAGTTGACACGAGTCGGGGACCCTCCCATCCCCGTCACGAGAATTGAGGACCGCATGCTGATTTCGCCGGCCTACGCCCAATCGCCATTTGGCGGCAGCACCGACATGCTGACGTCGTTGCTGCCGTTCGTCCTTATTTTCGTGATCATGTACTTCCTGATCCTGCGCCCGCAGCAGAAGCGGGTGAAGCAGCACGCCGAGATGGTGAAAAACGTGCGCAAGGGCGACACGGTGATCACATCGGGCGGGCTGGTCGGGCGCGTCACCAAGGTGGTGGATGACGACCAGATCGAGGTCGAACTGGCGGAGGGTGTTCGCGTGCGGCAGATGCGCTCGATGGTGAGCGACGTGCGCGCCAAGGGCGAGCCGGTCAAGGACGAAGAAACCAAGAGCTGAGGGGCGCTAGGAGCGAACTCACATGCTCTATTTCTCGCGATGGAAAGCACTGGCGACGCTGCTGACGGCGCTGTTTATTTGCGCGCTCGCGGCGCCAAATTTCCTGCCTGAAAAGACGCTGCGGTCGCTGCCGAAGTGGGCGCAGCGCCATATCGTCCTCGGGCTGGACCTCCAGGGCGGATCCCACATCCTGCTCGAGGTCGACATCAATGACGTGCGCAAGCAGAAGGCCGAGTCGCTGCGCGACGACGTGCGCAATTCGCTGCGCAACGCGCGCGTCGGCTACACCGGGCTGACGATCCGCGATCTGTCGGTCGAGGTTCGCATCCGCGAGGAGAGCGATTTCCAGGCGGCACTGACGAAGCTGCGCGAGTTGTCGCAGCCGCTCGGCGGCCTCCTGAGCACGACCGGGCAGCGCTCGGTAGAGGTGATCGACGCCGGCAATCGCGTGATCCGCCTGACGATCACGCAGCCTGGCATCACCGAGCGGGTGCGCCAGGTGGTCGATCAGGCAATCCAGATCGTCGAGCGCCGCATCAACGAGATCGGCACGGTCGAGCCGCTGATCCAGCGCCAGGGCGCGGACCGTATTCTGGTCCAGGTGCCGGGCGTCGATAACCCGACGCGCATTCTTGATCTGCTGGGGCGCACCGCGAAGCTGACATTCCGTTTGGTCGACGCCTCGGTAAGCCCCGAACAGGCGCTGCAGGGGCGGGTGCCGCCGGAATCCGAGCTTCTTTATGGGCCGCAGAAGGACGGGAAGCCTCCTTACGTGATCGAACGGCGCATCATGGTCACGGGCGAGGAACTGACCGACGCGCAGCCCGGCTTCGACCAGCGTACCAGCGAGCCGATCGTCACTTTCAAGTTCAACATCAACGGCGCGCGCCGCTTCGCGCAGGTGACCCAGGAAAATGTTGGGCGCCCGTTTGCCATTGTGCTCGACAACGAGGTGATCTCCGCGCCCGTCATTCGTGAGCCGATCCTCGGCGGCTCGGGGCAAATTTCCGGCAACTTCACGATCGAGCAGGCAAACGATCTCGCGGTGCTGCTGCGCGCTGGCGCGCTGCCGGCGAAGCTGACCCCGATCGAGCAGCGCGTGGTCGGCGCCGGGCTGGGACAAGACTCGATCGTCAACGGAACGCGCGCCGCCTATCTCGGTGCCGCCCTTGTCGTGCTGTCCATGTTCCTCATCTACGGCAAGTTCGGCCTGGTGGCGAACGTCGCGGTCGCGATCAACGTCGCGATGATCTTCGGCGTGCTGTCGCTGCTCAACGCCACGCTAACGCTTCCGGGCATCATCGGCGTCGTACTCACCATCGGCATCGCGGTCGATTCCAACGTCCTGATCTACGAGCGCATCCGCGAGGAGGTGCGGTCCGGCCGCACAGCGATAGCGGCAATCGATGCCGGGTTCACGCGCGCGCTCGCGACAATTCTCGACTCCAACATCACGACCTTCATCGCAGCCGCGGTGCTGTTTTTCATCGGCACGGGGCCGGTCCGCGGCTTTGCGGTCACGCTTGGCATCGGCATCATCACCACGGTGTTCACCGCCTTCACGCTCACGCGGCTGATCGTGTCCTGGTGGGTGCGCTGGGCGCGGCCACAGCGCCTTGTCATTTCCTGACGGGATAAAACGTGCGCTTTCATCCAAGCATACCGCTGCTGCGTATCGTCCCGGACGATACCAAGTTCGATTTCATGCAGTTCCGCCGGATCAGCTTTCCGATCTCGGCGCTTCTGTCGATCATCGCGATCGTGCTGTTCTTCCATCCCGGCCTCAATCTCGGCATTGATTTCAAGGGCGGCACGCTGATCGAGCTACAGACCAAGGATGGTCCGGCCGATCTCGCGAAGATGCGCGCGACGCTGACTGCCTTACAGCTCGGCGATGTCCAGTTGCAGTCGTTCGGCGGTCCGTCGGACGTCCTGATCCGCATTGCGCAGCAGCCCGGCGGCGAAGGGGCGCAGCAGGCGGCTGTGGCCAAGGTGCGCTCCGCGCTCGGTGAGCAGATCGAATACCGCCGGGTTGAGGTCGTGGGCCCACGCGTGTCGGGTGAGCTTTTGTCCTATGGCACGCTCGGCATCATCGCGGCGATCGGCGCGATCCTGATCTATCTCTGGTTCCGCTTCGAGTGGCAGTTCGCGCTCGGCGCCATGATCGCCAACGTGCACGATCTCGTGCTCACGCTCGGCTTCATGGCGATCATGCAGATTGACTTCGATCTGACATCGATCGCCGCCTTGCTGACCATTCTCGGGTACTCGCTCAACGACACGGTCGTGGTGTTCGACCGTATCCGCGAGATGCTGCGGCGCTACAAGAAGTTGCCGATGACGGAGCTGTTGAACATCTCGATCAACTCGACGCTGTCGCGCTCGATCATCACACACTTGACGGTGACGCTGGCGCTGCTCGCGCTATTCATGTTCGGCGGCCACGCCATCCATGGATTCGTCACCACCATGATCTTCGGCGTGGTGCTGGTCGGCACCTACACCTCGGTGTTCATTGCGGCGCCGATCCTGATCTATCTCGGTGTCGGGACGGGCCGGCAGGAATCGACGGACGGCGAAAAGGTCACGACCGCCAATATCCGCTTCAACGCATAAGCTTGCTTGGCCGGGATGGACGACTCCCATCTGCCGCAGCCTGCCGCGATCGACGCGTACGGCAAGGGCGGTTTCCGCTTTGCCGACATGTCGCATCGGGGCTCGATCCTGTGCCTTCCGACGGGAATTTGGGCATGGCCGGTCACTAGGCCTGAGGAGATCGCCGAGGAGTCGCTGGCGCGCGTGTTCGGCTCCGGCGTGGAATTGTTCATGCTCGGGACCGGCAAGCAGCCGTGGTTCATGCCGGAAGCTCTGCGCTGGCGCTTTCGCGACGCGCGCATCGGGCTCGAGGTGACCCCGACGGGCGCTGCGGTGCGCACCTACAACATCCTGTTCGGCGAGCGCCGCAAGGTCGGGGCTGCGCTGATCGCCGTAGACTGAGCGCGCCGCTCCGCTACCTTGCGCGCGATGGACGAGAACTATCGTCACTGCGAGGCGCTGGTCCGCACGGCCGACAAGGATCGCTTCCTCGCGACGCTTTTTGCTCCGGCCGACAAGCGCGGGCCGCTGTTCGCGCTTTATGCCTTCAATGCCGAGATCGCCAGTGTTCGCGACCGCGCACGCGAGCCGATGCCGGGCGAAATCCGCCTGCAATGGTGGCGCGACGTGATCAATGGCGAGCGGACGGGCGAGGCAGCCGCCAACCCCATTGCGGCGGCACTGAGTGAAATCATCGCGCGGTTCTCGTTGCCGGAACAGCGGCTCCTCGACCTGATCGAAGCGCATGCATTCGATTTGTATGACGATCCAATGCCGACGTTTGATGCTTTGGAAGGCTACGTCCGGCGCACTTCGGCCGCGATGTTTGATCTGGCGGCGCAAATCTGCGGCGGGCGTACCGAGGAGGCGAGCGAGCGCGTCGGCGTCGCCCACGGCATCACGGCGTTGCTGCGTTCCTTCGCGCTCAATGCTTCCCGGCGGCAGCTGTTCGTTCCCATTGAGGCATTGGATGACATGACGGCACCCGGCCATATTTTTGCGGGCCATTCGTCACCCGGATTGGTCGCTGCGCTTGGTACCCTCCGCAAGCGGGCCCGCGAAAGCCTGGCGGTCTTCGAAGCACAGCTGCCGCAATTGCCGGTTGCAACCCTGCCGGCATTCCTGCCGGTCGCACTTGTGCCGGGGTATCTCACGGCGATGGAACAGCCCGGCTACGACCCGTTCAAAACGGCTGTTGAGGTCCCGCAGTGGCGGCGGCAGTGGGCGCTGTGGCGGGCGGCGCGTCAGTGGTCACGGGTGATGCGGCGCTGAACGCGACCGGATGTCGGCGAGCATCGCCTTGGCGATCTCGTGCTCGCCCATCACGACCTCCGTTGCGCCGTGGCGTCGCAGGTGCGCAGTTTCTTCCTCGGAGTGCGAACGCGCGATAATGCGCAACTGCGGACTGATCCGGCGTCCCTGCTCGACAACTTGTCCGCCTTCGAATGCGTCCGGAACGGCAACCAGCAAACAGCGCGCCTGTTCGAGGTTGGCGGCGGCGAGCACCTCGGGATCGGCGGCATTCCCGTTGATGACGTCGATGCCGCGCGCCTTCAGACGATCCGTCTCATCGGAATCGTGTTCGATAACGAGCAGCGGCAGCTTCATCTCGATCAGACCGGGCGAGATGAACTTGCCGACACGACCGTGGCCGACCAGGACGACGTGGTCTGTCAGCCCGGTCACCGGGACCGGCTCGCGCGTCGTCGTTTCCGGCTCGGCCGTTGTGATGGAAACACCGGCGCGCCCCCGCACGAGATAGCGATCGAGCGCAGCAAACAGCAGCGGATTGAGCAGGATCGAGAAGATTGCCCCGGCGAGGATCAGATCCGATCCCTGCTTCGGCAGCAGTCCCAGGCCGACGCCAAGGCTCGCGAGGATGAACGAGAATTCCCCGATCTGCGCGAGACTTGCCGAGATTGTCAGGGCGGTCGATGCCGGATGTCCGAACAGACGGACAATCGCGAACGCGGCGAGTGACTTGCCGATGACGATGATGAAAACCGTAGCCGCGAGGGACCACGGAGCCGTGAGCACGATGTTCGGATTGAACAGCATGCCGACGGAGACGAAGAACAGGACCGCGAAGGCATCGCGTAGCGGGAGGATTTCCTGTGCGGCGCGCTGGCTCAACTCCGACTCGCTCAGGATCATGCCGGCAAAGAATGCGCCGAGGGCGAAAGACACGCCGAATAATCCAGCCGACGCGTAGGCGACCCCGAGCGCGAGCACCAGGACCGAGAGGCGGAAGAGCTCACGCGAGCCGGTATGCGCCATGGCGTGGAGCAGCCAGGGGATCACCCGCCGTCCCACGATCAGCATGACGGCAACGAATGCCGCGACCTTGCCGAATGTAAATACGACCGCCCAGGCGAGCGCCATGAGGCTGGTGCCTGTCTCCCCCTTGAAGACGGGCGCGAGCGCGGGAAGCAGGACAAGCGTGAGGACCATCGCGAGGTCCTCGACGATCAGCCAGCCGACGGCGATGCGGCCCCGTTCCGTTTCGATCAGGCGGCGCTCCTGCATGGCGCGCAGAAGTACGACCGTGCTGGCGACCGAGAGCGCAAGCCCGAATACGACGCCCGCGCCAACGGTCCAGCCAAGAAACAATGCAAGCCCGAGGCCGAGGCTCGCCGCGCAAACGATCTGAACGGCCGCGCCCGGAATCGCGATGGCGCGCACCGAGAGGAGATCATCGAGCGAGAAGTGCAGGCCCACGCCGAACATCAGAAGGATCACACCGAGCTCGGCCAGCTCGGTCGCGATCCCCTGGTCCGCCACGTAACCGGGTGTGAACGGACCGATGACGATGCCGGCCAGCAGGTATCCGACCAGCGGCGATACCTTGATGCGATGCGCGAGCGCGCCGAAGACCCACGCGATGGCCAGCGCCACCACGATGGTCGAGAGGAGTGGAGTCTCGTGCGGCATCAACCCGCCGCCGCGGGCTGGCTCGTCTCGGAGGAAGCCGGTCCGCTCTCGCCCGCCGGCGCGACCGCCGCGCGAGCGTCGTCGATCATCGCATGCGCGATGAGGTGCTCGCCCATGATCACCTTGCTGGCGCCGTGGCGCCGAAGGTGCGCGGTTTCTTCTTCGGAGTGCGAGCGCGCGATGATCGGAAGGGTCGAGTTGATCCCGCGTGCCTGCTCGACGATCTGCCCGCCTTCGAAACCATCGGGGACCGCGACCAGGAGACAGCGCGCGGCCGGGTAGTTTGCGGCTCGGGCGAGCTCCGGATCGGCCGCGTTGCCGATGATCGCTTCGATGCCTTGCCGGTGCAGACTGTCGACAATGTCCTGATCGCTCTCGACGACCAGAAGGGGCACTCTGGCCGCCATGAGCGTATCGCCGACCACGCTGCCGACGCGCCCGTAGCCGACCAGCACAACATGATCTCTCAATTTCGTGACCGGCACCGGTTCTCGTGTCGGCATCTCGGGCGGCTCGGATTCAGCTGGCTCCTGTGTGGCCTCCGCCTTCGGCGGTTCCTGGTGCGCACGAATCCAGTCCGCCGCGGCGAAGAGGAAGGGCGTCAAGAGAATGGAAATCAGCGCCGCGGCAAGGACGAGATCGCGCCCAACGGGCGGCAAGAGACTGAGCGCGACACCGAGCCCGACCAGAATGAAGGAGAACTCACCCACCTGCGCGCGGCTCGCCGCGATCATCAGGGCGGTCGACTCCGGATAGCGGAAGAGCCGCATCATCCCGTAAGCAACGCCCGATTTGACGACGGTCACGATCAGGATCGTGGCGAGCAGGGCAAACGGGTGGCTCATGATCACGCCGGGATTGAACAACATCCCGACCGAGACGAAAAACAGCACTGCGAAGGCGTCGCGCAACGGCAGCGTCTCCTGCGCGGCGCGCTGGCTGAGCGTGGATTCGCTTAAGATCATGCCGGCGAAGAACGCGCCGAGGGCGAACGAGACCTCGAAGAGAGTAGCGGCCCCGTAGGCAACGCCGAGCGCGATCGCGAGTACCGCGAGACGGAACAGCTCGCGCGAACCGGTATGCGCAACGTAATGCAGAAGCCACGGAATGACGCGGCGTCCGACGATCCACATCAAGGCGAGGAACGCCGCAAACTTGCCGAGCGTGATCGCGAGCGGCAGCGCGACGGCCGAGAGGTTCAGGCCGCGAAGACCTTGGCTCAGGTCGCCCAGCGCCGGGACGAAGACGAGCACCAGCACCATGACGAGGTCTTCGACCACCAGCCAGCCAACGGCGATACGGCCGCGTTCGGTGTCGAGGAGGCGCCGCTCCTGCATTGACCGCAGCACCACCACGGTGCTGGCGACCGACAACGCGAGGCCGAAGATGAGACCAGCACCGAGCGACCAGCCGAGAAGATGCGCAAGGCCCGCGCCGAGCGCGGATGCAATAATGATCTGGACCAGCGCGCCGGGGACGGCGATCGCGCGGACCGACAGCAGTTCCTCGAGCGAGAATTGCAGACCGACGCCGAACATCAGCAGGATGACGCCGATTTCCGAAAGCTCGTTGGCGATGGTCTGGTCCGCAACAAAGCCCGGCGTGAACGGTCCGATCACGACCCCGGCGAGCAGATAGCCGACCAGCGGCGATGCCTTGAGCCGGTGCGCGATGGCGCCGAACGCAAAGGCAAGCACGATGCCGACAACGATCGTCGAAAGAAGCGGGGTGTGGTGCATCGCGGCTCCTGCTTGGACCGCTCAATTCATACACACACTTGGCCGGAAATCAGAACGTAAAACGGTCGCGCAGATTGCGCCGGTCCGCGATGATTCGCGCGACAATGCGTCGCTCCGACTCGTTTGCGATCAGCATGTCGAGTTGGTCGAGCTGGTTCATCGCGATGAGCTGCAGGATCTCGATCCGCACCGACCCGTCCGCGTGGCGGGGCAGGGCAGGGACAAGCTGGATACGCTCCGGTGCCTTGTCGCGGCCGATGTGCGCCACCATGAAGTCGTGGATCGCCTTTTCGTCGGCGTTCGGCTTGCCCTCGATGAAGGCATAAAGCCCGGTGCCGACGCGGCGGTCGGGGAACGCCAGCACCACCACGTCCTGTACCTGCGGATGGCTTTTCAGCCGCGACGCGATCAGAGGCGCGTCCGTCACCAGCCGCGGGCCGCCACCCTCGCGGTCGGCGAAGCGGAACAGGCCGCGCGTCACCCAGATGTAGACGCGCTTGCCGGTCGCCATCCAGAGCAGCGTCAGCCAGGTCTTGCGCGCCAGAATGCGCCGCTCGGTCGCGGTCAACGCCTCCGGCACGTAGCTTCGTTTATGCTTGAGGTAATGGCGCAGGTCCTCATAGGCAGCGAGCCGGAAGAAATGGCTGCGGCGGCGCGGCTGCGCCGAAAGCTGGAAGTCGGTGAGGTACGCGCGTCCGTCGGTGCCGCGCAGCCAGTTCTGCTCCTTGGCGAGGTCGTTGTGGCAGAAGCCCGAAGTGTGCAGCTTGCGCAGCACCTGCCGTGCCGAGCGGAAATAGGCGCGGTCGCCGACCGGGCGCGCGATGTGCAGCGGGACGCCATCGATCCAGCGCCGCACCAGCACGCGCTTGCCAGAAAAATAGAGTAGCGGCGCGATGCCGAGCGGCCCGACGATGGTCAGCGCGCGTTCCTCGCGGGTGAGGAAATTGCGCGCAAAGAGAAACGTCCACCACGGGACCTGATCGATCCGGCGCGCGACGGCATCGACGTCGCCGTCCGGCCCGCGATAGGTGCCGCGCTCGACGATGGAGAAGATATCGCGCTTGAGAACGACCATGCGGCGCCAGCGATCGCCAAGCTCGGCGGGTGGCGCATCGTGCCCACCGTGCGCCTCGGCGCCGCCCTGCATGCTGTCGGCCGACATCTACTCGGCCGCCGCCGGAAACGCGTCGCCGGCGATCCAGCGGTCGAGGTCGGCGAGCGCCCGCTGCGTCAGCGCGCGCTTCTTGGCGATCGTTTTGGCGGGACCGCGCAGGCGTTCGCCATCCGGGCCGCGCGTGGGCATGCGCGTGAGCGGTGGAAATAGCCCGAAGTTCACGTTCATCGGCTGGAAGGAGCGCGGGCCCGCGTCGATCGTCTCGATATGGCCGCCGGTGATGTGCCCGAGCAACGCGCCGTGCGCACTCGTCGGCGGCGGCAGAGTGACAGGCTCGCCGAGCCGTTCGGCGGCCGCGAGCCGGCCAGCCATCAGGCCGACTGCGGCAGACTCCACATAGCCCTCGCAACCGGTGATCTGGCCGGCAAAGCGCAGCCGCGGCGCCGCCTTCAGGCGCAGCGTGGCATCGAGCAGCTTTGGCGAGTTGAGGAACGTGTTGCGGTGAACCCCGCCGAGACGGGCGAACTCCGCCTTCTCCAGTCCCG
>Ga0190275_10001869_pt1 | contig 15418 bp, 7 predicted proteins | sample Popmic550T_FD_133745 | JGI IMG/M metagenome (GOLD analysis project Ga0190275, IMG submission 133745) | Populus adjacent soil microbial communities from riparian zone of Yellowstone River, Montana, USA - 550 T | ecosystem: Environmental > Terrestrial > Soil > Riparian zone > Trees stand | place...
CCGGTGAGCCGATTGTTGCAGGCTTCATGCGCCTCCGGCCATCCTCGCGCTTTTGGGCGACCATCTATACCCTTCTCAGCGTTGCTCAACTTGGCATGCCGGCCCTGGGCGCTGCTTCCGCAACAGTAATCTTCGCCGCCTTTGCCGGACGTCTGCCAGGAGGTCCAGACACCACGACGCTCATCTGGCTGACGTATCTCGTCATGATCGTGACAGTGCTGATATTGATGTCAGGTGGAACCGTCGAACGTACGCTCGAACGCGCATCCTGGGCGATGATCGCTATGATCTTCGCGTTTCTGTTTACCGCGAATGTCTTGTTTGTACCTGCCGAACATTGGCTTGCAACCTTCCAAGGATTCTTCCAATTTGGCTATTGGCCGCCCGGCGTCGACATCGTCTTGTTGACAACGTTGGCTGCGACCGCGGGATCAGGCGGAATCGGCAACATCTCCATCACCAATTGGGCCCGCGACAAAGGCTTCGGTATGGGGGCAGTGGTCGGCGCCATTCCCGGCGCGCTCGGCGGCCGGCACATCAATCTCTCCCATGTCGGAAAAGTATTCGAGATCAACATTGAAAACCTTCGGCGCTGGCGAGCGTGGATGCGGTATGTGCTCTTCGATCAGGTTGTACTTTGGGCTGGCGGTTGTTTTATCGGCATGTACCTGAACGTTAATCTGGCCACGGCCATTGCTCCTCCTGGCGCGAATCTTTCCGATGTTGGCGCCGGCGCCTTTCAAGCAAAGTACATGGCCGAACGCTTGTGGTCTGGCTTCTGGGTCCTGGCCCTGCTCAATGGCTTCTGGATCCTCTTCTCAACTCATCTTGGCAATACCGACAGTCTGGTACGCGTCGTCACCGATATTCTCTGGATCGAAAAGATGCGCGATTGGAATATCGGAAATGTTCGGCGTTTGTACTACACGCTGCTTCTTCTATTCACCATCTGGGGCGCCATCACCGTGCGTTGGGGAACAGCGATGACTTTGTTTCAGGCTTTGGGAGTCGTCGCAAGTCTGGTTCTGGCGCTCGGATCGATCCAAGTTTTGTTGGTGAATACGCGGCTTCTGCCGGTACAGCTTCGTCCGCCGCTCTGGAAACGGGCCGCTCTTTTGATCTGCGCAGGTTTCTATACAGTTATGTTTGTGGCCGTTATTGTAAGATGATCGCGGAAAGGTAATCGTGCGATGCGTCTGTTGCTGGTCTTGCCTGCCGTTGCGCTCACCCTCAGCGCGGGTGACCTCGAACAGGAAATGCAGTCTCTCCTGCAACGCCGTTGCCTAAGCTGTCACGGTCCGAAAACTCGCACTGCAGGGCTCGACCTGTCCACTCGCAACGGAGCGATAAAGGGCGGTGTGACCGGCTCGGCGCTCAAGCCGGGATCACCGGCGGAGAGCTTGCTACTAGCGCGCGTTGTGAACGGGCAGATGCCTCCCGCGGCGCCGTTGCCCCCTGCCGAGAAAGAGCTGATGCAGCGATGGATCGCCGCCGGCGCGCCCTGGAGCGGCGCTGTCTCTGAACAGCGTGCCGGTCGTGATTGGTGGGCGCTGCAGCCGTTACGCACAATCGAGCCGCCAGCGTTATCGGCCAAGTCACCGATTGATCGATGGATCTATGCGCGCCTGCGTCAGAGTGCCTTGAAGCCTTCTCCTCCAGCCGCGCGGCGTATCTTGATCCGGCGGCTGACGTTCGATCTTCTGGGGCTACCTCCGGCGCCCGACGAAGTCGAGGCGTTCGTCGCGGACCGGCGCCCTGATGCATATGAGCGCCTCATCGATCGACTCCTCAGCTCTCCGCATTATGGGGAACGCTGGGCAAGGCACTGGCTCGATGTCGTTCGATTCTCCGAGAGCGAAGGATTTGAGCGCGATTGGCTGCGCGATCATGCCTGGGCTTACCGTGACTACGTTATCCGCAGTTTCAATGAGGACAAACCGTACACCCAGTTTGCCAAGGAGCAGATCGCAGGAGACGCGCTGGCGCCTATTACAAGAGATGGCATCACCGCTACCAGCCTGCTCGTCCTTGGGCCGTTCGATGCTGTCGGCCTCACATCTGCCGTCTCCCGAGAGCGCGCAATGGTCCGGGAGGATCAACTGGAAGAGATGCTCGGTGTCGTCAGTCAAACGTTCTTGGGACTGACCGTTAACTGCGCGCGATGCCATGACCACAAGTTCGATCCCATCCCTCAAAAGGACTACTATCGCCTCAAAGCGGTGTTCGAAGGAGTGTGGCAGCCTACGCAGGGCGAAGAGCTCAAGGCAGATGGCCGTGTGTTGCTTACGCCAAATGAGCAGCGCAGTCTCGATGAAGTTCTGAACCCTCTGCGCAAACGCATAACAGATACAGAAGCAGCACTCGGCGACTTGCATCGGGCTGCGCGTGAAATATCGTTGACGAACATTCGTCCCTCCGCGATCTGGGCCTTCGATGCAGATACAAGAGCCGATCTCGGGTCGCTGCATCTGATGGCTACGGAGGATGTGGAAGTCGCCGAAGGTCGCCTTCGTCCAGTGCCGGGTAAGGATTCGGCGACGATTGCCACGTCGCCGATCAACTTCGACGTTCGCGAGAAAACCCTCGAGGCTTGGATTTACGTCAGGAAGCTCCCCGATAAGCCGGCGACATTCCTACGAATCCGTAATCGGAGCGGTTTCCGGGGGGCCGCTGTCGATGGCATTCAATATGTCGCCGGAAAGCGGAATCAGTGGGAGAATCTGAGCACCGTACGCTTTCGAACGGAAGACGTGGAAGGCGCTCCTGAAGATACCGCAGCGGGGGAACGCGTGCACATCGCGATTGTCTATGGCGCCAACGATGTGATCCGCATTTATCGCAACGGAAAGCCATACGGAAAATCGTATAAGCCCCAAATAGATTTGCCTGTCGGTCGACTGCAAACGTATGGGAAAGACGATGCCGTGATTGAACTGACAGCATCAAAGGATCTGGAAGTAGAAGAAGCACGATTCTACAGCGTCGCCCTCACCCCCGAACAAGTAGCGGAGTCTTACAAATTTGGCGGCAAGAGCATCACCGTTGAGGATCTCATCCGAGCAATGAGCCCTGAGCAGCAAGCGTTGCGCACTCGCTTGCTTAAAGAGCTGAAGCGCGCCAGAGCGGAATATGCCGCGATTAAGAGACCCGACAAAGTGTTTGCGGCTGAGTCTCGGTTACCCGAAGCAACTCATGTCCTGATTCGCGGAGATGTGAACAACAAAGGCGACCGTGTGGCCCCTGGCGCCGTCTCCTGCATCCAGGGATTATCGCCGGACCTGGATCTTTCCTTCGATGCTCCGGAGGCGGAGCGGAGATTGAAGCTCGCTAACTGGATCGCAAGCCCTGACAACCCGCTCTTTGCTCGTGTCATGGTGAATCGCGTATGGCGCTACCATTTCGGAGCAGGTCTGGTGAAGAACCCGAACGATTTCGGATTCAACGGAGGAACGCCCTCTCATCCGGAACTGCTCGACTGGCTGGCTCAGGAGTTTATCCGCAGTGGCTGGAGCTTGAAGAAACTTCACAAACTGATTCTGCTGTCGCAGACGTACCAGCAGTCGTCCGCCTATATTGCAGAAGCGGCGGAGAAAGACGCCGACAATCGTCTGCTCTGGCGATACTCGCCGATGCGAATGCCAGCGGAAGCAGTACGGGACGCGATGCTTTCGGTAAGCGGACAACTGAACCCATCAATGTATGGTCCCAGCTTCCGCCCCTTCAAGATCGTCAAGAATGCGGGCTCGTATCATTCGTACGAGCCTCTAGATTCGTCTGCACCCGAACAGCAGCGACGGACAATTTATCGGATGAACGTGAACTCGGGAGGTAACCCGTTGCTGGATGCTTTCGATTGTCCGGTACCTTCCGTGAAGACTCCGCAGCGCTCCGTAACTACCACACCTCTACAATCACTCAGCCTGATGAACAACTCGTTCGTTCAGCGGCAGGCGAAAGCTCTGGCCGAGCGTTTGTCTAACGAATCGCCTGACACCTCATCGCGAGTCCAGCGGGGGTTCTTCCTAGCGCTTGGCCGCGCCGCACAACCTGAGGAACTCGCCTCGGCAGTCTCGTTGATCGAACACCACGGTCTCGAGTCATTCTGTTGGGGCCTATTCAATACAAGCGAGTTTGTGTATGTCCACTGATCCGCGAATCACTCGACGCAGGCTGCTTCTGAACAGCGGCTTGGGCTTTGGTTGGCTCGCGTTGTCATCCTTGGGCGCTGCCGCGGTTGGCAAGGTAAAACGTGTCGTTCAGGTGTTCTGTGTCGGTGGGATGAGCCATATAGATACCTTCGATTACAAGCCGGAGCTCGCTCGTCGGAACGGTCAGCCGTTCGAGATGCCAACGTTCTTCGGGCAAGCAGGCAATCTGCTCGGCAACGCATTCGAATTCAAGCAGCGCGGACAAAGCGGACTCTGGGTCAGTGACTTGTTACCCAATTTGGCGCAATGCGCCGACAAGCTGACGGTGATTCGCACTATGGTCTCCAAGAGCGCGAATCATATGCCTGCCGTAGCGCAAATGAACACGGGCTTCATCCTCACAGGATTTCCGAGCATGGGCTCCTGGGTGGTTTACGCTCTAGGCTCCGAGAGTGAAGATCTCCCCTCATTCGTCGTCCTGCCCGATGCGCGCGCCTATCCGTGGGGCGGTACTTTGCAATGGTCGAACGGTTTTCTGCCGGCAGCAGTGCAAGGCACTGCTTTTCGTAGCGCAGGCGATCCGGTTCCCGATCTCTCGAATCCATCTGGAACGAATTCAGAATCGCGCCGGGCAAGCCTCGAATGGCTCACAAAGATGAACCGGACCTTTGCCGAGACGCACCCCGGTGACAGCAACCTTGACGCTCGCCTGCGGAGCTATGAGCTCGCCGCAAAGATGCAGTTGAGTGTTCCCGAGACAACCGACATCGCAGGCGAAACAGAGGCAACTCGCCGCATGTACGGTCTAGATGGGAAGGAAACTGGGCCGCTCGGCAGGCAATGCCTGCTGGCGCGGCGCTTACTCGAACGCGGCGTGCGGTTCGTTCAAGTCTTCCACGGCGGATCTTCAGCCGACTGGGATGCGCACGGAAGTCTGATCTCGAATCACACTACACGGGCAAAGGAGTACGATCAGCCTGTTGCCGCCCTTATAAAGGATCTCGATGCGCGAGGGCTTCTGGCGGACACGCTCGTTATGGGCGTAACCGAGTTTGGACGAACACCCGTATCGCAAGGAACGGGCAAGACGGCCGGTCGCGATCATCATCCGAATTGCTTCACCTGCTGGCTCGCAGGCGCGGGACTCAAACCGGGTTTTGCCTACGGCACGTCAGATGACCTGGGACGTGAGCCCGCAGAGAACCCGGTAACTGTCCACGACCTGCACGCAACAGCTCTGCACCTGCTTGGATTGGATCACGAAAAGCTCACGTTCTATCACAACGGAATCCGAAGGCGGCTGACCGATGTGCATGGACATGTTGTGCAGGGTATTCTCACTTGAGAATCCAGGTGATCTGCTGGTCGCCGTCGTTGGGGGAAGTCCCGAAATACCCGAACTGCGCGATAACGCCGAGACCAGTACCGCTCTTCGTGTCGTAATCGACTGTTCCCACAACAAGCACTGTGTCACCAGCCTTAAGATCGGCGACATTGATGATAGACAGCGCCGTTTCATCAAGTCTTATGGCGCCCGAAGAGTATGTGAGTTCGGCCGAGGTTCGATAGGCACGCGTCGATGGGATCGAGATATCAAGGGTGTGGCCCGTGCCATACTCCCGGAGACGGACCTTCGCGGCTCCCGCTTCCACCAAAGCTCCTGTTATTGCGCGCATGCCGCCCTTGATCAGGAGAGTTGCGTCTAGGGTGGCGGCGCCAGGCGCCCGGCGCCCGCGGATATAGACTCGTTCACCAGCCTGAAGATCTTCAAAGCGTACTGGACTGGCATCGCCGATTCGCATGGCCGTAGACGGATAGGTTCGCAGCAATACCTCAGCAGGAAGATTGATCTCTGTCGGCGGCGGAGGGTTCTGCGCCGCCAGCGGCATCACAACAATCTTGCGTGATGCGGAGTCGATTGTGTGAATCGATCCGAAAACCGAGTTCGATTGCCAGTTCAGCGCGGACTCGCGCTGGGCCCGTTCAAGTTCCGTGCGCGGCACAACGGTTACTTTCGCGCGTTCGACGCAAACCAGATCATTTGCCGAAATCTCATCGAACTTGATTCGAACTGGAGTAGAGGAAACCTTGCCCCCTTCCACCACTTGCAGTTTCCAGATTGCAATCTCGGGAGGGAGTTCAACTGAGCCGACGTAGCCGGTGCGGTCCTTCAGCATGACCGTACGACCAGCCACGTCGCGCTCAAAAACAGCCCCGCTGTTGACGCAGCCGCCCGGCTTCAGCTCATTCTGTGCGCATAGACTTAGAGGGATCAGCAGCCAGCAGCCGTTCTTCATAGATAGCCTGAAAACATAATAAGATATATCAGCGATGTTGAGAGCCATTGCCGCCGTTGTGTGTGTTTGTGTTCAGGTGGCGACGGGGGCGGACAGTGTAGACCGGCGTGTCGCCGAATGGGCGCTGTACATGGGCGGCAACGTGCGGCTCGCAGGCGATCCGCGGACCATCCACGATCTCGGCCAGTGGCCGGCCGTCGACTTTCATTTGGAATCCATCAATCTGATCGGCGCGCATAGCCTGGACCCTGCCGATCTGGCGAAGCTAAGTCCCCTGGAGCATTTGAAAGAACTGCACCTCCCCGGGCCGATCGGGAGCAGGAATACGGCGGGTGGGGCGAACTTCGATGGCGGAAATATAAGCCCGGAGATGCGCCATCTGTCGTCGATTCCCACGCTTGAACGGATCATGTTCAGCTACCACTTTCTCGACCGGATCCGGCTGGCGGACGAGGGGCTGAAAGCCATCGCAAACCTGGTGAACATACGCGAGCTTGGGCTCTTTCAGACTCGAGTGCGCGGGCATACCTTGGCGCCCTTTGTAAACCTGCGCGTGCTCGATGTCGGCAAGACTCCATTCGATGATGAGGGTCTGCGCAACCTGTCTTCGATGAATCATCTGACTCGTCTTTGGGTGGCCGATACCCAGATCACCGACACCGGTCTGCAGTTTCTCAGCAAGCTTCAGAGTCTCGAAGATGTCGACTTGCACGGCACGGCTATTAGCGATGCGGGGTTGCAGCATCTGCGTTCTCTCACCAACCTCCGCAAGCTGAACCTGATGAGCACGGGTGTTACGGATGCGGGACTCGTAAATCTCGAGCAGATGAAGTCACTCGAGCAACTCAGTCTGTATCGTACTCGGGTTACCAATGCAGGACTCGAAGCATTGAAGGAGCTGAAGTCCCTGCGCGAAGTGGATGTCCGCTATACACGGTCTACGCAGGCGGGAGTCGACACGCTTCAGAAGTCTCTGCCGGAGACGCGATTCGTCTTCGTCGGGACAGCGCCCCGAGTTAGTCCGAAGCCTGCGAAAGCGGGCGCGGGTTTGAGCGCCTGGGTGAAATTGCAAGGTGGCAGAGTTGTCGTCGAGCGAGGGCGCGTCGTGGAGGTTTCTCTCGCGACCAGTTCGGTCTCCGATGCGGACATGGCGAAGTTGGCTGGATTGTCCGGGCTTCGGAAATTGGATCTGAAGGGAACCGAAGTAGGTGATCTCGGTCTGAAGCATCTTGCGAGGTTGATCCATCTCACCGACCTCGATCTTGGAGAGACGGCCGTTTCCGATGCCGGGCTTGCGTCGTTGAGCCGGATGAAGTCGCTTAAGCGGCTGAGTCTCAAAAACACTTATGTCGAAGGTACAGGTCTTGCAGGTTTGACGAGCGTTGAAGATCTGGATCTGTTGGGCGCTCCGATCAATGATACCGGCGCGTCGGTACTCGGGCAGTTCACTTCGCTGGTCCGGCTCTCGCTAGCTGAGACGGATATCACCGATGCGGCCCTGATTCATCTGACAAACCTTCCCAAGTTACAACGGCTGGATCTGAGCGGTTCCGATGTCGGCGACACCGGGCTCGAGAAGTTGAAAGGCGCGGCGGCGTTGGCCGAGCTGATCCTGCGGCATTGCCGTCTCACTGATGCCGGGCTCGTCCATTTGCAAGGGCTGCCTCAACTTCGGAGATTGGATCTCTTGCAGACGCGCATCAGCGATAAGGGGATGGCGGTTCTGGGATCGCTTGTCAATCTGACCTCTCTGAATCTGGACAACGGCGAGATCACGGATGAGGGCTTCAAACATCTGGCCGGGCTCAAGCAGCTGACCGAGCTCAGCCTGGATAACACCCATGTGACGGACAAGTCGGTTGCCGTATTGCGCGGGCTGCCGCAGCTTAAGAAGTTGAACATGTATCACACGTTTCTGACTGCCGGCGGGCAGACCGAGCTGAAGTCGGCGCTGCCAGAATGCGCCATCATTTGGGATCAGGAATCGAGCCGGCCGAATCGACGAAGGAGTTGAGGTGATGTGGTTTCTGTTACTGGCGCAGATCGTCAGCTTAGACTTAGCTTCGACTTGGATCACCGATGCGGACCTCGAGCGCGTTGGCAAGATGCAGACTTTGCAGAAGCTGAACCTTGCGCACACCAGAATCACCGATGTCGGGGTTGAGCATCTGAAACCTCTCGAAAACGTCACCGAGCTCAACCTTTACTACGCGGAGTACATCACTGACACTGCACTCGCTCATCTGCGCGGTTGGAAGCACCTCGAAGTACTGAACCTTCGAGGAGTCAGGCTGACCAGTGCTGTCTTCGAGCATCTCGCTCAATTGACTTCCTTGCGATCTCTCGATATCGCGTTCACCGAAGTGGAGGACGATGGGTTCGAGCAACTGTCCTCGCTGACCAAGTTGGAGAACCTTGCTCTGGGTGGCAACCGGTTGAGCGGAAGCGCGCTGTCCTCCCTCAAGTTGCTGCCAGCGCTGCGGGCTCTCGATGCCGGCGGTATGCAGCGAGTCGATTCCGGACGTTGGGGTCTGGCTCTCTCGGAGGACAATCTCCGACGACTCTCCGAGTTAACCGAGCTTCGCTCACTGACGCTGACAGGGGCAAATCTGAACGATCGACGCATCGATCGTCCTGGCAATCAACTGTCTCAGCGGACCGAACTACCGGACATTTCGAAGCTCCGCTCCCTACGGAATCTCGAGTTTCTCGATCTAAGCCGAACGCCAGTACTTCCGGGTGCGCTGGCCGCCCTGGTCGACTTGCCCAAATTGCGCGAGCTTCGCCTTGGTCTTGCGTCTAAGGTCGATGACACGGCAATCGATACTCTAATCGCGATGAAGCAGCTTAAGACCCTGCACCTGGGTGGTTCGAAGGTGACAGCCGAAGGCGTCGAGCGATTTCGAAAAGAGCGGCCCGACTGCCAAGTGACCTGGTGGCAGTGATCCGTTAGACGAGCAGCGACAGCTTCTTCTCGGCCGTTGGGAACTTGCCGGCTCCGGCTTGCATGACCTCGTCAGTCAATGTGAGATAGAGGTCGCCCAGCGTGCCTGTGGCACGTGTGTGCATGCCGGTTTTCATGCCATTCGCGTGACCCGCCGCGATCACCGCGAGATTGTTGTTCTTGTGCGCGTTGGCGTCTGCGTGCTCGTGGACGAACAACAGGCACGTGTTATCGAGCAACGTACCCTCGCCTTCCGGTATGGACTTCAGTTTGCCGACCAAATAAGCAAACTCTTCGACGTGCCAGCGGCAGATGTCTCGCAAGATGCGCATTCCCCGCGGCGTCTCCACTTGCCCATGCGTGTACTCATGATGGCGCTCGGACGTGTGACCAAGCCAAGGGAATCGCGCTAGTCCCTGACACTTGGTCAACATATACGATGCGACACGCGTCTGGCCCGAGGCAAGCGCATGCACTAGCAGATCACTTTGCAGCTTGGCGATGCGCGGCCAATCGCGAAGATCGCCCCCTTCGGGCGGCCGCTCCACGACCCGCGCGTACTCTGGCGGCAGACTCGCAATGGAACGTTCGAGATCGCGAACAGACGATAGATATTCGTCGAGCCTTCTTTCGTCACCCTTGCCTAGTTTCGATTTGGCGGCGTTCGCATCCTCTCGTACTGCGTCGAGTATGCTTTTCTGACGCTGCATCCAGGACTCTTCCTGGACACCGAACAGCCGATCGAACAAGCGATGCGGGATCGTCTCCGGGGGCAATGGCCGGTCGCGATCCACCCAACTCATATTGCGCTGGATGCTTTCGCCGAAGCACTCCTGAGAAACGCCCACCTGAATCGACGCGAAGCGCGTGTCCCGGCCGATCCTCTGGGCGATCACCTGATCCAAGGACGGACCGCCGGCGCCGCGGCCGGTGAACGGCTCGCAGGAAACCACTGCGCTCATGGAAGGATAGTGGCTGTTGCCTGGCCCGGGCACGCGAGCGGCAGGGCTATCGAGGCCGGTAATCACGTGAATATCGTTGCGGAAGGGCGCGAGCGGCTTCAGACACGCCGTTATTTCGTAGTTCGAACCGGTTTCGCGGGGAATCCAGTACTTTTCGGGAATGCCATTGCCGTTGAACCAGAAGACGAAGCGGGGCTCGACCTTCTTGACCTGGGTCATCGCCTCAAGCGGAGGCAGCCCGATGCGGATCATGGCGCCGGAGGCTGCGACGCCGCGAAGGAACGCGCGCCGCGAAAATCCCTTGAACTGCATTAATCCGCTCCTCCCAGGAATGGCTCTGATGTCGCTATTGCAATTATAAGATTCTTAAAGCGGAATTGGGAGGAGCGAAAGTCGGCCAGCGCGGCTTCGATGGACGCCTGATCGGCTTCCGTTTCCGGACGTCCCACGGCGTAGCGGAACAGCATTTTGACAATGCACTTCTGGCAGCCGGGATCGGAAGCAAGGACACGGCCCGCTTCTTTGGGCGAACTGAATTGCGAGTTCGGCATCCCCTGTATATAGCCGGAAACGTCGATATCGAGCTTATGCTCAGTTGGACGAGTCTTGGTTTTGCTCTTCATCTCGTCGAAGGTTGGGTAGATGCGGATCAACTGTTTGTCGCGATATCTTCCGATGGCATCGAAGTTCTCGAATCCAAGTCCTATGGGGTCGACTAGCTTGTGACAGCCGGAGCAAGTCGGATTGGCGAGATGCGCCTGCAGACGCTGCCGGTTGTTCATAGGCTTTTCGTCCGACAGCGGAGGCAGCGTCGTGTTCACGCCGGGCGGGGGCGGAGGCACGATCTGACAGAGGAAATGCTCGCGAATGAAGAGGCCGCGCTCGGTTGGCGAAGAATCGGCGGGTTTGCCGGTGACGCTGAGAAATGTAGCCTGGCCGAGCACGCCGCCGCGCTTGTTGTTGGCGGGAAGGGGAACTTTTGCAAACGGCTCGGGCGGCGCAGGGAAACCGTAGAGCTGCGCAAGATCGGGGCTCAGGAATGCGTAATCAGCGGTGAAGAACTCGAGAAAGTTTCGATCGTCCCAGACAAGATGATCGAACAACCGGCGCGTTTCTTCGAGCATCGACGAGACCAGTTCTGAGCTGAACTCCGGATAGAGGCGAACTTCACGGAACGCGGTCCGGAGACGGTCGTACCGAAGCCATTGCGCGAGGAATTCCTCCATTGCGGATTTCGCCTGAGGGTTGTCCATCAAACGCTCGATTTGGGTTCGGATCTGCGCCTTCGTGCTTAATTGTCCGGCGGCGGCAGCCTGCAATAAGGCGCTATCCGGCATTGTGTCCCAGAGGAAGTATGACAAGCGATTCGCTATGGCGTATTGGCGCTGCGCAGGATCGATGCCGGGCTCGAGATGGAACAGGAAATTCGGACTTTGGAGCATGGCTTCCACAACCACTTGCGCTCCTTTGAAGAAGTCGTTGGTACGAGTCGCTTCCATGGCGAAGAGTTTGCTGTAACGGGCTGCTTCATCGGGACGGAGGGCGCGTCGGAAAGCGCGGAGTCCGAATTCGCGTACGAAGCGATCGCGACAGGCGGTATCGGTTGGGCCGGCGGGTTTGCAGGGGACCAGGCGATTGGTATCTCCGCCTCGAAACGCGTTGCGGGCGAGTTTATCAGCGGCGCGATTGTATGCTTCGGCGAGCAACGGGGACATGCCTTGGCCCTCGGCTTGATTGGTGAAGCCGTGGACGAAATCCTCAGTTGGGAATTTGGAGGCTGGGCGGGACTCGTCTCCAAGGAGGTCGCGCACGGTGTTGTTGTATTGGTTGTGCGTCAATCTGCGTGTGATGTGGGGACCGGTTGCGCGCGCTGTGTTTGCAGACACTGGGGCTTCGGGCAGCCGGCTGAGGCGCATCGCCCAAGTCTGTAGAAGCTTTTCTTCTTCGCTTCCCTGCTTGATGCGCTCGCCGCCGGTGTGTGCGATCCGGTTGGTGGGCTTGTGGACTAATAGCGAGTCTTCGGGTTTGTTGGGATTGATGAAGGCTCGGAGGCGTTGGCCGAATTGGGTGATTTGGTTTGGGGTTGCTTTTTCGGTGGGGAACTTTAGCCTTGTGCCGGAGGCTACGCCGTTGTCATTGTGGCATGCCCGGCATTGGGCGTTTTCTAAGACCGGGTAGAGTTTCTCTGTGAAGAGGTCTTGGGCTTGGCAGGTTAGGGCTAGGAGTAGTAGGCCGGAGGCGGGGCTGAAAGCTCCGCGCAGGCTGAAAGCCTGCCCCACAAGGCAGAATCGGCGCATTAGAAGAAGATCCTTAGACCGAATTCAATTTTGCGCGGCTCGTTCGCCTGGCCTGTGACGACACCCCAACTCGCCGCGTCAAAGACATTCAAGTTTGGGTTGGCGGGCTGGAAGCGGTTCACCACATTAATAAATTCGAAGCTCAGCGTGGCGCCCATTGACTCCCGGAATCGAAACGTCTTGCGAACCGACGCATCCAGGTTCCATCCCGGAAAGCCCCGCATCACATTACCGAAACGACCGTCCACCCCCAAGATCATTGGCCGGAACGTTTGATAGACCGCTTGGGGATCCGTAAACATGTTAATCCCTGAGCCACCCGCTGAGGGATTACCGGCGCGTCCGGCGGTACCTGTAGCGACGATGTCGCCATGAGCGCTATTGCCTCCCGTGTAGGGCGTGGTCGCGACGGCGCATCCACCCATCCAACTACCGAATGTTTCGTTGCCCGTGCCCACACATAGTGGGCTTCCGCTTTGCGCTGTGAACAGCGGAGCTACTGACCATCCGCCAAAGAGTTGACCCATCACTCCGCGCTGTGTTCTGAAAGCTGGAATTTCGTAGAGCGCGATCAGATTGTAGACCCAATTGATGTCGTGTCCCAGGGGGCGGTAATCCGTATCGCGATTGAACGTATCCATGCTCGTGATGCCATTTTGGGTTGTACCGCCATTTCCCAGCGCGCGGCTGAAGGTGAGATTCGAACGAAGCGTCAGGCCACGCCAATTCTGCATGGTGAGGGAAGCGAAGACCCCATTGTAGTTTGATGAAGCTCCACTGACAGCGCTGGGGACTCTTGCGGTTTGGATTGGCGGCGAGCTAGTCAACGTTCGTCCTAATGTCCAGCCCGGGGAATTATCGAGGGCCGACCACAAACGGCGAACATTGGTGTTGAGGATGTCGGCGCTCTGTTTGCTGGCAACCGCGGCGGAGCAATGCGCAAAGCCGCGGCAGTAGGGTGAATCCGGGCCACCCATCGCCGCTTCAAAGAACGGCTGCGATGCGACAGCCTGGCCGGAACTCATGGCCTGATAGACGTTCGCGAATGCGCCGGCAAAATTCTGGCCATTGAGTGTAGTCATGTACGGTACCGCGTTCAACTCCGCGCGCCACTGTTCATTTCGGCTGATCATCCCTATGTAGCCGATCTCAATTGTCGTGTTCGAGGCTACCTGGCGCTGGATCGAGAACGTGAATTGATCGGTGCGTGGCGGGATGAGTTTGGAGTCCATTATCCAGGTCTCACCCAATGGGGCATTGCCGCCGATGCCTGGAAAATAGGGCTGGGCGAGCACTTGATCGACGCCGGGGAGAGGCGCACTCATGCCATCCGTTCCGATGCGGAAGGCGGTAGTTGGATCGACGCCAGAAGCTCCGCGGCATTGTCCGTTGCTACTTGCGCCGATGCATGCTACGGCCTGCCCGATTCCAGTGCCTTGCAAGGGAACCTGGACGATGTTGATGCCGTTAATGCGTCCGAAGATTCGCGCATAGCCGCCGCGGAAGACTGTACTGCCGCCTAGGAACGAGGGGTTCCAGGCGGCGGACAGGCGAGGGCTGAATCCGGCATAAAAAGGATCGAATGGATACTTCCGGCCCGCGCCCACGTTGCGCACCGTCGAAAAGCCGAGAATCGGTTGATACGCCGTTCCGGCGAGCGCCGCCTTTTCCCGCTGCGCCAAGTAATCGAGCGATGCGAAGTTGTTCCCAGCCTGATCGACGACCATGGGCTGGTTCCCGTTGCGCTCATAGGGCGGCATCTGAACCTCATATGCCAAACCATAGGTGAGGGTGAAGGTCCGCGTCATTTTCCAGGTGTCGCTGAAATGTGCGTTGTAGTTATTCACGACGCTTGCCGCCTTGATCGAAGTCCCAAAAGGCTGCAGAACTCCGCCGAGCCTTGGGTAGAAGACGTGCGTTTCAGAGATCATTCCCAACGTCTGAGCGTAGAGCGAGTTCCATCGGCCGTACTCGCGGGATGGAACTGTTGAAGGAATGTAAGCAGCGGGTGTCGCGATCCCTTCTCCGGAGCCGACCACGTACGTGGGCGTGGTGATCATGTTGAGACCGTTGTCGTTGCGCTGGTGTTGCAGCAGCCAGCGCGTGTAGGTGCCGCCGAACTGAAACAGATGGTTGCCGTGCACGAGGCTCAAGTCATCGCGAAGAACGTAATCATGACCATTCCAATAGCGCGAAAGCGAGTTGCCGCGCGCGGTCTCATACGGTAGCAGTCCGAACTCGAGAGCGGCCCCTAGTCCTGGCAATTGCGCCGGAGCGCCAGCAGAACCCCATTCCCAGGAATTGCGGGTGTAGCTCACACGGAAATCGTTGATCAGGCGCGGCGTGAGAACGCTGGTGAGGCCCGCGACGTAAAAGGAAGGCGTCTGCGGTCTATCTGTTAATGTTTTCGGCACTCCAAGAGTGTTGCCTTCAAAGAACCCGCCGATGTCGACTTGGCTCGTCGTGGACTGATAGAGATGGAAGTAGCGGTAGCTTAACATCAGTCGATGTTTTGGATGCAGGTCGCGATCGATTCGACCGACGAGGAAGTTTGACTTTACGGGCATCTGAATTTGCGAACGGAAGCCCTGCGTGTTGTACTGGTCTCCGCCATCGGCATTGTTGGGCAAGGGCATGTACTGCTCCCAGATCTGTGAGAGGACCGGATTCAAGCCGATGCCGCGAGGATCGCAGGTGGCGGTTCCGCACAGGGCGGGCTGGTAGGTGACTCCATTCACGGTAACCGCACGTGGATTCAGGTTGTATGGCG
>Ga0190275_10001870_pt1 | contig 15412 bp, 14 predicted proteins | sample Popmic550T_FD_133745 | JGI IMG/M metagenome (GOLD analysis project Ga0190275, IMG submission 133745) | Populus adjacent soil microbial communities from riparian zone of Yellowstone River, Montana, USA - 550 T | ecosystem: Environmental > Terrestrial > Soil > Riparian zone > Trees stand | place...
TCGACCACGACCGGGCCGGCGACCAGCGCCTCGACCATGCAGAGGCGGGCGAGGTTGGGCTCGGCGGCGAGGAAGCCGAGCATCGCGCCGATCCCGGCCTTGACCGCGTGCGGCCAGTCGGACTCCTGCTCGAAGGCCTGGCCGACGCGCTCGCGCAGCTCGACCATGACCGTGTCGTAGGCGGCGACGAAGCACTCGTCCTTGCTCGCGAAGTGCTCGTAGAAGGTCCGCCGGGAGACCGCCGCGTGACGGGTGATGTGGGCGATGGTTGTCCCCGAGTAGCCGTTCTCGGCGATCGCCTCGGCGAGGCCGGCGATCAGGCGCTCGCGCTGGTTGTGGGCGACGAACTCGCGCGGCAGGCCGTGCCTCCCCGGCGGTAGGCGGGCTAGCTCGGGTGGATATCCATCCGCTTGCTCGACTGAGGAGTCGGCAGGTTCTACAGCCACAGGGCGACGATACCGGTCAAGGGAATTCGGACCTCGGCCCCGCTCCTCGGGCGGCCTCGGTCCCGAGATGGGGCATCACCCGGACCCCAGCCTTCCGAGCTCAACCGCCGGCGGCTCGAGGTTGCTCGGCCGCCCGCTTCGCCGCCTCCGCGCCGAGGTAAGGAGTGAGGGAGAACTCGACCAGATCCGGCAGCAGCTCCTCGATCTGCTCCGTCTGCCCCATGATGATGCGCTGGTAGACGATCCAGAAGATGCCGCCGATGATCGTTTCCTCCAGCGTGCCCGGCAGTTCCTCGCCGTGCGGGGAGACCTTGCGGCCCATCCGGAAGAGTGGGATGAAGGCCTGGATCGAGTGCTCGTAACGCTCGACCGCGGCGGGGCCGGCGGAGAGTGCCTCGACGATGCAGGTCCTGGCCAGAGCCGGCTCGCCGGCAACGTAGTGGAGGAAGGCGGAGAGACCCGCGTTGACCCGGGCGGGCCAGCTGTCGACCTCGCCGGCGGCGTCGCTGACGCGGCGCAGCGCCTCTTTGACCGCGAACTCGGAGGCGGCGAGGAAGCAGGCCTCTTTGGAAGAGAAGTTGTCATAGAAGGTGTTGCGAGCGATGCCAGCGCGGCGGACGATGTCGGCGACGGTGACGGCGCGGTAGCCCTTCTCAACCGTCTCCTCTGCCAGGGCCGAGATTATGCGTGCCCGCTGGTGCTGGGCGATGAACTCCTTGGAGAGGGGATGCCGACCGGGCGGCGGTCGCATCGTCGAGGCGTTTTCTACCACGAACGCCAGAGTACCTTGATCGGAACGGCTTGCCAAGCTGGACGGGAGCGCTATATACCGTTAAAGTACCGGAAGTCAGACAAGCGGTTTCCCTTGATCCACAAAAGGAAGGGCAGATGGGAAGGCGCGCCGACACCAGGGCCCTGGCAGGGGCCGGGAGGGCCGGCGTTTCGGGGGCTCAGGGCTCCCGTGTAAGCAACGCTCCCCAACTCAAGCTAGTGACCTCCCCGAAGCGGCAGGCGATATTGGACGGGATGCTCGAGGCGGTCGGGGCGGAGGGTTACGAACGGACCTCGGTCCGTACCGTGCTCGACCGGACCGGGGTCTATCGGCAGGCCTTCTACGACAACTTCACCGACAAGGACGACTGCTACCTGCAGGCCTACGACGCAGGCGTGAAGCGGCTTGAAGCGCGGGTGGTCGCGGCGGCGGAGGAGGAGGAGGCCTGGACAGGCAAGCTGCGCGCCGGGCTCGGGGCGATGCTCGACTTCTTCGACGCCGAGCCAGACACCGGCCGGGCGCTAGTGGTCGAGGTGCACGCTGCCGGCCCGCCGGCGCTGGCCAGGCGCGCCGCCGCGATGGGCCGGATCAACTCCTTCCTCGACCAGGCGCGGGAGCAGGCCGGCGAGCTGGAGTCGCCGCCGCCGATCGCCGGCGAGGGCATCGCCGCGGGGATCCACGCGGTGGTCCACTCGCGACTTGCCACCGGCGCCGACGGGAGCTTCCGCGAGCTGCTCCCAGAGTTCATGTACTTCGCGGTACTGCCGTACTTCGGCGCCGAGGTCGCGGGGGCCGAGATGCGCGCCGCGGCCGTCTAGGAACCACAGCTAGAGAAGCTCCAGCCGCTCCGAGTCGAGCTCGCGGGTGACGCCGCGGAAGTCGAGCGTCTGCGCCGCCGTGGCGACCACGCCGGCGTAGTCGACGCCGGGATGGGCGGTGACGATCGCGGCCAGGTCGGCGCCGGGCAGCGCCCGCTCGAGGTCGACCGAGGCGAGTCCGAACTCGGGCAGCTCGGGGACGAAGGGGTCGTGGTAGGAGACGTCGGCCTCCAGCGCCCGCAGCAGACGCAGGATCGTCAGCGCCGGCGACTCGCGGGTGTCGCCGCTGCCCGACTTGTAGCTGGCGCCGAGCAGCAGGATCTTCGAGCCCTTGACGGGCTTCGAGGCCTGGTTGAGGACCCGCTCGATGCGCTCGACGCAGAACGCCGGCTGAGCCTGGTTGACCTTTCCCGCCAGCTCGATGAACTCGGGGTAGAAGTTCTGCTCGCGGGCTTTGAAGGCGAGGTAGAAGGGGTCGACCGGGAGGCAGTGACCGCCCATCCCCGGCCCCGGCTCGAAGCGCATGAAGCCGAAGGGCTTGGTCGAGGCGGCGTCGATCACCTCCCAGACGTCGATCCCGAGGCGGTCGCAGAGCTGCGCCAGCTCGTTGACGAAGGCGATGTTGACCGAGCGGAAGACGTTCTCCAGCAGCTTCGAGAGCTCGGCTGCCTCGGGGGTGGAGACGACGACGACCTCGTCGCAGACCAGCGCGTAGAGCTCGCGGGCGCGCTCGGTGCAGGCGGCGGTCATGCCGCCGACCAGCTTCGGCGTGGTCCTGATCGTGTAGTCGGTGCGGCCGGGATCGATCCGCTCGGGGGAGAAGGCGACGAAGAAATCGCTGCCGATGGTCAGCCCGGACACTTCGAGGATCGGGCTGAGCTGCTCGCGGGTGGTCCCGGGGTAGGTGGTCGACTCGAGCACGACCAGCTGGCCGCGGCGGAGGATGCCGGCGAGTGAGTTGGCGGCTTCGAGCAGGTAGGTGAGGTCGGGCTCGCGGGAGCCGGTCAGCGGCGTCGGCACACAGACGATCAGCGCCTCGCAAGGCGCCAGGTCAGCGTAGTCCGAGCTGGCCCGCAGGCGCCCGCCGAGCGGCGCCAGAGCGCTGTCGGGAACGTCCTCGATATAGCTGCGGCCGCCGTTCAGCGCGGCGACCTTGGCCGGGTCGAGGTCGAGTCCGACGACCTCCTGCCCGGCCTCGGCGAAGGCCACCGCCAGGGGCAGCCCGACGTAGCCGAGTCCGACGATCCCGATCTTCATCGGCGAAGCATAGGCGCGGTTGGACAGGTCGCCGCGACTGCCCTACGCTGATTGGGATGGATTCATCGGCATCGAATCCACTGCCCGGGTCAGCTACGAGCCAGGCGCTGCCGAGGGCCTACGCGGTCCGCTCCGAGCGCGAGCGGCTGCTGGAGGCGATGGTCCGGGTCGCCGCGACCAAGGGCTACGAGGCGACCACCGTGGCCGACGTGATCGAGGCGGCCGGTGTCGAGCGCGAGACCTTCGACGCGATGTTCGCCGACAAGGAGGCCTGCTTCCTCGAGGCCTACGACGCCGTCATCGACGTCCTCGTCGCTCACGTCTCGACCGCTTTCGAGAGCACCGCCGGGCTGCCCTGGCCGGATCGGATGGCGGCCGCCCTGCGCGCCCTGGTCGACCTGCTCGCGACCGAGCACGACATCGCCCGCATGGCGATGGTCGAGGTGACCGCGGTTGGCGAGGACGCGCGGATCCGCTACCGGGCGGCACTGGGTCGCTTCACCTACTTCCTCGAGGAAGGCCGATTTGCCTCCGCCCAAGGCGACGAACTGCCGGCCGACACCGCCCGCTTCGCGATCGGCGGCGCCACCTCGATGATCTTCGACGAGGTCCGGGCCGGGCGGGGACCGGAACTGCGGCGGATCCTGCCCGACCTGCTGTTCGCGGTGCTGATGCCCTACATCGGCCCGGAAGCCGCCGAGGACGAGATGCGCCGCGCCGCCCGCGAATCCTGAACCGCCCGCCGATGGGCCTGAAGCGTCCGCCATATGGACGCTCGAGGCCCATCGGCCTGATCAGACGCCGCTGCCGTGGCGGCCCTCGCCGGCGGTGAAGCGGGCGGCGCCGCGGACGGCGACGTCGAGCGTCTCGCGGCCGAGCTCGTGCTCGAGGGCGAGGCCCTCGGCCAAGGGCAGGCCGGCGCCCTCGATCGCGGCGCGGCGATCGGCGAGCATCGTCTCCTGCGGGAAGGCGGCGATCCGCTCGGCCAGCTCGAGGGCGTGCGCGAGGTGAGCGCCGGGGGCGACGACCTCGTTGACCAGCCCGATCCGCAGCGCCTCCTCGGCCTCGACCGGACGGCCGGTGAGGATCAGCTCCAGGGCCCGGCCCATGCCGACGACGCGCGGCATCCGCTGGGTGCCGCCGTCGATCAGCGGCACCCCCCAGCGACGCTCGAAGAAGCCGAAGGTGGAGCCGGGGGTGCAGATCCGCAGGTCGCACCAGAGCGCCAGCTCGAGGCCACCGGCCAGGCACCAGCCGTCGACCGCGGCGATCGCAGGCTTCGAGGGGGTGAGGCGGGTGAACCCCTCCGGGCCCGCCGGGTCGTCGACGTCGAGGTCGAGCGCCTTGAGGTCGGCGCCGGCGCAGAAGGCCTCGCCGCCGGCCCCGGTGAGGACGAGGACGCGGGCGCCGCCGTCGGCCTCGAAGTCGTCGAAGCCCTGGCGCAGCAGCCGCGCGGTGGCGCCGTCGACGGCGTTGCGGCGCTCGGGCCGGTCGATCGTCAGCACCGCCGCCGCACCCACCCGCTCGTAGCGAACCTCCCGGCTCATCGCGCCATCCTCCCACGTCGTGATGGACGCCTGGGCGGCGGGAACGACGGGCGGGCGGGGAGGAGGGAGCGGGCGGGCTAGTCGCTGCGACGGCTCACGGGGTTCGCCGGCGACACCCAACTCCCGGAACTGCGCCCCGGTCGCGGGCCAGGGAGGGCAGGTCTCCCAAAACCAAGGCGAAAGCTAGGCCGGGCTTCGGACGCCAGGGGAGAATCTCGACTCGTTGATGACTTGACCCCACTATGGGTGGGTCAACTCGACAACCTTGGGCCGGATCCCGGTCACCCACCCCATAGCCACCCTCGCCGACCTCGCGGCCACCATCCCCAAGGGCCAACTGGAAGCGGCGGTCAACGAGGCGGACCACCTGAAGCTGGTAGACCCCGAGCGACTGCGGGCAGAGCTCGATGGCCTACCTCGGTGGCCCGGGGTGGCGCGCCTGCTTCAACGTTGGCGAGAGCAAGCCGGGAACGAATACGCGACCGGTGGGGACGCTCGTTGCCTGCCTCGCGCGTAGCCTTCGCGCTTAGAAGCTCGGTTGCGCCACCTTCGAGGCCGTTCCCCGCTTGGCTTCCGCGGGGACCGGACTCTCCCGGTCGCAGAGCGAATTTAGCGCTGCTCCGCGCGGCCGTCCAGGGGCCCCCCGGCGGCCTTCCCGCAAAGTCCGCACAATCGTCGACACGAATCGTCGCCGAGGAGTCGACGCCGGTGAATTCGACGACCGCGCCGGCCGGCGCACGCTGCTGATGATCGGCGTCTCCGGGATGACGATCTCGCTCTTCGCGTTCTGCTGGAAGTTCGTGCCGGAGACGAAGGGCAAGCACCTCGAGGACATCAGGCCCACTTCCAGGCCCGGGTCGAGCACCGCAACCGCAAAACGCCTGCGTAGGAGGAACTGGCTAGACCCACGCCAGTCCCTCCTAGATACCCTCCGCTGATGCGGATCGACGAGATCATCGCGGCGCGGCGGCCGACCTTCTCGGTCGAGTTCTTCCCGCCGAAGACGCCGGAGGCGACCGAGCAGCTCTACGCGACGGCGCGCGAGCTCAGCCACCTCGATCCCGACTTCGTCTCCGTCACCTACGGCGCCGGCGGCGGCACCCGCGACGGCACGGTCGAGATCACCGCGGCACTGAAGGACGAGCTCGGCTTCGAGACGATGGCCCACCTCAGCTGCGTCGGCGAGAGCGCCGAGGGGCTGGCGGTGACGCTGGACCGGATCGCCGCGGCCGGGATCGAGAACGTCTTCGCCCTGCGCGGGGACCCGCCGCGCAACGAAGGCGACTTCGTCCAGCCCGAGGGCGGGCTCGGCAGCGCCGCCGAGCTGGCCGCCTTCATCAGCGCCAGCTGGGACTTCGCGATCGGCGGCGCCTGCTTCCCCGAGGTCCACCCGGAGGCGCCGGACCTCGAGACCGACCTCTCCTACCTGAAGACGAAGGTCGACTCCGGCGCCGGCTTCCTGATCACCCAGCTCTTCTTCGACAACCAGGTCTACTTCGACTTCGTGCGCGAGGCCCGGGCCCGGGGAATCGACGTGCCGATCCTCGCCGGCGTCATCCCGGTCGCCAGCTTCGCCCAGACGAAGCGGATCTGCGACCTCTGCGACGCCTCGATCCCGGCGCCGCTGGAAGCGGCCTTCGAGGCCGCCGGCGGCGACCCCGAGCGCGAGTTCGAGCTGGGCGTCGCCTTCGCCGCGCAGCAGTGCGCCGAGCTGCTGATCGCGGGCGCGCCGGGCATCCACTTCTACGCCCTCAACAAGGCACCGGCGACGCGGGCGGTGCTCGGGGCGCTGCGCGCTTCGCGGCCGTGGGAGCGGGTCCGCGGCGACGCCGCGACGCTCGCCGGCGGCGCCGAATAACCTGCACGGCGAATGTCGGGGAAGAGCGATAGGGAGCAGCGGCGCCAGGAACGGATCGAAGCCGAACAGGCCGACGCCGGCTCCAACCGCAACCGCCTGATCGTCGGCTACGCGATCGCCTCGACCGCGGTGCTGGCGATCGCGGTCGTCGTCTTCATCCTCGCCAGCGGCGGTGAGGGCGGTGGCGACGAGGGCGACGCTCACATCAACCTCAACGCCTCGATCGGCTCGACCAACGGCGTCGAGCCGGACAACCGCGCCGGGACCGAGCCGGCGGCGGCCAAGCTCACCGACCTCAACGCCGCCGCCAAGCAGGCCGGCTGCCAGCTGCGGCTGCTGCTGCCCGACGAGGGAGCGGAGCACATCCCCAAAGACGCCGACACGCCCGACTACAAAACCAGTCCGCCGACCTCCGGCCCGCACGTGGAACCGCCCTATCAGCAGGCCGACGGGGCCTACGCGGAGATGCCGGCGGAAATCGACATCGTCCACTCGCTCGAGCACGGGCGGCTGGAGATCCAGTACTCGCCCGACCTGCCCGAGCAGGACCAGCTGGAGCTGAAGGGCCTCTACGACACGATGTACGGGGCGGCGCTGCTCTTCCCCAATGACGAGATGCCCTACGAGGTCGCGGCGACCACCTGGACCAACCTGCTCGCCTGCCCCACCTACAAAGGAGCGGCGACGCTCGACGCGATCCGCGCCTTCGGCAAGGAGACCTGGGGCAAATACGGCGGCGAGCCGGCGGAAGCCTTCCCCTTCACCGGCCCTACGCCGGCGCAGCCCCAGTAGGGGCTCGATAGGCGGGGAAGAAGCCGCCGCCCTCGCGCCCCGCCGAGAGGCGGTCGTAGCGCTCCGCGTCGCAGACGATCTCCGAGCTGCACCAGGGCAGCTGACGGTTGGCGAAGCCGCGCTTGAACTCCTCCAGCGCGTCGCCGGGGGAGATGCCGCCGCCGAGGTTGAGCGGCAGGCCCAGCTCGGCCGAGTGCTCGACCAGGCGGGCGAGGACGTTCTTCATCGGCGAGTCGCCCAGGTGCGAATCGGCGCTGCCGCTGAGGTAGTAGTGGAGGAAGCCGTCGCTGACGGCGGCCAGCGAAGCCGCGGCGATCTGGCCGCCGGGCGCGGTGGCAAGAGCGAGCCAGGTGCCCTCGGCCTCGAGCACGCGATCGAAGTAAGCGGCGCCGAAGAAGTAGTGGGGGGCGGCCGCGGTCCGGCGCATCGTCTGCTCGTAGACCTCGACGAAGGCGGCGCGCTGAGCCGCCTTCGTCTCGCTCCCCGGGACCAGCACCAGCTCATAACCGGCCTCGAGGTTCTTGCGAACCTGCCGCCGATCGCTGGGCCGGCTCTTCGGCGGCAGAGTCGGATCAGCAACCTGCACCACGTTGCGCTCGCTGGCCCCGCTCAGGGGCGGCGATCCGAGTCGATGGCGCAAGAAGACACTCACCAGTCCGGTGCCTGAGAAGTCCACTGACCGCGGATCGAGGGCGGGGGGGGTCGGGGGCGTCTCCGACGGAGCCTCCGCGCTGTTGCTCCGGCGGAGATGCCCCCGACCCCCCCCGCTGTCAACCAGCCCCGGGTAGCCGTATGGGGACACCGCGTCGCGCCAGTCAGTCCCCTCGATCTCCCGGACCACCAGCGGCGCCACCAGCTCGACCCCCTGCCCCTCGATCCGCAGCGTGTGCGTCACCCCCTCGGCGTCGAGGAAGGCCCGGGAGCGGAAGAACTCCGCCCCGGCCGCGGCCTGGCCGCGATCCTCGATCAGCTCGGCGGTCGCGGCCAGGGCGCTCACTCGAAGAGGTCCGCGGCAGCGGCGCGGAACTCGTCCGGGAGCACGCCCCAGACCTCGCAGTCGTCGGCCGGGGCCCCCTCGCGGGCGAGGTGCGCGCGCATCGTCCCCTCGTGCACCCAGCCGAGGCTGGTGACGGTCTTCTTGGCGACCTCGTTGCGGGCGGGGATGCGACCGTAGACGCGGTGGGCACCGTACTCGTCGAAGGCCTTGGCGATCGTCAGTGCCTCGGCGCGGCGGCCGACCCCCTTGCCGCGCACGTCGTCGCCGATCAGGGCGCCGAGCTCGGGCGCGGTCTGGCGGAAGAGCCCGTAGAGGGCGGTGAAGCCGACCGGCTCCTCGTAGCCCTCGACGACGATCGCGAACTTGCGGTCCTCGCCGCTGTCGTCCATCGCCCGTCGCGCCCAGCCCTCGGCCTGCTCGAGCGAGAAGCCGTCGCGCTGCTCCATCAACGAGGCGGTCGCCGCCGGATTGTTGAACCAGCGATGCACCGCCGCGGCATCGCCGGGCTCGAAGCGCCGCAAGCTGACATCCGGCCGGTCCGCCACGCAGGGAACCTTAACCAACGGCGACGGGCCGCAAACGTCGACTAAATGGACGTTTTAGGCCCGCCGGCCCCAGGGTCAGTCGGGGGAGAGGCCCTGACCGGTGAGGACGAGCCAGGCGGTGCGGAGGAGGATGCGGAGGTCGAGCAGCGCCGTGCGGTGGTCGACGTACCAGACGTCGAGCTCGATCCGCTCCGCCCAGGGGATGCCGGCGCGGCCCTGAACCTGGGCCCAGCCGGTGATCCCCGGCAGGACCTCGTGGCGGCGGTTCTGGCGCGGGGTGTAGTCGTCGACCTGGGCGGGGATGGTCGGGCGCGGGCCGACGATCGCCATCTCGCCGCGGAGCACGTTGACCAGGTTCGGGACCTCGTCGAGCGAGGTGCGGCGGAGGATGCGGCCGGCGGGGGTGACGCGGGGATCGTCGCGGGTGACGGCGGTGCCGACCCCGACCGGGTCGGAGCCGGCGACCATCGTCCGCAGCTTCCACATCTCGAACGGCCTGCCGTCGCGGCCGATGCGCCGCTGGCGGTAGACGACCGGGCCGCGGCCGCCGAGCTTGATCGCGATCGCCGCGGCGAGCAGGAAGGGCGAGAGCACGACCAGGGCGAGGGAGGCGATGAGGACGTCGGCGGCGCGCGGCATCAGCGGGTCCCCTCCGCCTTCTCCCAGCGCCCGGGCGCGCCGTGGCGCCAGCGGTCCCAGAGGCCGGCGGCGACCGAGGCGGTCGTCATCACGTAGTAGCGGGCGATACGCAGCGGCGCCAGCGGCAGCCAGCGCCCGAGCAGCGCCGCCGCGAGCAGCGCCAGCTGGGCGATCAGGGTTGCCGTGTAGACCCAGCCCTGGCCGAGCAGGGCGACGTTGGCGGCGAGGACGACGAGGTGCAGGGCGGGGCTGAGGTAGCGCAGCAGCCGGTGCGAGGCGAGCTCGAAGGCGAACAGCGGCGGGTAGCCGCGGGGGGCCAGCATCCCTTCGCCGACGACGATGTCCCAGAGCCCGACCATCATCCGCCGTTTGCGGGCGAACTCGCCCTCCAGGGTCGGGACCATCTTCTCCTCCGCCCGCGCCAGGGGGGCGTAGAGCGAGCGACGGCCACGCTTGGCCAGGACGAAGGGGAAGGAGAGGTCGTGGCTGCCCGAGGGGGCGAGCGGCAGGTAGGCATCGCGGCGGACCGCGTAGATGGCGCCGTTGCCGGCGGTGACCCCGCCCAGCGCCGACTCCATCTCGCGCACCGCCATCTCGTAGCGCCAGTAGGCCCCCTCGAGGTTGCCGCCGCCGGCGTCGACGAAGCGGACCTGGCCGCAGACGTAACCGACGGCGGGGTCGGCGAAGGGCTCCACCAGGCGCGCCAGCGCGTCCGCGGCCCAGATGCTGTTGGCGTCGGAGAAGGCGAGCAGCTCACCGGTGGCCCGCTCGGCGCCGGCGTTGAGGGCGGCGACCTTGCCGCCCGGCGCCAGCTCCAGCACCAGGTCGGCACCGGCGGCGCGGGCGCGCTCGGCGGTGGCGTCGGAGGAGCCGTCGGAGGCGACGACGACCTGCAGCCGCTCGCGCGGATAGTCGAGCGCGAGCGCGTTCGCGACCTTGGCCGCGATCACCTCCTCCTCGTCGTAGGCGGGGACGATCAGGGTGACGGATGGAACGGGGCTCGAACCCGCGACCTCGAGCTTGGGAAGCTCGCGGTCGACCGGCCTTCCCTGCAGCCGCAGCAGCGTCCACAGAGCCAGCGGGTAACCCGCGTGCGTGTAGACGATCAGGCCCGCACAGAGCCAGAAGAGGGCCTCGACGGCGATCATCGGCGCGCCTCGATCAACTCGCGGTAGAGCTCCAGGGTGCGGCGAGCGGCCTCGTCCCAGGAGAAGGGGCCGGCGGCGGCCCGGGTGGCGGCCGCGGCCAGCTCGGCGCGGGCGGCCTCGTCGGCGACCAGCTCGGCCAGGGTGGCGGCGAGCGCGTCGACGTCGCCGGGCGGGACCAAGCGGGCGGCTCCGGTGGCGGCGACCTCGGGGAAGCCGCCGACCGCGCTCAGCACCAGCGGCTTGCCGAAGGCGAGGCCGGTGTAGAGGACGCCGGAGTGCTCGGCGTCGAGGTAGGGGAGGGCGACGAGGTCGGCGCGGCGGAAGATCGCCGGGATCTCGTCGTCGGCGACGAAACGGGTGACGAAGCGGGCTCGGCCCGGGGCCGCGGCGGCGAGCTCGCGCAGCGGCGCCAGGTCCATGCGCGGGTTGCCGACGATCCAGAGCTCGGCGCCCTCGACCCGGCGGAAGGCGGCGAGCAGGTTCTCGATCCCCTTGTAGGGGCGCAACAGGCCGAAGAAGAGGATCACCGGGCCCTCGGCGCCGTCCAGCTCGGGCGGCAACGGCGCCTCGGCCGGCAGCTTCGTCAGGTAGTCGAAGGCGCCGTGGGGGATGACGCGGACCCGCGCCGGGTCGAGCCCGACCTCGTCGCGGAGGCGGGCGGCGCCCTGCTCGGAGTGGGCGACGACGGCGTCCATGCGACCGAAGGCGGTGTGGGCGGAGTGGACCTGGCGGCGGCTGGGGCGCGGCGGCAGGATGTAGTGGGCGGTCATCACCCGCGGGCGCAGGGCAGGGAGCAGGTGGGCGTCGAGAGCGGGGGCGGTCAGCCACTGGTAGTGGATGACGTCGGCGGCGGCGGCGCGGCGGAAGCGCAGCATGTCGGGGACGTGCTCGGCGGCCTTGAAGGGGAGGCGCGCGGGCGCGTCGAGCCCGCGGGTGGCGCTGCGCCGGTAGAAGCGCTCCTCGACGCGGTAGCCCTCGGCCGGCGGCACCGCCCCGTGGAGGAAGCGGCTGGTCAACAGCTCGACCTCGGCGCCGCCACGCGCCAGCGCCGCGGCCAGGGCGCGGTCGTAGGGCGGCGTGAACGCCGAGGGGTCGACTAGCTGAACTTTCATGGCGCGAAGGGTGGCGAGACAGAAAGGTGTCAGCTTTCTGGGTGTCAGCTTTCTGTCACGGCGATTATCGTCACCCGCTTGGCGCCCACGCTCTCCTACTGCGTCGTGAACACGAACGGCCGCGAGCTCCTGCTCGAGTGCCTGGCGGCGATCGAGCGCACGCCCCCGGCCGGGGTCGAGCGCGAGATCCTCGTCCTCGACAACGCTTCCGACGACGGCTCGGCCGACGCGGTGCGGGCGCTCGGCGACGAGATCAGCCTGATCGCGCTGGAGCGCCGGGCCGGCAAGGCGGAGAACGACTCGAGCCTGATGCGCGAGGCGAAGGGCCGCTACTGCCTGCTGCTGAACGAGGACTCCGAGCTGCGGCCGGGGGCGAGCGCGGCCCTGATCGCGGCGCTCGATGCCGATCCGCGCGCGGCGGCGGCCGGTCCACAGCTGCTCGACTCCGCTGGCGCCCCGGTGGCCTGCGCCTGGCGCTTCCCGGGGGTCGGCACGGCCCTGGCCGGGGCGCTGTTCCTGCACCGCTGGCTCACGGTCCAGAGCAAGGGCACCGCAACGCGCCGGGTCGACTGGGCGCAGTCGAGCGCGCTGCTGGTCCGTCGCGAGGCCGCGGTCGCGGTCGACTTCATGGACCCCGCCTTCTTCGTCTACTACGACGAGTGCGACTTCGCCAAGCGCCTCGCCGAGGCGGGCTGGCACTCGCTCTTCGTCCCCGCCGCCCAGGCTGTCCATCACGACCAGCTCTCAACCGACCTCGGCAAGGGCCTACCGCGGATCGTCGAGTTCCACCGCAATCGAGATCGTTACATGCGGGTGCACCACGGCCGCGCGGCCGCACTCGCGGTCCGCGCCCTCACCGCCTGGTCCTACGCCCTGCGCGCCCTCGCCGCCACGGTCCTCCCCGGCCGCCCCGCCGCCGTCTACCGCGCCCACGCCAAGCAGTCCCTCCACCCCCAACGCGGTCAGTCCCTCCGCGACCGCGCCTAACCCGACAGCCCGCCGATGGGCCTCAAACGTCCGCCATGTGGACGCCTGCGGCCCGTCGGCCCCTGGGAGCCCTCTCTTAGGGGCGGGAGTCTTGGTCCATGAGCTCTGCCTCGTAAGTCTCGGGGAGGCGGCCGTCGACGGCCCCAGGCTCTTCCTCGCGCAGGCGTTTGAACGAGGCGGCGAGCTCGCGGGGGTGGCGGAGGCGGGCGAGCCAGACGCGCTCGCCCGCGGTGAAGAAGCCGCTGGCGAAGAGGGCCAGCGGGTAGGCGGCGAGGAGCGCGGCGCGGCCGAGCAGGCCGCCGATGCCCGAGGTAGGCATCAGCAGCTCGCCGGCGCCGACCAGCAGCGCGGCGGCGAGCACCACCCGCCCCAGGCGACCCCACTGGTAGGCGACCGGGAAGAGCCGCTGCGTGAACACGTACATCAGCCCGACCACGACCAGGTAGGAGACGACCAGGGCGATGCCGGCGCCGGCGATCCCCAGCGGCGGCACCAGGAGCAGGTTGAGGGCGACGTTGACGACGAGGGCAGCGAGCGTCGCCGGCAGGTTGAACTCGGTGCGGCCGGTGCGGCCGAGGATCACCAGCAGCACCATGTAGAGGGCGTAGACGGCGACCGCGGTCGAGATCAGGCCGACCGCCTGGTAGGAGTCGAAGAACTCGGGCGCGGCCAGCGCCCGCACGATCCAGCGCGAGAACAGCCACATGCCGGTGACGACGAAGGCGCAGCCGGCGACGAAGAGGGTGACCACGGTGGCGTAGGCGCGGCGGGCCTCGTCGTCGTCGCGGATCGAGTAGGCGAGCGGCGGCCAGGCGAGCTGGAAGCCGCGGACGAGGACGTTGACGGCCTGCGCGAACTTGATCGCCAGCGAGTAGAGACCGGCCTCGGCGAGACCGACGGTGCGGACGATGATGATCCGGTCGACGAAGTTGAGCAGGTAGAGCGAGGCCTCGGCCGGCATCGTCGGCAGCCCGAAGCGCAGCAGCCGCCGCAGCAGGGCGCGGTCGAAGAAGAGGGAGAGGCGACGGCGCTGCAGCACGATCAAGCCGAGCACGAAGACGGCTCCGGTCCCGTAGCTGCCCAGCAGCAGCCCCCGGGCGCCCTCACCCGCGCCGACGACGAGGACGACGGTGACGCCGATCGTGACCAGGACGTTGACGATCGTCGTCACGAAGTAGGCCCGCGCCCGCTCTTCCAGCCGGAACAGGGTCAGCAGGAACTCGAACATGGTCAGCACCCAGAGGGCGCCGATCGCGATCCGCGCCAGGTCGGGCGCGGGGCGGTCGAGCAAGGCTTCGGAGATCGGCGTGGCGAAGGGGAGGGCCAGCAGGGCGCCGAGCGTCGCCAGCCAGAAGAGGCCGGCGAAGGTGCTGGCGACGACGCGGTCGGGATCCTCGTCGTCCTTGTAGTAGAAGCGCAGCACCGCCTCGATCAGGCCGAAGCGGACGAGGATGCTGGCGGTGACGATCGCCGCGAACATCACCTCGGCGGCGCCGTAGTCGGCCGGGGTCAGGTAGCGCGTGTAGAGCGGCAGCAGCGCGACCGCGATCAGCTTCGAGAGGATGCTCGCCGCGGTGTAGGCGGCACCGGTCGTCGCCAGGCGGCGCAGGTATCCCGACACGCGCTGAGCCTACGCGGGGTCGCGGACCGTCGGTGCCGCCGCCAGCGAAGCGCCGACGGCGAGCAGGACCCAGGTGATGGGGTCCTCGAAGAAGCCGGCATAGGCCATCGAGTGGACGAGGAGAGCCACGAAAGCTGCGAGAACTGCGGCGCGCCCAGCGAGCAGCCCGGAGGGGGAGTCCTGCGGGCGGGGCAAACTGGCTCCGTTCTCGGACTCCCCCTCCGCGCTGCCCATGGGGGGCCCGCGGATGCCCGAGGTCATGGTCCAGAGCGCCACGACGATGAGGGCGGCGTAGAGGAGCAGTCCTAGGAGGCCTTGCTCCGCCGCGACGGTGATGGGTTCGGTGTGGGAGACGGAGACGGGGACGTCCTTGTTCTCGCGGTGGTCCCGGTAGGCGTCTTGGAAGGAGCCGGATCCGTAGCCCTGGAGCGGGCGTTCGGTGAAGAGGTCGAGACCGCCGGAGACGAGGTTGGCGCGGCCGCTGGTGTCGACGTTGAGGCGGTTGAAGAGGTTGGAGGCGTCGACGCTCTTGCCGCCGGCCAGGGTGACGACGAGGACCGCGGCGACGACGCCGAGCGCGACTGCCGCCAGCGTCCACCTCCAGCTCCAACGGATCGCGGCGAGGACCGCCAGGCCCGCCAGCAGGGCGATGAAGCTCGACTGCGAGAAGGTCTGGGCGAGGCCCAGCCAGAGGATCCCGATCAGCGCCGTCAGCAGCGCGAACTCGCGCCGGTCCCTGATCCAGAGCAACGTCGCCATCGCGATCGTCGCCACCAGCGCCAGGTAGCGCCCGTAGATGTTCGGGTCCCAGAAGACCGAGTTGACCCGGAAGTAGGTGTGGAATTCGTTGGAGCGGATCACCTGGTCGTTCCA
>Ga0190275_10001871_pt1 | contig 15409 bp, 13 predicted proteins | sample Popmic550T_FD_133745 | JGI IMG/M metagenome (GOLD analysis project Ga0190275, IMG submission 133745) | Populus adjacent soil microbial communities from riparian zone of Yellowstone River, Montana, USA - 550 T | ecosystem: Environmental > Terrestrial > Soil > Riparian zone > Trees stand | place...
CTCACCCTGCTGGTCAATCCACATGCCGGCCGGGGCAAGGCGCTCGGCACCGCCCAGCTGGCAGCAGCTGTCCTGCGTGGCCGCGGGATCCCCGTTGACCTGCCCGCACCGGAATCAGTGTCCGCGATGCGAGTCGCCGCTGCCGGCGCGGTGCAGCGCGGTGACGTCGGCATCGTCGTCGTCGGCGGCGATGGGATGTGCCACCTGGCCGTCCAGGAGCTCGCCGGCACCGCCACAGCGCTGGGCATCATTCCGGTCGGCACCGGCAACGACTTCGCCACCGCGCTGGGGTTTCCTGCCGAGGTGCGCAGCGCCGCAGGTGGCATCGCCGACGCTGTGACCAGTGCCGAATACCGGACCGTCGACCTGGCGCGTAGTGGCACGCGCTGGTGGGCCAGCGTTCTGTGCGCCGGTTTCGACTCGGCGGTCAACGACCGCGCCAACCGGTTGCGTTGGCCGCACGGGCCACGACGATACGACGTGGCGTTACTCGCCGAGCTCGTCGCCCTCCGCGCCGTTCCCATGACCCTGGAGTTGGACCGTCAGACGGTCTCGGTGGATGCGACGCTCGTGGCCGTTGGCAACACCTCGTCCTATGGGGGTGGAATCCCGATCTGCCCGGATGCCGACCCTCGGGACGGCCTGCTCGACGTCACCGTTGTCGGCGCTGTCAGCCGCCGCGAGCTGATCCGGGTCACCCCCACGTTGCGACGCGGCCAGCATCTGACCCACCCGGCCGTCAGCACCTACCGAACGAGATCGATCACCCTGCGCAGCGACGCGACACCCGTGGTGACCGCCTACGCCGACGGGGAGCCCATCCAAGCGCTTCCGGTCTCGGCGACCTGTCACCCGGATGCGCTGCGTGTGTTGCAGCTGTGGCCAGCTGACTCTGCGACCTCGGCAATGCCTTTCCAGGCACGGGCCGAGCCGGAGTCCTAGCCTTGCGGTTGTGGCCACTCATGCGGACAACCACGCCAAGGCGCGGCAACGGGGACGCCACCCGCAGCTGACAGAGTTCGCCGCCGGGATCGGATTCGACCTCGACCCCTTTCAGGTCCAGGGGTGCCAGGCACTCGAAGACGGGCACGGCGCCCTGATCGCGGCTCCCACTGGCGCGGGCAAGACCGTCGTCGGCGAGTTCGCAGTGCACCTGGCACTCGCCGGTGGCCGAAAGTGCTTCTACACCACGCCGATCAAGGCGCTGTCCAACCAGAAGTACAACGATCTCGTACGACGGTATGGCCGGCAGAAGGTCGGACTACTGACGGGGGACCGTACCGAGAACGGTGACGCACCGATCGTCGTGATGACCACCGAGGTCCTTCGCAACATGCTCTATACCGGTTCCAGCGCGTTGCTCGGCCTCGGCTTCGTCGTCATGGACGAAGTGCACTACCTCGCCGATCGCTTCCGGGGGGCGGTATGGGAGGAAGTGATCATCCACCTGCCGGAATCAGTGGCGCTGGTTTCGCTGTCGGCAACGGTCAGCAACGCCGAGGAATTCGGCGCATGGCTTGTTGCTGTGCGAGGCAACACAGCCGTCGTGGTCAGTGACATCCGTCCAGTTCCGTTGTGGCAACACATGATGGTGGGCACGCGGCTGTTCGACCTGTTCGCCACCTCCCGACGCGCAAACGGCTCGGCCGAGCCGAGAACGAATCCGCAGCTCGAGCAGGCCGTGCGCCACGCACAGACTCGGCTGTGGTCGGCCGACACCCGGGGGCGCGGCTCCGGCCGTGACCGCGGTCGCGGCCCAGGGTACGAGCGACGCCAACCCTGGCGGCCCCCCTCCCGATCGGATGTGCTGGCTCGGCTTGACCGCGACGGTCTCTTGCCAGCGATCACGTTCATCTTCAGTCGGGCAGGATGTGATGCGGCGGTGATCCAGGTCCTGCGCAGCGGGCTGCGGCTGACGTCCGAGGATGAACGTGAGGAGATCACCGCCATCATCGACAGGCACTGCTCCGAGCTTCCGGACGAGGATCTGGCCGTCCTCGGGTACTGGGAGTGGGTCGAGGCGCTGCGAGCCGGCGTTGCCGCGCACCACGCCGGGCTCATTCCGGCGTTCAAGGAGACGGTGGAGGAGTTGTTCATCCGCGGTCTTGTGAAGGCTGTCTTTGCCACCGAGACCCTGGCACTGGGAATCAACATGCCGGCCAGATCAGTCGTGCTGGAGCGCTTGAACAAATGGAACGGGGACCGGCACGCCCCGTTGACGGCGGGGGAGTACACCCAGTTGACCGGGAGGGCCGGTCGGCGAGGGATCGACATCGACGGGCACGCGGTCGTGCTCTGGTCGCCGGAGATCGATGCGGCTGCCGTGGGGGGGCTTGCCTCCACCCGGACCTTCCCGCTGCGGTCGTCGTTCACCCCCTCGTACAACATGGCGGCCAATCTGGTCTCGCAGCTCGGCCGGTCCGCTGCCCGGGATCTCTTGGGTTCCTCCTTCGCCCAGTTCCAGGCCGATCGCGACGTCGTCGGCCTGCAGCGTCGCCTTCGCACGAACGAGAAGTCACTGGCCGATTTTGCGGCTCAGATGAGCTGCGATCGAGGCGATTTCGCCTTCTACGACGAACTGCGGATGCGGTTGAGCCAGCGGGAGGCAGAGCTGTCGCGATCCGGGGCACAGCAACGGCACGGGGATGCAATCCGGGCGCTGGAGCAACTGCGGATCGGTGATGTCATCCGCGTACCGCATGGTCGCCGGCAAGGCCTTGCGGTTGTTCTCGACCCCGGAACCTCGGCGCTGTCCGACCCACGTCCGCTCGTGCTGACCGAGGAGCGCTGGGCCGGGCGGCTCAGCGGGAGCGACTTCCCGGTTGTGGCTCAACCACTGGCTCGAATCAAGGTGCCGAAGAATTTCAACCACCGCAGTCCGGTGGCCCGCCGCGATCTCGCGTCAAGTCTGCGCAACGCCCGTACCGAGTCCGACCTCGGCCCCCGGCACATCACCCCTGGCCGACGGCGCAGCGCCGCCGACGATGCGGAGATCGGCGCACTCCGGGCGCAGTTGCGCGTCCATCCCTGTCACCATTGCCCCGACCGCGAGGAGCACGCTCGGTGGGCCCGACGGTGGAGTCAGCTTCAGCGTGAGGTGAACGCGCAAAAGGCTCGCGTCGACGAGCGCACCGGGTCGATCGCTCGATCCTTCGACCGGATCTGCTCGCTGCTGGAGCATCTCGGCTATCTGACCGGGGATTCACCCCCGAATGCCTTGTCGCCAGCCGGCCATGGGTTGACCCGGATCTGGAGTGAGACAGATCTGGCGACCGCCGAGTGTCTGCGTGAGGGGACCTTCGACGGTCTGGACCCCGCTGAACTGGCGGCCTGTGTGTCGGCGCTTGTCTACGAAGCCCGGCGGGATTCGGTGGTTGCCTGGGTACCGCCCTCACCACGGTTGGGCGACCGGCTGGCCGACCTTCAAGAGGTCACCGGTCGGTTACGCGCGCTGGAGGCGGAGTACGGCCTGTCGCTGACTCGCGAACTCGATCCCGGCTTTGCAGGTGCGACGCTGCGTTGGGCGCGAGGGGACTCACTCGACCGGGTGCTGCGCACGGCACGGGAGGCGGGGACCGAGTTGACTGGCGGTGACTTCGTCCGCTGGATGCGGCAGCTCATCGACCTGCTAGGTCAGCTGGCCCGGGTGGGCGACCTATGGGAGGCCACCCCGGTCACTGCTCCGCACGATCGCGGTGTCGCCCGCGTGGCAGCTCGTGCGGTCGCGGCACTTCGCCGTGGCGTGGTGGAGGCGGGCGATCTCTCGGTAGTACACAATGTGTGAGCCTTGCCCGCTTCCGATCCGATCAGAGGAGCACCGATGACCAACCCACCTCAAGACGGTGGCGAGCAGCCGAACGGATCGACAGATCCTGCCGAGCGGCCAGCCGATGGTCAGCAGTCGGGTTGGGGCCAGCCGGCGGCTTCGGACCCGCCCGCTGAGGAGCCGCAGCGCCGGCAGGAGTCGGAAGCCTCGGCACCCGCTGAACCTGAATCGTCGGTCTCGGGTTGGGGTGAACCGGCTGCGACGTCGAGTTCGGCTGCCCCGGCGAGCACCCCCACCGAGCAGCCGAGCTCCTCGTCTGGCTGGGGACAGCCCAGCCCGTCAAGCGCCCAGAGCACCCCTACCGAGCAGCAGAGCTCCTCGTCTGGCTGGGGACAGCCCAGCCCGTCGAGCGCCCAGAGCACCCCAACCGAGCAGCAGAGCTCCTCGTCTGGCTGGGGGCAGCAACCTGGCACGTCACCCGCCGTCGGTGCTCCAGGCCAACCTGGAACTTCGTCAGCTGGCCTTCAGCCCCCACCCGTGACGCCGGGACAGCAGTCGTCTTCCGGGTGGGGCCAGCCCACGTCGCAGCAGCAGAGCGCGTCAGGATGGGGCCCTCCGGCCGCAGGTGCGGGGGCGTCGGGCTACTCCGGAACAGCTGCCCCGACGCAGCAGTTTTCGACTGGTGGTGGGCCGGCTGCCGCTGCGCCGGCGACTGGCTACGGGAGCGGTTACCCGACCCAGCAGTACGGCGCGGGCCAGTCCTCGGCATCCGGCCACGGTGCGCCCGCTGGTCAGGCAGCGAGCGGGTACGGCGCTGCGCAGCCCCAGTCCCAGTACGGCGCCCAGGCATACGCCGCACCGGCTCAGTCGGGCTACGCCTCACCCCAGAGTCAGCCCTATGGCGGCCAGGGCCCCTACGGTGTTCAGTCGCAGCAGGGCGGCTATCCCGGCCAACAGGCACCGGGTCAGGGTTACGGCACCGGGTACCCGCCGGCGGTCAAGAAGAGCAAGACTCCGTTGTGGATCGGACTGGGGATTCTGGCGGCCCTCGTCGTCGTAGCGGTCGTCCTGTATTTCACGCTGTCCAAGACGGTGCTCGATTCAGCGGCTGTGCAGCGCGATGTTGCTGCCCAGTTCGAGGACCAGGAGGGTGTGCGCATCGAGCTGACCTGCCCCGGCGAGATGGAGGTCGAGGTCAGCGCAACCTACGAATGCACCGGCACCACGGACGATTCCGAGGACGTCACGCTGGTTATCGAGGTGACCGACGAGGAGGGCAACTACACCTGGCAGGAGAAGCAGTAACTCAGCCTCTCCGAGAGGATCAGGGCCAGGCCAGTGCCTCACGCAGCCGGTTCACCGTCGACTGCAAGCCCCAGCGGGTAGCCAGCTCAGCGAGGCGATCGGGATCGGCAGGCGCCGCCGGTAGCGCTGCCGTGACGACGGGCAGCGGGCAATCCCGCCGGACCAGGACGACCTGTGGCGCGACGGCAAGGTAGTCCACGGCCGCGGCCAGCTTGCGCAACACGCCTGCGGTAAGTGCGCCGACAGGGGTGGCTCGTCCGCGGGCAGCATCAACAATTCCGTCCACGGACCCGTAGGCCACGATCAGCGCGGCCGCGGTCTTGTCTCCGATTCCTTTGACCCCGGGAAGTCCGTCGCTTGGATCACCGCGCAGCACCGCGTAGTCGGCGTAGGCCTGTCCGGGGATGCCGTACTTGGCGGTGATCCACGCTTCGTCGACGGTTTCGAGGTTGCCCAATCCTTTGGCTGTGTAGAGGACTCGGATCGGCTGGTCATCCCGGACGAGCTGGAACAGGTCCCGATCGCCGGTGACGACATCGACCTGGCCCTGTGCCTGGGTGGCCAACGTGCCGATGACGTCGTCGGCCTCGAAACCCGGGGAGCCCAGGCGACAGATGCCGGCTGCTTCGAGAATGTCGGCGATGATCGGCACCTGATGTCCGAGACCGTCGGGGGTATCCCCGAGATCAGGCTCGTCATCCACGACTCGATGAGCCTTGTACGAGGGAATGGCATCGACGCGGAACGCAGGTCGCCAGTCGTCGTCCCAGCACGCAACGAGCTCGCTGGGCTGACGCGTCCGGACCAGAGTTGCGATGGCATCGAAAAACCCTCGGGCGGCATTCACCGGTAGCCCATCAGGGGAGACCACCGTGTCCGGAACGCCGTAGAAGGTCCGGAAGTACAGACTGGCCGAGTCCAGCAGCATCAGGCTCACAGGAGTGGACTCTAGGACAGTGCGCAGAGGCGATTAGGCTGCTGCGGTGCCCGTAGTCCCAGCCCCGTCCAGTGAGCGGCTGGCTCGCGCCCAACGTGCCATAGCCGAGGCAGGCTGGGAGGCGCTGCTGCTCTCCGCGGGCACAGACCTTCGCTACCTGACCGGATACGAAGCCCATGTCAGCGAACGCCTGACTTGCCTCGTCGTACCGGCCGAGGGTGAACCGCTCCTTGTTGTACCGGAACTCGAGGCTCCGATGGTCCCCGCGGCTGGTGCAACGACCCCGCTGCGTCCCTGGGCGGAGACCGAGAATCCGTTCGCGATAGTGGCCGCCCAGCTGCGTCAGGTCGGCCCTCCAGGCACGGTCGGAATCGGCAACCGGATGTGGGCCGAGCACGCCCTGCGCCTGGGGTCGGAGGCCGACGCCCGGCTCGAACTTGCCGGCGGGCTGATGGCCCAGCTCAGGATGCGCAAGGACGCCGCCGAGTGCGCCGCCCTGCTGGAGGCCGGCCAGGCGATCGACCGGGTACACGCCCGGATGGCGGAATGGCTGCGCCCCGGACGCACCGAACGCGAGATCGGCCGCGACATCGCCGACGCGATCGTTGCCGAGGGGCACGAGCGCGCGGAGTTCACCATTGTCGGTTCCGGTCCGAACGGGGCCAGCCCGCACCATCTCCTCTCCGATCGGGTCATCGAGACCGGAGATGTGGTGGTCGTCGACATCGGCGGGGTCACCGAAGCCGGCTACTACTCCGATTCCACTCGCACCTACCTCGCTGGCGGGACAGTGGCCCCGGAGGTGAATGACTTCTATGCGGTACTGCAAGCCGCGCAGGACGCGGCCTGCCGAGTTGTCTCTCCTGGAATCCCCGCCGAGCAGGTCGACGCCACAGCACGCAAAATCATCGATGACGCCGGATATGGCTCGAACTTCATCCACCGGACCGGGCACGGCATCGGACTGGACGTGCATGAGGACCCATACATCGTGTCCGGCAACGACATCGCCTTGGAGCCGGGGATGGCGTTCTCGATCGAGCCGGGCATCTACCTTCCGGGTCGGTTCGGCGCCCGGATCGAGGACATCGTCATCTGCACGGCTGAGGGCGCGAAACGCCTGAACATCGGCAGTCGCGACCTCGTCACCCTGGACGCCTGAGATGCCGGTAGCGCGCACGCTTCCCACCCAGGAAGCCATGGCTCTGCTGGATCTCACGGTCGACCTGGCTGAGCGAGAACTCCGCCCACGCGTCACCGACGACGAGAGGGCCGCCCGCTTTCCCCGGGACATCTTTCTCACTCTCGGCCGGGCCGGACTGCTCGGCCTTCCCTATCCCGAGGAGTTCGGCGGCGGAGCCCAGCCCTATGAGGTCTATCTGCAGGTGATCGAGGAACTCGCGGGAGCGTGGCTGGCGGTCGGGCTGGGGCTGAGCGTGCACACCCTGTCGGCTTTTCCGACGGCAGCTTTCGGCTCAGAGGAGCAGAAGCGGGACCTGTTGCCAGGAATGGTGGGCGGGGAGTTGCTCGGTGCCTATTGCCTGTCGGAGACCAACTCGGGCAGCGACGCCGCAGCGCTGGCGACCACAGGTGTCCGCGACGGCGAGGAATACCGTGTCCGCGGCACCAAGGCATGGGTGACCCACGGCGGGGTCGCCGACTACTACAACGTGTTCGTGCGGACCGGTCCACCGGGCGCCGGAGGCATCTCCACCCTGCTCATCGACGCGGGTACAGCCGGAATGGCGCCTCAACCTGCCGAACACAAGATGGGCATGTCGTCCTCGCCAACAGCGCAGATCGTGTTCGATGATGCCGTCGTAGCGGTCAGTCGTCGCATCGGCGACGAGGGCCAGGGGTTCCGAATCGCCTTGGCCGCCTTGGACGGTGGGCGACTCGGAATTGCCGCATGTGCCGTGGGCGTGGCGCAGTCCGCACTGGACTACGCCGTCGGCTATGCCCAGGAACGCAAGCAGTTCGGCCGGGCGATCCTTGACTTCCAGGGGCTTGGGTTTCTGCTCGCGGATCTCGCGACCGAGGTTGCCGCCGCCCGTGCCCTGTATCTCGATGCCGCGCGTAGGCGTGATGCCGGCAAGCCCTACGGCCCGCAGGCGGCGATGGCCAAACTGTTTGCCACCGACATGGTCATGCGAGTGACCACCGATGCGGTGCAGGTTCTCGGCGGTGCGGGGTACGTCGAAGATCACCCCGTCGAGCGATGGATGAGGGAGGCCAAGGTCCTGCAGATCGTGGAGGGCACCAGCCAGGTCCAGCGCCTGGTGATAGCCCGCTCCCTTAGCGCCACCGCACACCCCGCTGGCGGCGGTAGCGCATGAGCGACCTGCAGAACGTCGACCGGGAGTTGCTGGCCGCACTCATCCGGGACGGCCGGATGAGTCTGACCGACCTGGCCGAACAGGTGGGTCTCTCGGTGTCCGCGGTACATCAGCGCGTGCGCCGGCTGGAGAAGCAGGGATTGATCACCGGCTATGTCGCTCATGTGCGGCCTGATCTGGTGGGCCTGCCGCTGACAGCCTTTGTCTCCATCACCCCGACCGATCATGCGGCACCCGACGACGCTCCGGAACGGCTGTCCCATCTCGAGGCCATCGAGGCCTGTCACTCGGTGGCGGGGGAGGAGAGCTACATCCTCAAAGTACGAGTCGCCAGCCCGGAAAGTCTTGAACTGCTGCTCCAGGAGATTCGAGCCGCGGCGGGTGTGTCCACCCGTACGACAGTCGTCCTGTCCACCCCTTACGAGCACCGCCCCCTGCCCCTGTGAGCGAGCATCGCAGCGAGGTACGAGCGAGGAGCACAGCGAGCAGCCCGGCCGAAGGCCGGCATGTCGCTGTGACTCGGCGGTGACCGCAGCGCACGCCGAGATGACCGCACCTCTGGTCACCGATGAACGCGTCGTGTTCAGCTTCCCTGACGGCGAGGCCACCCTGGTCGGCCTCCGGCTGGCACCAGCCCTGTCGACAACGGCGTCATGTGACTTCAGGCGCACCAAACGCGGCTGGGCGCTGAACTTCCTCCGGCCCCCGGTGCAGCGGATGGAGTACAAGCTCACCCTCGCCCATGCTGACGGCAGCTACGAGGACATCGTCGATCCGACGAATCCACTCGTGACACCTGGTGCATTCGGGGACAAGTCCGTCATCGAGTTTCCTGGCTATGCCGAGCCGACCTGGCTCACTGCGCTGGCCGTACCAGGTGAGTGCACGCCGTTCATCGTTCTCGCGCGCGGGCTCGGGGCAGAGATCGAGGGGCTGCTGTGGTCACCGGAGGGTGCACCTGGCGACCAGGCGATGCCGCTGCTGGTGGCACACGACGGTCCGGAGTACGAGCGGAGGGCCGGCCTCACGCGCTACGCCGGAGCACTCATCGGGAATGGCACCCTACCGGCTTTCCGGGTGGCACTGCTGGCGCCAGGTGATCGCAACGAGTGGTACTCGGCCAAGAATGCCTACGCCCGTGCCCTGGTCGACGGGGTCCTGCCGACGGTGGCCGACCTCGTCGCGGTGGACGGCCCGGTGGTGGCGATGGGTTCCAGCCTGGGGGGTCTGGCCATGCTTCACGCGCATCGGCTCTTCCCCGCCGCCTTCGGCGGCCTGTTCCTGCAATCCGGGTCGTTCTTCAGCAGCCAGCTCGATCCTCAGGAGCGTGACTTCTCCCGCTTCGTACGGCTGACCAGGTTTGTCCTGGCCACACGGCGCCCAGCCGCAGATCCGCACCCCGTGCCAGTCGTGCTGACCTGTGGGGCGGCCGAGGAGAATCTCGGCAACAACCGGCAGATGACCGGGGCACTGCTGGCCCAGGGCTATCCGGCGCGCATGGTCGAGATCCCGGACGCGCACAACTTCATCGCCTGGCGCGACGCCCTGGATCCTGCGCTCACCGAGCTGCTTCGGACCGTGTGGTCGCCGCGATGACCAGGCGCGATGAGATCCAGGTGCCGGCCCCGTCTCTCGGCGGTTCGGGCACGCTGGTCGTACACGGTCACCATGGTCGGCCGTTTCTGGTCATGGCTTCGGAGCAGGGCCGCGCGGTCGACTTCGAGAACAACGGCATGGTGGACGCCGTACGGGAGCTGCTCGATGCAGGAAGGGTGAAGCTGTACTGCATCGACGCGCACGACGCCGCCAGCTGGTCCAACAGCGACATTTCCCTGGAGGAGCGGGCTCGACGGCACCAGGGTTTTGAGTCGTGGGTGCTGGACGAGATCGTTCCGCTCATCGACGCCGATTCCGGCGGACGCCAGGAGATGGGCGTTCTCGGAGTCTCGATGGGAGCCTTCCACGCCGTCCTGATCTCGCTGCGCCGCGCCGATCTGTTCCCGTTGGCTATCGGTTTCTCCGGCAATTACGACCCCTCCTCCTGGAACGGCTGGGGGGAGCGCGGCGATCAGGCTTACTTCTACAACCCCGCCGACTTCGTGCCGCATCTCGAGGGCGAACACCTGGACTGGCTGCGTTCGCGGCTGTCGGTCCAGCTTGTCGTGGGGCAGGGCCAGTGGGAGGACAGCACGGGGTCGTTGCCGTCCACCCGGCGTATGGCTGGTCTGTTGCGCGACAAGGGGATCCGCTGCGAATTCGACGAGTGGGGCCAAGACGTGCCGCACGACTGGCCGTCCTGGCGCCGGCAGCTGGCCCACCACCTCCCGCGCTTCTGTTGATCGGGCCGGAGGGAAGGGGGGAAACCACACCTTGCACGCGCACTGAAGATCATGAGCGCCAGGCATGCAGCTCCGGTGCACCCCGACCGCTCATGATCTCGCCGCCTGGCAAGGTAGCCGTAGCCGTAGCCGTAGCCGTAGCGAGGTAAGGGAGAGCCAGCATTGGCGAGCCAACTGGACGCCAAGCACTTGATCGGCCTGTTGTTGGGTGCGGAGGAGGACTGGCCGCGGGCCTTCGAGCAGCTACTGGCCCGGCTCGGGCCGATCCGGACAGCTGACGGAGTCAGCCACGACGTGACGGTGGAGCGCCTGACTATCGAACCCTTCGACCTGCGTCAGGACGTGCATCCGGACCTGGTCATCGACCGATTGGCCTACTGGTATTACCACCCGCGGGAGTGGCTGAAGAAGGCCGCGCTCGTGAACGGCACCTACCTGCTGAACAGCCCGTTCACCTTCCAGTCCATGGAGAAGCATTCGGCCTACTGTGCGATGCTCCGGCTCGGCCTGAAGGTGCCCGAGACGGTGCTCGTCCCGTACAAACATCCGGTCGACAACGCCCGCTGGGCCTACACGGCCGCGAAGTACAACCAGCCTTTCGACCTTGACGCCATCGCCGAGAAACTGGGCTATCCGCTGTACATGAAGCCCTTCGACGGCGGTGGCTGGCGCGGAGTCTCCCGGGTGCGCAATCGGGACGAACTGCACCGCGCCTATGACGACTCCGGCGAGATGCTCATGCACTTGCAGGAGTCGATCGAGGGCTATGACGTCTTCGCCCGGTCTCTGACCGTCGGTGCCGAGACGATGGTGATGAACTTTCGACCAGAGCTGCCGATGCATGATCGGTACGCCGTTTCCCACGACTTCCTCACCCCCGAGACCGGCTCCGAGGTGTTGGCCATCTCCCGGTTGATCAATGCCTTCTTCCGATGGGAGTTCAACTCCTGCGAGGTGCTGGTCCGCGGCACCGAGGTGCACCCCATCGATTACGCCAACGCCTGCCCGGACATCGCGGTGACCTCTCTGCACTACTACTTCCCCTGGGCGATCTCGGCGCTGCTGAAATGGTCGTTGTTCTGCACAATCACCGGTCGCCGGCCACGACTGGACCTGGAGACGGCCAACTACTTCGAGATCGCGGACTCCGACCGGAGTTACAGCGAGAAGCTGACCGACTATGCCGCGCTGGCCGAGAAGTACTTCCAGACCGATCGCTACCAGGACTTCTGTGCCAGCGCTCTGCCCAACCTGGATGACGTTGTTCGGGACTGGGTCGCCTCACCGGACTTCGATGCACTACTCGTAGACACCGTACGAGCGACCTACCCGCAGGCCGAACATGACCGCTTTCTGGCCCACTTCCGCGGGCTTCTCAGGCTCTGGGAAAAGGACAACGCCGGGCTTGGCTAACGACCAGGTGCGCGCATGGTGTCGGTCGCGGTTGGGGCTGCGTGCGCCCGGCAAGCTGCGCCTCGGAAGGGCCCGCCAAGGGCAGCGCTAATCCAGCACACGTCGAATCCACCGGCTGACAGCGGGAACACGCTCCAAATCAGCGCTGCCTTCCCAGCCGGTGTGTCCCAATACAGGATTCCCAGCAGGAGGAAGCCACCGCCCGCCGCCAGCCGGAAGGCTCTGCCAGCCCGACTATTGATCCAGCGGCCGAAGGTTGACCTGTTGAAAGCTGCAGCACGCATGTTGCCTCCCGGTTGTACTGGCGAACTATCCCACCGCGGGGCCGAATGCAGAAGTGCTCAGGACACCGACGCCGGCAGCTGTCGCTGACCTGATCCGGATCACAAGGACGAGCTGTGCCAGGCTGCGTGCGTAGCCTGTCTGCGTGACCGACGCCCCCTTCACGCATCTCGTCACGAGCGAGGCGGAGCTACGCGGCGCCGACTACCCCGCGCCCCCGCCCCGCGCGTGGGCCAAGGAGATCGACTCTCTCGACGCCCACTGCGTCGACTTCCTGCAACGCTCGCCCCTGGCGATGCTGGCAACCAGTGACTCCCGGGGCGCAACGACGGTCACCCCGCGCGGCGGTCCGCCCGGTTTCGTACGCGTCCTCGACGCCAAGCGCATCGCGTGGGCGGACCTGACCGGCAATCGGCGGATCGACGCCTTTCGGCAGATCCTGGACAACCCACAGATCGGGCTCGTCTTCCTCCTGCCCGGGATGCGGGAGACACTGCGGATCGACGGCACCGCGTACCTGACACGCGACCCCGCAGTGTTGCGAGCGGTCGACGTTCCGGGCCGCACGGCGGATCTGGCGGTGGGAGTGGTGGTGCGGACCGCGTTCGTGCACTGCGGCAAGGCGATGATCCGCTCCAGAGTGTGGGAGCCCGAGAGCTGGCCGGAGCGCGAGAGCCTGCCGTCGGCGGCCCAGATGCTGCTCGCCGCGCGCGGCGAGCACGTTCCAGTCGATCGGGCCGCAGCGCAGATGGAACAGGGATATGTCACCCAACTGTGGTGACCCGGCTCGCTACCGGGTCAAGCGGTGACATTGCGGGAGACATTGCGGCACAAGTGGTTGGCCGCACTGGCCCACCAGCTGGGATATCCCAGCGGCCTGCGAGGGCGTCTCGTCGGTGGGATGCTGAACAGGCGCAATCGGGTGAACGTGACTGCTGCTGTGGATGCCTTGTCGCTGGGTCCGGGCGCTGTGGTCGCCGACGTGGGATTCGGTGGCGGTGCCGGCTTGGACCTCCTCCTGAAGGCTGTTGGCGACACGGGACAGGTACATGGTGTCGAGGTGTCGACGACGATGCTCAGCCGCGCGACTCACAGACTTCGACGCCAGATCGCAGCCGGCCGACTTCACGTACATGCCGCCTCGATCGTGCGGCTGCCGTTCGAGGACGGCTACCTGGATGGTGCCATCACGGTGAACACCATCTACTTCCTCGATGACCTCCAGGCGGCGGCTGCTGAACTTGCCCGTGTTCTGAAGGGGTCAGGTCAGCTCGTCGTCGGTCTCGCCGATCCCGTCGCGATGGCCGACATGCCATTCACCGAGTACGGCTTTCGCACTCGTCCGATGACCGAGGTGATCGACGCGCTGAACAAGGCAGGCCTGAGCGTCGAGGTCGACCGCCGCGTCGGTGAGGGTGACGGGGCCTTCCACCTGCTGGTCGCCAAGATCTGCTCGTGATGCGCACCATGGGGGTCGAGGAGGAACTACTCCTCGTCGATGCCGAGACCGGGAAAGTCAGACCTTCAGCGGGCGCGGTCCTGAATACCGATCGTGACGACGCGCTGACCGGTGAGCTGCAACAGGAACAGGTGGAGACGGGCACTCGACCGCATACCGATGTGCAGGACTTGCAGGCCGACATTGCCGGACTGCGACGCCACGCCATGGACACTGCCGCCGAGCTCGGGATGCGGACCGCCGCGCTCGGCACGTACCCCTTGCCCGTTTCGCCGACCGTGACGCAGCACGAGCGCTACCAGGAGATGCTCGAGCGGTTCGGCCCCACCGCAGGCGAGCAGCTCACCTGCGGTTGTCACATCCACGTGTCGATCGACGACGAGGAGGAGGGTGTTGCCGTCCTCGACCGGATCCGGGTCTGGCTGCCCACCCTCCTGGCGCTCAGCGCCAACTCTCCGTACTGGCAGGGGGAGGACACCGGGTATGCCAGCTTCCGCTCGCAAGCCTGGAACCGATGGCCCTGCGCCGGGCCGACGTCGATCTTCCGAACGCCGGAGAGGTATCACGCACTGGTCGAGCAACTGATCGCCTCAGGAACTGTGCTGGACCGGGCAATGATCTACTTCGATGCTCGCCTCTCAGCGAAGTATCCGACCGTCGAGTTGCGCTCGGCCGACGTCTGCCGGCGACTTGAGGACGCAGCGCTGCTCGCAGCATTGGCGCGAGGGCTGGTCGAGACTGCCAGTCGGGAATGGAAGTCGGGGCTGCCGGCACCTGCCGTCCCGACGGCAGTCCTGCGGATGATGAGTTGGCGCGCAGGGCGCTCTGGGATCACCGGCGACCTTGTCTGCCCACACAACGGCAAGCCTGCCCCGGCAGGGAAGGTGATTGCCGACCTGGTCTCCCACGTCGAGGCGGCCCTGTCCGATCAGGAGGACCGAGAGCTGGTAGGAGAGCACCTGGCAGCCCTGATGGCGCGCGGCAATGGAGCCCTTGCCCAGCGTGCCAGCTTCGCCGCCACCCAGGACCCCAAGCTCAACCGTAAGCTCGCGCTTCTCTGCGGCATCCAGCCCTGACCGCGGCCCCGGCTAACATCGGCTCGCCGATGCTCTCCCTCTACCGCCGCCACCGCCCCAAGACCTTCGATCAGGTCGTGGGCCAGGAGAGCGTGGTCCGGACGCTGCGCAACGCCATCGAGCTGGGCAAGGTTCACCACGCGTACCTGTTCGTGGGCTCGCGCGGCACGGGCAAGACGAGCATGGCCAAGCTGCTCGCCTGCGCGCTCAACGCCGAGGGAGGCCCGCGCACCGACTTCTCGCCGGACGACCCGGCCTGCCGGGCGATCATGGAGGGCAAGTCGCTGGACGTCGTGGAGATGGACGCGGCGTCCAACAACTCGGTGGACGACATCCGCGAGCTCCGGGAGAACGTGGCCCTGGCCCCGATGGGCGGCGGCAAGCGGGTCTACATCCTCGACGAGGCGCACATGCTCTCGCCCGCGGCGTGGAACGCGTTCCTGAAGACGCTGGAGGAGCCGCCCGCGCACGTCGTGTTCGTGCTGGCGACCACCGA
>Ga0190275_10001872_pt1 | contig 15408 bp, 20 predicted proteins | sample Popmic550T_FD_133745 | JGI IMG/M metagenome (GOLD analysis project Ga0190275, IMG submission 133745) | Populus adjacent soil microbial communities from riparian zone of Yellowstone River, Montana, USA - 550 T | ecosystem: Environmental > Terrestrial > Soil > Riparian zone > Trees stand | place...
CTCGACGATGGCCGTCTTGCCGACGCCCGGCTCGCCGATGAGGACCGGGTTGTTCTTGGTCCGCCGGCTGAGCACCTGGATGCAGCGGCGGATCTCCTCGTCGCGCCCGATGACGGGGTCCAGCTTGCCCGCGCGGGCGGCGTCCGTCAGATCGCGCCCGTACTTCTCCAGCGCGCGGTAGGTGGACTCCGCATCCTGGCTGGTGACGCGGGCCGAGCCGCGCACGTCCTTGACGCCGGACAGCACGCGGTCGCGCGTCACGCCCGAGGCCTTCATCACCTCGCCGATGGTGCCCTTGTCGTGGCTGAGCGCCAGCAGCAGGTGCTCGGAGGAGACGAACTCATCCTTGAGCCCCTTGGCCTCGTCCTCGGCCTTGTCGAACGTCTTCAGCAGTCGCTGGCTGAGCATGCCGCTCTCGCCGCCCTGCATGCGAGGGAGCTTCTGCAGCGCCTCGCCCAGGCGGGCCGCGAACAGCTTCGGATCCGCGCCGATCTTCCGCAGGATCGGCTCGACGATGCCGTCCTTCTGGCCCATGAGCGCGGCTGCCAGGTGCTCGGGCTCGTAGTTGGGATTGTCCGCCCGACGCGCCAGGGACTGACCCTCTTGGATCGCTTCCTGCGCTTTCACTGTGAACTTGTCGAGTCTCATAGCCCCAACGTAAGGGCCGAACCCCCCTTGGCAAGGAATGCGTATTACAAAGTCCACGGAATACTTCGAGCTGCTAGGAATCTCGGGGCTTTCGGGTTGGGGAGTTGCCAGAAGGAGAGAGCCCGGCTATACGCCGCGCGCCTCGCTGGGGGGTCGTTCTCTGGAAGCTCACGGTGGTTACCTCATTCGACTCGAGACATTCCGGGGCCTGCCGCTCGTCCGGCTGGCGCGCGAGGCGCTTGCGCTCGACGGAGTGCCCGGCCCCCTGCCGAGCCTTCACGTCACGGTGATCCGGCGGCGGAAGGTGGTGCGGCTGGCCTTTCTGGGGCCGCAGACGGCGGGGGCTCGCGGTGCACGCTGGCACGCGGATCACCATGCGCTCCCACGGCTGCTCTCCCGGGCGGCGAACGCCACGGTGCACGTCTACGCCTACGAGCCCGAGGAGGGCGAGGAGGTCATCGCCTACGGCAACGGCCGCCGCGTGGGCGGTGATCAGGTGGCCTACGGGGACGTCGAGCTGTCTGGCGAGGAGGAGCAGGACGACGCGGCCTTCAAGCGGATGCGGGCGCGCTGGCCGATGGGACACCTGGCTTACGTCTTCGGCCTCACGCGCGAGGAGCTGCTGGGGATGCCCCGCGCGGCCTCGGGTGTGGTGCTGACGCTGGATGCGGAGGACACGGAGGAGCGGCTGGAGGGGCTGCTGCCCAGCCCTCAGCTGTCCCGCGCCACGTCGGACGCAGCCTGACGCTTACTCGGTGGGGCCGTCCTGGGCGATGACGACCTGCCGCACGCGCTCGCTGCGGAAGTACTGGCCGAGCAGGACGAAGCTGCCGGCCACGAAGGCCGTCAGCCCTCGGTAGAACCAGGTCAGCACGGCAGGTCCGTACTGCTTGACCGCCTCGATCTGGGTAGCGTCCCACTGCGCGGGGAAGGGACCTTTCACCAGGGCCGCGCCCATGTGGTCGACGACGACCTGGAACTGGGCTCCGTCAATGGTGCGCAGGAACGCGGCAAGGAGGCTGGTCCAGCAGAGCAGCCGGCGCATGCCCTCTCGAGGGAGCCCTCCTGGACGCAGAATGCGGGCGGCGGCCACGAAGACGAAGGCGCAGGCCACCGCCAGCGAGACGAGGAGGAAGGAGCGCGGCTCGCGCATGGAGTCCTCGGCGGAGAACTGCGCCATGAGCAAGTGCGCATTGAGTGCGTTATCCCCCTGAGCGCCCGGGCCCGAGTGGATGGCCTCCTTGTACTCGGAGAGCTGCGCGAGCCGGGAGATCTCCACCACGGTGGACATCCCGATCAGCCCCGAGATGAGGAGACACAGCACCGCGGCAATGTGGATGTCGCGGGGCAGTCTCGAGGGCTGAGGGGTGGGCTCACTCACCGCTTGCTCGCCTCGACGTAGCGAAGGCGCAGATCGGTGAGGACGGTGGCGAAGAGCTTCTCCTCCTCCTCGGTGAGGTTGCCCCGCGTCTTGTCGCGCAGCAGGGAGAGCAACTCCAAGCTCTCGTGAGCCAGCTCCAGGTTGCGCTCGGTGCGGCCCGTATCGGGGTTGGCCGCCTCGCCCAGGTGGATGAGGGTGGTGGAGGCCAGCCCGATGATGAAGGTGTTGAAGGCGATGGCGCTCTGGCCCGCAGCGGGGAGCGCCTCACCCCGCATCACGAAGGTCTCGCCCCGCTTCTCGTCCGTCATGGCGTCTCAGCGTCCTCGGGCTCCTCCTCGCCCTCGCCCTCGCCCTCGTCCTCGTCGCCCTCGAGATCCTCGTCCTCATCCGTGTCGTCGAAGTCATCGGAATCCATGGACGTGGACACCGTGGAGGCCTTCTCGGCCACGTCGGGCAGGCCCTTGATGTGGCGCTCGTATGCCTTCTCGTCCAACTGGCCGCTGCGCAGGTAGCGCTCCGCAGTGCGCTTGTCGAGGTGCTTCGGGTCCAGGGTATCCGCCATGTTCAAATCCTCGGAATCTCTTGTGAAAAGGGCGCGCCACCTTATAGCAGAGGCGCAGCCTGTCAACGCCGCCCGCCCCGCTTCTGGAGCCGATGAACGCCCCCGACCATCCCCTGCTTCCCCGAGGCCCCTATCTCTTGTGTGACGATACCGTCCGTCCCGAGCTGCCGCTGGGGGAGAAGGCGGCTCGCCTGCTGGCCGGAGGCGCTCGCATCCTCCAGCTTCGGATGAAGCGCACACCGCCTCGGGACGCTCTGGCCGCCGCCCGGGAGGTGGTCGCCGCCTGCCGCCGCGCCGGGGCGTTGTGCCTCCTGAATGATCGGGTGGATCTGGCGCTGCTGGCGGGCGCGGATGGGGTGCATGTAGGAGACGAGGATCTGCCCCCGGAGGCGGCGCGCGAGCTGCTGGGCGCTCGGCGGCTGGTGGGCGTCACGGTACGAGACGCGGCGGGGGCTCGGGTGGCGAAGGAGGCCGGGGCGGACTACGTGGGCGTGGGGCCTGTCTTCGGGACGACGACGAAGCAGGTTGCGGCTCCCGTGTTGGGGGTGGGGGGCTTCGCAGCCGTGGTGCGGGACAGCCCGCTGCCAGTGGTGGGGATTGGCGGGGTGGGGCTGGCGAACATCGCGCAGGTGGCGGCAGCGGGCGCGCATGGGGCGGCGGTGGCGTCGGATGTCCTGCTCGCCGAGGACATGGCCGAGCGCGTGCGCCGTCTGCTCGCCGCGTTTGACATGGGCGTGCGGGGGGCTAGCCTCGCAGGCTCTCCATGACACCTCCTCTGAGACACGGTCTGCCGCCGCGGCGGCCTAACATCGGCATCTCCCCGGACTGGATCGAGGCGGGCCCCGACACTCCCTTTGCGCGCTACGAGCTGAAGGTGACGTACGCGGAGGCGGTGCTGCGCGCGGGAGGGTTGCCCTTCGTGCTGCCGTACTCGGACGATCCCACATGCGTGGAGGCGTATCTGGATCGAATCTCCGGGGTGGTGATCACCGGGGGCGCCTTTGACATTCCCCCGACGGCCTATGGCGAGACGGCGCGGGAGGGCATGGGGCCGACGAAGGAGGGGAGAACGGCCTTCGAGACGGCGCTGATGCGCGCGGCACTCAAGCGGAACATGCCGGTGCTGGGGATCTGCGGCGGCATGCAGCTGCTCAACGTGGTGCTGGGCGGCACGCTGTACCAGGACATTGCCCGCGAGCTGCCGGAGGCACGCGAGCACGAGCAGAAGCACGATCGCACCCATCCGCAGCACCCGGTGGAGGTGCGTGAGGGCTCGCTGTTGGCAGAGGCGGTGGGGCGTGGGCAGCTCATGGTGAACTCCACGCACCACCAGGCGGTGAAGGCGCTGGGCAACCAGGTGGTGGCGAGCGCGACGTCGTCGGATGGCATCACCGAGGCCATCGAGTCCTCCGCTCATGCCTTCGCGGTGGGCGTGCAGTGGCACCCGGAGTACATGCTGATCAACCTCCCGGTGCACGGTGGCATCTACAAGGTGTTCATCCACAAGGCACGTGACTACCGGCGGTGAGCGTGGTTCCTCGCGTTCTGCTGTTTGCGGGCCATGAGCCCACGGGTCGTGCAGGGCTCCTGGCGGACGTGGCTGCAGTGCGGGCGATGGGTGGAGCTCCCGTGGCTGTGCCCACGGCGCAGACAGCCCAGGGCGCCACGATGTTCCAGTGGGAGGCCACGCCGGCGCGGGTGCTGAGGGCCCAGGTGGCTGCGGCGCGCGAGCTGGGGCCGCTGAGTGCGGTGAAGCTCGGCATGGTGCCCGACCCGGCGCGGCTCGCGGCGATCCGCGAGGCGCTGGACGGCTTGGATGTCTGGTGGGTGGTGGATCCCGTGGTCCGAACCTCGAAGGGGCAGAGCCTCTCGCGCCTCTCGGTCCGGCACTACCTGGGCTTGGCGGGCCCGCGGGTGGTCCTCACGCCGAACCTGGATGAGGCAGCGTGGCTGCTGGGGCTGCCGGCCGTGCGCACGGTGGAGGAGGCAGCGGAGGCAGGCGGAGCGCTGGTGGCTCGTGGCTTCGGGGCGGTGCTGGTGAAAGGCGGCCACCGCGCACGCGGGGCTGTGGATGTGCTGTGCCTGCCGAGCAAGACACGACTGCTCACCGGCCAGCGCCTCCCCCGGTCACCGGAGCGTCGCGGGACGGGCTGTCGGCTGGCTTCGGCGCTCGCAGTGGAGCTGGGCCGAGGGCGCTCGATAGGGGCCGCCGCCAGCCAGGCCAAGGCGCACGTGAGCCACTATCTCCGCACTGGCGGGGAGTAGAGCCAGGCCGGCTCACTCGGGCTGCGCGAGCTGCTGAGTGCGCCCAGGAGCGTTGACGGCACCTACTGGAACTCGCCTCGGGCGCGGCTCTCGAAGCGTGTGAACTCCGAGAGGAAGACGAGATCGATCGAGCCCACCGGGCCGTTACGCTGCTTGGCGACGATCAGCTCCACGGGGATGACCGTGCGGGCCTTCGCAGCCTCCTCCCCATCGGGACCGCCATCATCCTGGTCCTCGCGGTGGATGAACATCACCACGTCCGCGTCCTGCTCGATGGAGCCCGACTCGCGCAGATCGCTGAGCATGGGCTTGCCGCCCTTGCGCTCCTCCACCTTGCGGTTGAGCTGGCTGAGCGCCATCACTGGCACCTCCAGCTCCTTGGCCAGCTGCTTGAGGGAGCGGGAGATCTCGCTCACCTCGAGCTGCCGGCTCTCCACCTTGCCCTTCTGGTGCATCAGCTGGAGGTAGTCGATCACGATCAGCGACAGCCGCGGATCCTTCTGCTTGAGCCGCCGTGCCTTGGCGCGCAGATCAAACGGCGACAGGCCGCCCGAGTCGTCGATGTAGATGGGCGCGTTGTAGAGCGCGCCGGCCATCTCCTGGAACTTCTCCTCGTCGTGCGGAGTGAGCCGGCCACCGCGCAGCTTCTTCATGTCCACGCGCGCGCTGGAGGCCAGCAGACGCATCAGCAGCTGGTCGGCGGGCATCTCCAGGCTGAAGATGGCCACCGCCTTCTCCTCCTTCAGCGCCGCGTGCATGGCGATGTTCATCGCCAGCGACGTCTTTCCAATACCCGGGCGCGCCGCGAGGATGATGAGCTCACCGGGGTGCAGGCCCGTCAGCTGCATGTCCAGATCCACGTAGCCGGTGGACAGGCCCGTCACGCCCGAGGACGAGGCCTTCATCTTGTCGAGCAGATCGAGCGTCTGCTCCATCAGCTCGCTGACGGCCCGGAGATCTCCCTCGCGCCGCTTCTCCGCGAGGTTGAAGAGCTTGCGCTCGGACTCGTCGAGGATGACCTCGACGTCCCCCGTCTCCTGGCTGGCCATCTCCAGGATCTCGCGGCCCACGTTCGCCAGCCGCCGCCGCAGCGCCTGATCCCGGACGATCTCCGCGTACTGGACCACGTTGTGCGTGTAGGGCACGCCTTGGTCCAGGGTCATCAGGTACGCCGGTCCGCCCACCGCCGCCAGCTGCCCCAGCACCTTCAGCTCCTCCGCCAGCGTCAGGTGGTCCACCTGACGCTGCGTGGAGTCCAGCTTGAGCATCGCAGAGAAGATCGCCCCATGCTGCGGGCTGGAGAAGTCGTCCGAGTGGACCACCTCCGCCACGTTCGCAAGGAGGGTGTTGTCCGCTAGCACGGCGCCGAGCACCGCCCGCTCCGCGGCGAGATCCTCGAGGACCTTCCGCCCTTCACGACCATCGAGCACGTTGGACATGGCTTTCCCCCTCACTTTACAGGTAGGGCTGACATCGGTGGAAAGGGCCCCGTGTGGGCCCCTTGCTCTCCGGGTAGGCCCGGGCTCTTGGCCCTGTACGCGGCGCAAAAAAAGGCCGCCCGGGAGAACCCGGACGGCCTGGAGAGCCCTTCAGGGAAGGCTCTACTCTGCGACGACCTCGACCTTGATCTTCGCCGTCACCTCGCGGTGCAGGCGCAGCTCCACCTCGTGGGTGCCCACCGTCTTGATGGGCTCCGGGAGGTGCAGGCCACGGCGATCCACCTGCTGGCCCTGAGACGCCAGCGCCTCGGCGATGTCCAGCGCGGTGACCGAGCCGAACAGCTTGTCCTGCTCGCCCACCTTGCGCTTGAGGGTGACCTTGAGGTTGCCGATCTTCTTGGCCGTCGCCTCGGCAGCGCCCTTCAGCTTGGCGTTGCGCGCGGTGATGACCGCCTTCTCATGCTCCAACTGGCGCAGGTTCTGCTCGCTGGCCAGCACCGCCTTCTTGCGCGGCAGCAGGTAGTTTCGCCCGAAGCCGTCCTTGACGGTGACGAGCTCCCCGGACTTGCCGAGGCCGTCGATGTCTTCACGAAGAATGAGCTTCATATGCTGTCTCCGAAAATCCCGGACGGGGCGCCTAGCCCACCATCGCGTTGTAGGGGAGGAGCGCCAGGCCCCGAGCGCGCTTGATGGACACCGCCACCTCACGCTGGTGCTTCGCGCAGTTGCCGGAGATGCGGCGGGGGATGATCTTGCCGCGCTCCGTGACGAAGTACTTCAAGGTCGCCTGATCCTTGAAGTCCACCTTGGCGTTCTTCTCGGCGCAGAAGCGGCAGACCTTCTTGCGGCCAAAGCCGCGGCCGCCCCGCTTGTCATCGTCCATGCCGCCGCCGCGATCGCCGCGGTCGCGATCACCGCCCCGGTCACCGCGGTCACCGCGATCACCGCGGTCACCACCACCGAAGCCGCCGCCGCCGCCGCCGCCGAAGCTGCGGCCGCCACCTGATCCACCGCCGGAGCGCGAGGGCCCCGAGGAAGAAGTCTTGTTATCCGTACCGTTCATGAGCGTTCTCGTTCTCGAACTCGAATGGGTTCGTGAAAGACCGGGGGGCGGTTAAGCCTCCTCGGCGGCCTCCTCCTCGGTGTCGACCACCTCGTCGACCGGCTCGCCACGGAAGGGCAGGTCTCGGTCGGGAGCGCCCGGACGAGACGCGTCCTCCACGTCGCCCGCCATCTTCACGTCCTCGAGCACCGGCCGGGACTCGGGGTCCACCTCATCGGCCAGCTTCACGGACAGGTAGCGCGTCACCTCGTCGAGGTTGCGCAGGTTGCGCTCCACCTCGGCCACCATCCCGGGGTTGCCCAGGTAGTGGGTGTGCACGTAGATGGCGCGGGGCTGCTTGGCGATGGGGTACAGCGTCTTCTTCTTGCCCCACACCGTGAAGCGGATGACCTTGCCACCCTCGCGGCTGACGATGCCGCGGACGCGCTCCTTGATGCGGTCCACGTTGTCGTCAGTCAGCTCGGGCTTGACCAGGAAGATGGTCTCGTACTCACGAAGCCGCTTAGCGGCCTGTGTCTCAGCCATGTTTCTCTCCCCTTGGGGTCGAGTGCCCCCCGGCCAATCCGGGGAGCGGGGAAACGGTCGTCCGGCCGAGAAGGCCGCACGCCGGGGACGGAAAACCGCGCGCCGTCACCCTCGCGCTTCGTCCCGTGCGAACCAACACGGGAGGATGGAAAAGAACATCCCCTCCCACGGAGAGTGGAAGGGAAGGGCCTTCTACGGGGGGCCTACCCCCAAGTCAAGGCGGGAGGCTCCGTTCTCCCACCCCGGCTGGAAGGCTGCAGGGGCAGGGGGGCAGGCAGGCTGGCGGCCCCTGGCGTGGGCCTCGAGGGCGGCTTCGCAGGGGCATCACATCCGGGGCCTCCGGACTCCAGCCCGGCTGAAGGGCGCGGGGTTCTTCCTCCGGCAGGGTGCCGGCATGGGAGCAGACCCTGGCGCTTGCTTCGTCCACGGCTCAACCCCAGAGGTCCATTCATGTCTGTCTCCAAGCGAACCCATGCCTCGAAGTCCAAGCGCCGCGCCTCGCAGGCTCCCGTAGGTGCCGAGGCCCTCGGCCTGCAACTCTCACCCGTCTTGACCCAGAAGCTCTCGGCGATCCGGCTGAACACGGCCGACTCCGCCAAGGACGAGGTGCGCGCGCTCGCACTCCAGCGTGCGGACATCGCCCCCAGCGTCGCGACGCTGTTTCAGGCCTCGCCGGTGCGCGCCCTCAACTTCACCCGAGGGGTGGTCGCCAACTGGCGCGACGACGTCGAGGCCGAGCAGGAGTCCGAGCCGCTGGTCCAGTGGGCTCGCCAGTCCGGGCCTACGCAGCGGCAGATGGTGGCCCGTGCATTCCGGCTGCAGGGCAAGGGTGCGCTCGTCATCCACAACATCGGCGGCATGGAGGAGCCCGATGCCCAGGCCTTCATGAAGGACTACTTCGAGGCGGGGGGCGACATGGACGATGTGGCCGAGTGGTTCCAGCGTGCCGGGAGTGCGCTGCGGACCGAGCGCGCACAGGCTCCCGGCGTCGAGTTCTTCGGCAAGATCGTCGACTGGTTCAAGAAGGCGGTGAAGACCGTCGGGGATGCGCTCAAGGCCGCGGGCAAGTCCCTGGTCGATGCCATCGGCAAGGTGGTCAACTGGGCGGCGGACAAGGTCGCGGACTTCGTCGAGGGGCTGATCGCCGCGGGCCGCAAGGTGGCGGAGATCCTCGGTGAGGCGCTCAAGAAGGGCGTGGCCGCCGTGAGGAAGTTTGCTCGGGCGGTGCTCGACGCGGGCCGCTCGCTCGTCGAGGTGCTGTCCTGGGCGGCCAAGCAGGTTGCCACCACCCTCAAGGAGGTCGTCGACGAGGTACTCAAGGCCGGCCGGCGGGTCGCGCAGATCATCGCCGCGGTGGCCAACCAGGTGGCGTCGGTCGTCCACGCCACGGTCCGGGCGCTCGTCCAGCTTGGCCGGCAGGTGAAGGAGATCGTCGACGGCGCGATCAGCCTGGCCGCCGGGGCCCTGGAGCAGCTCTTCAAGGGGCTCCAGCTCGCGGGGAAGAAGCTGGCCGAGGTGGCCAAGGAGATCGTCCGCTTCGCGGGGGAGACCCTCAAGAAGATGGTGGTGGGGCTCTAAAAGGCCTTCCGCCAGGCCGCGGACATCCTGATCGCCTTCATGAAGGACCAGCTCGGCACCCTCCGCATGGTGCTCGAGGGGCTGCTGGCGGCGGGGCTCCAGCTCGGCCGGGCCGTGGCGGACATCGTCACCCACGTGGCCGAGCAGTTCCGTGAGGGCTTCTTCAAGGGACTCATCGCCCTGGGCAAGAGCCCCTTCCTCATCATGAAGGCCGCGCTGGAGACCGCGGGCGGGGTGGCGGCCCTGGCCCTGGCCACGCTGCTGGACGTGCTGGGCGGGCACCGGGAGCTGACGGCGGAGGAGAAGAAGCAGGCCACCCGCATCTACGGCACCTCCATCGATCTGAGCCGCGTGAAGGTCGCCGTCGCCTCCATCCCGGCGGACCTGATCAACCTGGTCAACGGCGGACGGCCCTTCACCACCATGTACGTCATCAACTTCTCCTCGAAGGCGAAGATCGACATGAAGACGCTCATCCACGAGCTGGCGCACGTCCACCAGGGCGTGGTGGATGGGCCGGTCTACATGATCCAGGCCATCGAGGCGCAGCTCGGCAGCGAGGGCTACTCGGTGACGGATGCCATGCTCCGGGAGCGCAAGAACGACCTGAAGAAGTTCAACCGCGAGCAGCAGGCGGTGATCGCCGAGGAGTTCTGGTACGAGGCGTTTGGCCAGCTCGAGGCCGCGTACAAGGGGCTGGACAGCCGTGGCCTGGACGTGAACCTGCTGCGGCCCTACGCCGAGCAGTTCAAGCGCACCGGGCCCGTCCGCACCCGTCCCGTCCCGCTCCACCCCATCCCGGCGGTCACGCTCCCGCGTCTCTCGCCGATCCGGATCCCGGCCGTTGAGGCGGCTCGCACGGCGCGGCGCCCCTCCGCCCGCCGCAAGACGGGTGGCCGGACGGCACGGCGCGGCGCCCGCTGAGGGGCTCAGGCCTTGCGGTTGTAGCGGTTCATGGCGGCGGCGAGCCCCTCGCGGGCCCACGTCTCCGCCATGTCTGCGGCCCGGCCGATGAGCTCCTCGAGCTGGCGCCGCTCGCCATCGTCGAAGTTGGAGAGCACATAGCCGGCGACGCGCTCCTTGGCGTTGGGTCCCTCCGGCTTGCCAATGCCGACGCGCAGGCGGATGAAGCTGTCCGCCCCCAGGCTCTGCACGGAGCTCTTGAGCCCGTTGTGCCCCCCCGTTCCTCCGCCCGCCTTCAGCTGCAGCCGGCCAAAGGGCAGATCCAGCTCGTCGTGGATGACGAGGATGTCCTCCACCGCGACTTTGTAGAAGCGCGCGGCGTCCGCCAGCGAGCGCCCCGACAGGTTCATGTACGTCTGCGGCTCCAGGAAGAGGATGCGCTCGCTGCCCAGGGTGCCCTGGCCCACCCGTGCCTGGAACTTCTCCTGGTTCAGCTCCGCCCTGGCGCGAGACAGCAGCGCCTCCACCACCATGAACCCGATGTTGTGCCGGTGGCGCTCGTACTCGCGCCCGGGGTTGCCCAACCCGCAGATGAGCTTCATGGCAGGCTCCTAAAGCAAACGGGGCCGGCCCCGAGAGGCCAGCCCCGCTTCGGACGAACCGAGGGAAGGTTACTTCTTCGCCGGGGCCTTGGCTGCAGCGCCCGCCTTGGCGTCGCCCGCCTTGGCATCGCCCGCCTTGGCATCGCCCGCCTTGGCCGCACCCGCCGCCGGGGCCGCCGCAGCACCCGCCGCCGGAGCCGCAACAGCAGCCGCCACCACGACCTCCTCGCGCTCGGGCGCGGAGACCACGGCCAGGGTGTAGTTGACGTTCGTCTTCACCGACACGCCCGCGGGGAGCTTGATGTCGTTGATGTGGAGCGCCATGGCGATCTTGAGGGGAGTGACATCCACCTCGATCTTCTCCGGGATGGCCTGCGGCAGCGCCCAGACCTCGAGCTGGCGGCGGGCCTGGGTGAGCAGACCGCCATCCGCGGTGCCCACGGCCTTGCCCACGAGCACCAGCGGCACGTTCACCTTCACCTGCTCGTTGTCGCTCACGGCGATGAAGTCAGCGTGGAGGATCTCCCGGGTGACGGGATCCTGCTGGTAGTCCTTCAGCAGCACCTGGTGGGAGGCCCCATCGAGCTTGATCGTGATCAGGGTGTTGAGCTTGTGCGGGGTGTTGATGGACTGCTTGATGGACTTCGGCGCCACCGCGACGTGGACCGGAGCCTTGAGGTGCTTGCCGTAGACGACCGCGGGCACCAGGCCCTGGGCACGCAGCTTGCGGGCCGCGCCCTTGCCGGAGCCTTCACGGGACTTCGCCTCGAGCGTGCTCTTGTCGACTGACATGGGGAATCCTCTTCAGGGGACTGCGAGTGTCCACCGGGCCCCTGGCGCTCTCGGCATCCCGCCCCTATGGCGAGCCCCGAAGACGGCGCCTCCTGTGAGGGAGCCGATGGAGTGGAGGTGGCACATGCCAGTCAGCAGGCCCGGAGTCAAGCCGCCCGCCAGCCAGGCGCACGCCTAGACGAACAGGGAGCTGAGCGAGTCGGCCCGGTGGATGCGGGCGATGGCCTCGCCGAAGAGCCGCTCCGTGGTGAGCACCCGGATCTTCGGGCAGGCCTGCGCGGCGGGCGCCAGGGGCACCGTGTCCGTGAACACCACCTCCTCCAGCACCGAGTCGGTGATCCGCTGGATCGCGGGCCCGGAGAGGATGGGGTGGACGGCATACGCCAACACCCGGCGCGCCCCCTTGTCCTTCAGCGCGGCGGCCGCCTGCGCCAGCGTACCGGCGGTGTCCACCATGTCGTCCAGCAGCACCGCGTCCTTGCCCTGCACGTCCCCAATGAGGTTCATCACCTCCGAGGAGTTGGGCTGCGGGCGCCGCTTGTCGATGATGGCCAGCCCCGTGTTCAGCCGCTTGGAGTAGGCCCGCGCGCGCTCCACGCCGCCCGCATCCGGCGACACGAGCACCATCTCCTGCGGGTCCGGGAAGCGCTTGCGCAGATCCTCCAGGAACACCGGCGAGCCGTACAGGTGGTCCGACGGGATGTTGAAGAAGCCCTGGATCTGCCCGGCGTGCATGTCCATGGACACCACGCGGTTGGCCCCGGCCACCTCCAGCATGTCCGCGATCAGCTTGGCGGTGATGGGCGTGCGCGGCGCCACCTTCCGGTCCTGTCGCGCGTAGCCGTAGTAGGGGATCACCGCGTTGATGGAGCCCGCGCTCGCCCGCTTCAAGGCGTCGCAGATGATCAGCAGCTCCATCAGGTGATCATTGGCCGGCGGGCACGTGGACTGGATGATGAAGACGTCCTGGCCGCGGACGTTCTCGCCGATCTCGACGTGGATCTCCCCGTCCGAGAAGCGCCCGACCGTCGCCTTGCCCAGAGGCCGCTTGAGGTAGTCGCAGATCCGGTGTGCCAGCCCCGGATTGGAGCTGCCAGAGAACAGCTTGAAGTCGCGCGAGGGCTGCATGGGGCGCGCTCCTAACCTGCCCGCGCCCGCAAGGGAAGCGCCTTAGTCGGCCTCGGCCGCCGCCATCAGGTTCTGCGCGGCGTGACCGTTGTGTGTCTGTCGCTCGTACTCGGAGAGGATGATCCGCTCCATCTCGCTGCGCGTGTCCGCGTTGAGCGGATGGGCGATGTCCTTGTACGTCCCGTCCTTGCGCTTCTTCGCCGGCATCGCGATGAAGAGCCCGGACGCGCCGTGGATGACCTTGAGATCGCGGATGACGAAGCAGTGATCCAGGGTGATGGTCACGTAGGCTTTGAGCTTGTCCTCTTCGACCGGAAACACCCTGACGTCGGTGATATTCATGTTGGCCCCCCACCAGAACCCGAAAGAGCGGTGTTGGCGGGAAGCCTGGGACGGAATGACCTGAAAATGCAAGTCCCTCGCTACTCACTACGTCGTGCTGCTGTCATACGAGGTGGGGCCAGTGGCGTATGAGGTGGGCCAGGAACGCGAGGTGGTAGACGTTGATGATGGCGTAGATGACGGCCCCGGCGCGGATGGCCAGGCGGCTGGCCCGCATGCCCCGGTGGAGGCACAGCAGGGACAGCCCCGCGTTGACGATGATCAGCTTGGCCACCATGAAGACCAGAGGGGAATGCTCGTAGGCGACCCGCATCAGCGGGTTGAGCTCCTCGGCCACCTCGAGCTGAAGAAAAGTCAGGGTGAAGAGCCCGTCCAGCAGGTTGAGCACCAGCAGTGCCACCGAGGCTGGTGAGAGGTAGAAGGACCCCAGTGCTGCCCAGAAATCGCGCCCCTGCTGCTGTGCCGTCGCCGCCACCCGCCGCCTCCCCGTGAGAATCCTGGGGGTAGGCTCTTCAAGACTCTTGCCAGCGCCTTGAGTTCCTCAGGTAGGGGCAGGCAGGCAAGCGTGCGCGGAGGCCCGCCGTGACAGGTGGGCCTGCACGGGATCATTGACTCCGTGGGGAGGGTGATTGAGTATCCGCGCGCCCTCCGCCCCTCCTGGACGAAGACCTTCGCGTGCACCAATTCCCCAAAGATATCGGGTGGATAGAGGTCATCTGCGGCTCGATGTTCTCCGGCAAGACGGAGGAGTTGATCCGCCGCGTGAAGCGCGCCGTGTACGGCAAGCAGCGCGTCCAGGTCTTCAAGCCGAAGCTGGATGACCGCTACGACGAGACCCAGGTGGTCAGCCACTCGCAGCTCAAGCTGGTCTCCACGCCCATCGAGAGGGCTGAAGAAATTTTCTACCATCTGTCGCCTGAGACACAGGTGATCGGAATCGATGAAGTCCAATTCTTCGGCCCCGAGGTGGTGCAGGTATGTGAGGCGCTGGCCAACAAGGGCCTGCGCGTCATCTGCGCCGGGCTGGACCAGGACTACCAGGGGCGCCCCTTCGAGCCGATGCCGCAGCTGCTGGCGGTGGCCGAGTACGTGACGAAGGAGCTGGCCATCTGTGTGGTGTGCGGCAATCCGGCCAACCGCTCGCAGCGGCTGGACTCCCGAGGGGAGCGGGTGGTGGTGGGGGCGGCGGGGGCCTACGAGGCGCGCTGCCGCAAGTGCCACGTGGCGGAGCCCACCGAGGCCACGCCGCCGCAGACGCTGAAGCTGTTCGACTGACTCAGGAGAGGGAAGCGTCCGATGCGCGACACGCTCTATGCCAACGTCCCATTCCGGCTGAACGAGATCACCCACCGGTATGGCCCTCAGGTCCACCTGGTGGGAAATCCTTTTCTCCTCTCGCAGTTGGCCACGCTGTGCGCCAAGGGGACGGTGCAGCCGCAGATCAACCGGCTGGTGGAGCTGCTGTACTCGGATCTGGTGAAGACGGTCATCAACGCGGAGTTCCCGCGGAAGATGGTGGCCATCCCCACGCGGATGGTGGACTCGACGCCGCAGGGCATCTTCCAGGGCGAGGTGATCGACTCGCACACGCGCGTGGTGACGGTGAACATCGCCCGGGCGGGCACGCTGCCGTCGCAGGTGGCGTACGACTTGCTGAACGTAACGGTGGATCCGACGCTGGTGCGGCAGGACCACATCATCATGAGCCGGATGATCGACGCGGAGCACACGGTGGTGGGCTCGAACATCGGCGGGGCGAAGATCGGCGGGGACGTGGACGACGCGATCATCCTCTTCCCGGATCCGATGGGGGCCACGGGCGGCAGCCTGGCCACGGCGATCTCGCTCTACAAGACGAAGGTGCCTGGCAAGCCCCGGCGCATCATCACGCTCAACCTGATCGTCACGCCGGAGTACCTGCGGAAGATGACGACGGAGCACCCGGACGTGACGATCTACGCGCTCCGGCTGGACCGGGGGCTGTCCCCACCAGAGGTGTTCGGCACGGAGCCGGGGACGCACTGGGACAAGGAGCGGGGGCTGGATGACCGGCAGTACATCGTTCCCGGGGGCGGCGGCTTCGGGGAGATCATGAACAACGCGTACGTGTAGTGGAGGAGCCCTTGGCGTTCTACGAGCAGCAAGTCGGCGTGATGATTTCCGAGGAGAAGTTGCAGGCC
>Ga0190275_10001873_pt1 | contig 15404 bp, 11 predicted proteins | sample Popmic550T_FD_133745 | JGI IMG/M metagenome (GOLD analysis project Ga0190275, IMG submission 133745) | Populus adjacent soil microbial communities from riparian zone of Yellowstone River, Montana, USA - 550 T | ecosystem: Environmental > Terrestrial > Soil > Riparian zone > Trees stand | place...
GCTCGCCAGTCAGGCGTCGGGCACCGTGGCCGCGCTCTATGCGGACTCCAACTCCGAAGTGAAGAAGGGGCAGATCGTCGCGCAGCTCGATCCCTCGACCTCGCAGGCGCAGGTTCAGCAGGCGCAGGCAAATCTCGAACAGGCGCGCGCGGGGTTGCAGCAGGCGCAGGCCGGACTCGTTCAAGCGCGAGCGGGCGTCACGCAGTCGCGCGCGGGAGTTACGGACGCGCGTGCGAAGGCGGTCGCCGCAGGCTCGACCGTGCAGAACCAGCAGGCGGGCGTCTCAAGCGCGGAGGCCAACGTCGCAGTGATGAAGGCGCAACTCGACGACGCCGCGAGCTTTCTCAAGCAGGAAGAGTCGCTCCTCAAGAGCGGCGTCATTTCCGAGCGCGAGTACATAACAGCGCAGACGAGCTACAAGACGGCGCAGGCGCGCTACAACCAAGCCGCCGCGCAACTCAGGCAGGCCGTGCTTGCCGAACAGTCGTCTTCGGGCGCGGGGCAGGCGCAGGCCGGGGCGCAGATCGAGCAGGCGCAGTCGCAGGTCGAGCAGTCGCGCGCGCAGGTCGAGCAGGCCGAGGCGCAGGTGCAGAACGCGCAGGCGCAGGTTCAGCAGGCCGTGGCCGCGCTGCAACTCGCCGAGGTCAACTTGGGGCACACGACGATTCGCTCGCCGATTGACGGCGTCGTCATCTCGCGCGACGTGGCCGTGGGGCAGACCGTGGCGGCTTCGCTCTCCGCGCCCAAGCTCTTCACCATCGCGCAAGACCTGACGCAGATGCAGGTCATCGCAAACATAGATCAGGCCGACATCGGCCTCGTCGAGCAGGCGAAGGGCGTCAAGTTCGGCGTTGACGCATTCCCCTCCGACGAGTTCACGGGCGCAATCAAGCAGATGCGCCTCAATCCCGTTAGCGCGCAAAACGTCGTCACATACAACGTCGTCATAGACGTTGCGAACCCTGAGCAGAAGCTCAAGCCCGGCATGACCGCGAATCTGACTATCACGATTGACGAGCGCAACGACGTTGTTAAAGTCCCGAACTCTGCGCTCAGGTTCACGCCGCAAACTTCCGACAGGCAGCGCGGCGCAGGCTCGAACCGCGCTTCGGGTCAGGGCGCGCGACGCGGCCAGAATCAGCAACAGGGCGCGGACGCAAACAGCGCAGCCGCCAACAACTCCGTGGGCGGCAACGCCGGCGGCGGCGGCGGACAAAGCGCGGGCGGACGCGGAGGCAACTTCGCGCCGTCGAGCGCGCCTGTGGTCGCGGGCCAGACGCGCCGCGTGTGGGTGATGGGCGCGGACGGCAAGCCGCAGCCGCGACGCATCAAGGTCGGCCTCAGCGACGGCACTGCGACCGAGGTGGTCGAGGGCGACTTGAAGGAAGGCGAGGTCGTCATCACGGGACAGAACATCAACGGCGGCAGCGCGAGCAGGACGCAGGGCGGCGCACAGACCGCGCCCGGCTTCGGCGGAGCGCCTCGCACAGGCGGCGGCAGACGCTAGTTACGCGGCGGCGTGCGACCGCGAGCGAAGTGGAAAGAGTTGTCGGAGTGAACACAAGGGAGTCGAGCGATGCAGGCGACGTTAGAGATAAGGCCGGGAGAGTTTGAGGCGGGCGCGGTGCTTTTCGCGCGCGAGCCGGAGGCGCGGCCCGTCATCCAACTGGATCACATACACAAGACCTACGCGATGGGCGATGTCGAAGTCCACGCGCTGCGCGGCGTCTCGCTCACGATACGCGAGGGCGAGTTCGTCGCGATCATGGGTGCGTCAGGCTCAGGCAAGTCCACGACGATGAACATCATCGGCTGCCTCGACCGGCCCACGCGCGGCACATACGTCCTCGACGGCGTTGACGTTTCCGCGCTCTCGAAAGACGAGCGCGCCGACATACGCAACCGCAAGCTCGGCTTCGTGTTTCAGGGCTTCAACCTTCTGGCGCGCACCTCTGCGCTTGAGAACGTCGAGCTGCCGATGCTTTACGCGGGCGTCGAGTCGGGCGAGAGAGAGCGCCGCGCGACCGAGGCTCTTCATTCCGTCGGCCTCGCGGGGCGCGAGCGGAACCACCCGAACCAGCTTTCAGGCGGACAGCAGCAGCGCGTCGCCGTCGCGCGCGCGCTCGTCAACGACCCGACGCTCATACTCGCCGACGAGCCGACGGGCGCGCTCGACTCGCGCACCTCCGTCGAGGTCATGGAGATTTTCCAGCGGCTCAACCGCGAGCGCCGTATAACGCTCGTCCTCGTCACGCACGAGTCTGACATCGCCGCATACGCAGATCGCATCGTCGTCTTCAAGGACGGCAAGATTAAAGAAGACCGGCGTGTTGACTCTCCGCGCGACGCCGCCGAAGAGTTTAGGAATCTACCCGCCATCGAGATGGACGAAGACTGAGGAAGGGCGCTGGGTGTTAGGTGCTGGGTTCTGGGTGAAAGACAATTGCTTTTACCAGAACCCAGCACCTAACACCCAGCACCCCTTGTGAAAACCATGAACGCACTAAGCATACTTCGCATAGCCTTCCGCGCGCTCGTCCGAAACAAGATGCGCGCCGCTTTGACGATGCTCGGCATTATCATCGGCGTCTCCGCCGTGATCGCGATGGTGAGCATAGGGCAGGGCGCGCAGGCTTCGGTGCAGGCGCAGATCGAAGGCATGGGCACGAACCTTCTCTTCGTCAGCGCGGGCGCGCAGAACACCGGCGGCGTGCGCGGCGGCGCAGGCGCGGACGGCGGCAACAACGCTCTGACAATCGAAGACCTCGAAGCCATACGTCGAGAGCTGCCGAGCGTCTCGATGGTCAGCCCCACGGTCAACTCGCGCTCGCAGCTCGTCGCCGGCAACCTAAACTGGAACACGCAGGTGCAGGGCGTGGGCGAGCAGTACACAGACATTCGCAAGTGGTCGGTCGAGAGCGGCGAGTTCTTCGGCGACGCAGACGTGCGTACAGCCGCGCGCGTCATAGTGCTTGGGCGGACGGTCGCGGACAACCTCTTTCCGGGCACGGACGCAGTGGGGCAGACGGTGCGCGTAATGAACCTTCCGTTCCGCGTCGTCGGCGTGATGGCGCGCAAGGGGCAAGACCCGCAGGGGCGCGATCAGGACGATCTGGCCTTCGCCCCCTACACGGCGGTGCAGAAAAAATTGCTCGGCAACACACGCCTACAGGTTGCATACGTCTCCGCCGTCTCGCAGGACGCGACCTACACGGCGCAGGCGCAGATAACGGAGCTGCTGCGCCAGCGTCACAAGCTCTCGGCGAACGAGGCGAACGACTTTACAGTCCGCAACATGTCGGACGTGGCCGAGGCCGCAAACGAGACCAACAACACGATGACAATCCTTTTGGGCTGCATCGCGGGCGTCTCGCTCTTAGTCGGCGGCATAGGGATCATGAACATCATGCTCGTGTCCGTCACGGAGCGCACGCGCGAGATCGGCATACGCATGGCAATCGGCGCGCGCTCTTCCGCCGTCAGGACGCAGTTCCTCATCGAGTCGGTCGTGCTGAGCCTTACGGGCGGAATAATCGGCATCCTGCTCGGCCTCGGCGTCTCAATCGCCATCCCGACCATGCTCGGCTGGCCCACGCTCGTCTCCACGGCATCCGTCATCGGCTCCGTCGTCTTCTCGGCGGCTGTCGGCATCTTCTTCGGCTACTACCCCGCGCGCAAGGCCGCCGCGCTCGACCCAATCGAGGCGCTGCGTTTTGAATAACTGTGCGGCCAACCACTGAAGACCATTGCTTGGACGCGCTGCTTCGGCTGCCGAACGAACGCTAAAACCAATAAGCCGCCGACGCTCAACCAGCGTCGGCGGCTTATCTTCTTGTTTCAATTCCCGTGTGAGTTTCGATGCCGGAGGTCGGACTCGAACCGACATGCCCTTGCGGACGCGAGATTTTGAGTCTCGTGCGTATACCGATTTCGCCACTCCGGCGTGAGCGGGAATGATAGGGCGCGCGGCGCGTGCGCGTCAACCGTCGCGCCGCGCGCGTGAGTTCGATAGCGCGCGTGCGGCTCTTGCGATGAGACTTGCGTTAACGCTTGTGCAAACGCGAGTGGGGCGTTAATATATTTGAGCCTCTTCGGGCGATTCAGCTCAACCCGACATGAGCTGTGCCGTCTCTCTCCCGCCTCAAGTTTCATTCGACCCTAAAGAACGCGGAGCGGACACGTTATGTCTAAGTTTCTGGGCAGAAGAGCGCGCGTCCTTATCGCCGACGACGAGCCGGAAATCCGGTCGGTGCTGGCCGACCTGCTCGGCCCGGCCTACGATTGCACGACGGTCGGCTCGGCTGAAGACGCGCTGTCGCATCTGCGCGAGGGCGAGTTCGACCTCGTCATCAGCGACATCATGATGGGCGGCATGAGCGGGCTTGAGATGATACCGCGCGTGCTTGAGCTATCGCCCGACACCGTCGTCATCATGATCAGCGGCGTGCAGACGGTCGAGAGCGCGATAAGCGCCCTGCGCGCCGGAGCGTTCGACTACGTGATGAAGCCCTTCGACCTCTACCACGTGGAGGCCGCCGTGAGTCGCGCGCTTGAGCACCACACTCTGCGCGTAGAGAAACGTCGCTACGAGAACTACCTCGAAGAGATGGTCGGACAGCGCACCGCGCAGCTCGACGGCGCGCTCCACTCGCTCGGAGACGCGTACCGCACGACGCTTGAGGCTCTGACCGCCGCGCTTGAGACGCGCGACCTTGAGACGCACGGACACTCGGAGCGCGTCGTCAACTTCAGCCTCCGACTCGGTAAGGAAATGGGTCTCGACGCGGAGCAGTTGACTTCGCTCGAGTTCGGCTCGCTACTGCACGACATAGGCAAGATCGGCGTGCCCGACGCGATACTTCGTAAGCCCGCCGCGCTCACCGACGACGAGTGGGTGAGGATGCGCGAGCATCCGCTGCACGGGCAGAAAATCCTGCGCGGCATAGAGTTTCTCGAAGGCGCATCGCGCGTCGTCGCGCAGCACCACGAGAAGTGGGACGGCAGCGGCTACCCGCTCGGTCTGAAAGGCGAAGAGATTGACTTGAACGCGCGCATCTTCGCCATCGCAGACGCCTTCGACGCCATCACGAGCGACCGCGTCTACAGGAAGGGGCGTAGCTACGAAGAGGCCGTCGCCGAGCTTGAAGCTTTCGGCGGTCGGCAGTTCGACCCGAAGATCGTCGAGGCCTTCCGACGCATCCCGCGCGGAGAGTGGGACGAGATACGACGACGCTCGGTCGAGGCGCGTGAGCTTAAGGCCGCGTCGCGCCGGCACGGACAGGCCGCGGGCCACGTGCTGGTCGAGTCCGGGGCGAGCGCGCACGTGAACTGAGGCTGAAAGCCGCGCCGTCCGTAATAGTGAAAGCCGCCGTAGGCGGCGGAAGAGCAGTAGCCCACGGCGTCAGCCGTGGGACATGATGCGCGATAAAACGTGAAGCCCCGTAGGGGCGAAAGAATTTCGTGGAGCATTATTTTCAAGCTCGAAATTCTTTCGCCCCTACGGGGCTTCTATCTTTGGATTAATGTCTGTTTCCCACGGCTGACGCCGTGGGCTAATGCTCTTCCGCCCCTGACGGGGCTATTAAACGTCCTCGTCCTTTATTTTCCCTGCGGCTTCGCCTCCGGCTGGCGCATCGAGCCGACGACGTAGCCGCGGCGCGCGCGCAGAGAGAGGCCGATGCGTCGCGCGCCGACGTGAAGCTTTCGGTACTCCGTGGCCGACGCGCCTCGGAGCGGACGCTTCGGTCGGTAGGTGACGACGTACTGCGAGTCTATCTCGTGCGCTACGTTCGCGCCCTCGACGATCATTCCCTCAATCGAGTCGGGCAGAAGTATGCGCCCGCCGGTCTCTTCGGTCAGAGACTTCAGACGCGACTCGCCGCGCTGCATCTCGCGCTCGGCCTCCTTGCGCCGGCGGCGCAGGGCGGGGTCAATACGCATGCCCGCGTTGACGCTCGGCGGGTTGATGCCGGAGCCGCGCATGCCGGGCGGGCGCGTAGGGTCAAGACCTACGGTCGCCTGATCCGCGCGCGACTGCGCCGCGCCGGGCGCTTCCTTCGGAGCTTTCCACCACGGCTGCTTCATCTGCACGCGCGCGACCTCCGTGTAGCTGATGACGTGCAGGGTCGTCTGCGCGGCGATCAGGCGCTTGACCGCGTCGTCGTAGTCCTTCGAGCTTGCGGTGTCTATGCCGTCGGTGACTAAGACGAGGTGACGGTTGCCGACGGGCTGCGTCAGTAGCATTTCGACGGCGCGCTTGACGGCGCGCGACAGGTTCGAGCCGGAGCCGGAAGCGAGCTTCGACTTGATGGCGCGCGCGACCTGCGTGCGGTCGCCCGTCCAGTCCTGAAGCACGTCGGTCTTCCCGCTGAACTGGACAGCGGCCACGCGGTCGCCGTCGCGCAAACTGGCGAGGACGGAGAGCGCAACGTCGCGCGTCGTGTTCGCGCGCACGATGGGGTCTAAGTCCCAGCCCGTTCCGAGAAGTAGCACGACGCTTGCCTCGACGCGCAGCACGCTCTTGACCTGCTGCGGCACGCCGTCCTCTACGACCAGCACGTCGTCCGTCTGAAGACTAGGGTCGAAGCGCCCCTTCTCGTCGAAGGCGAAGACGGGTATGCGAACCTCTTCGATGAAGAATCGCTCGGTCTCATCCTGTTCGGGCGTCGGCGTGGGCTTGGGGCGCACGCCGCTCTGCGCGAGCGAAGTGTGCGCGGCGAGTGTGATGATGAAAGCGATGCTTATGAAAGCGAGTAAGGGGCGGCGCGAAAACATTTTGACTCCTCCGCCGTTGAACTTGAATATACGCTAGCTCTGATGCTCCGCGGACGCGTCGTGGTTCGCCCGTTCAGGCATTCTGAAAACTCAGAAGTCAGAACGCTGAATGCTGAACTGAAAGACACGTTGCCTTTCGTTCAGCGTTCAGCGTTCAGCGTTCTGACTTCATCCTTTCTTCCGCGCCTGCGCCTGCACGGCTGTGATGGCGACGGCGTCAACGATGTCCTCGGCCTTGCAGCCGCGCGACAGATCGTTGGCGGGTTTGTCGAGTCCCTGAAGGACGGGGCCGATGGCCGTCGCGCCCGCGAGGCGTTCGGTCAGTTTGTATGCGATGTTGCCGGCCTGTAGGTCTGGGAAGATGAGGACGTTGGCGCGGCCCGCGACCGTTGAGCCGGGCGCTTTCGACTCGCCCACCTTCGCGACGAGCGCGGCGTCGGCCTGCAATTCGCCGTCAATCTCAAGATCGGGCTGCCGCGCGCGCACAGTCCGCATCGCTTCTACAACTTTGTCAACGAGCTTGTGTTTTGCGCTGCCCTTCGTCGAGAAGGAGAGCATGGCGACGCGCGGCTCGGTGTCTAAGAGCGCGCGGCACGAGTCGGCGGAGGCAATGGCTATCTCGGCAAGCTCCTCGGCGGAAGGCTCTATGACGACGCCGCAGTCCGCGTAGATCATCGCGCCCTCGTGTCCGAAGCGCGCGTCGGGCATGACCATCACGAAAAAGCTGCTGACGATTTTAAAGCCCGGTCGGATGCCGATGCAGTGGAGCGCGGCGCGGACGGTGTGCGCGGTCGTGTTCGTCGCGCCCGCGACCGAGCCGTCGGCCTTGCCTTCGCGCACCAGAAGGTTGCCGTAATAGAGCGGGTCTTGCACGGCGATGCGCGCCTCGTCCGGCATCAAGCCCTTCGCGCGTCGAAGCTCATGATAGAACGCCGCGACCTTCTCGAAGTCGGGCGCGCGGCGATGATCTATGACGCCGACGCCGCCGAGGTCTGCGTTTGCCTCGCGCGCGGCGGCGCGAATCTTCTCTTCGTTGCCCAGCACCGTGACGCGTGCAATCGCACTGCGCGCGCAGATTGACGCTGCGACCACGGTGCGCGGGTCTTCGCCTTCGGGCAAGACGATGTGCTGCGGGTCGGCGGCGGCGCGTTGGCGTATGCGTTCGAGTATGGACATAAAAAGTAGACGATAGACAGCCGGAAGAAAATTAACAGGGATGGACAGGAGGAAGAAAAGTCAGAAGTCAGAACGCTGAACGATGAACTGAACTCAACCTGTCTTTCAGTTCATCGTTCATCGTTCTGACTTCTGACTTTTCTTCCTCCTGCTTATCCTGTCCATCCCTGTTTGAATGTTTCCTGAATTAAGCGAATGTAAATTTATCACGTAGCTTCGGGCGTGGGAAATTAAGCTGACTGCTGATCGCTCAACGCCGAACGCTTCAGTGCGTCGAGCAGCTTGTCGTGTATGCCGCCGAAGCCGCCGTTGGACATGACGGCGACGACATCGCCCTCGCGCAGTTGCGGCGTGAGGTGCGCGACGATTGAGTCCGCGCCGTCGAGGCAGAAGGCGGGACGCCCGCCGTCGGCGATGTCGCGCACAAGCTCGTCGGTGTCGAGCAGTTGGCCGTAGACGCTGCCCTTCTCGCGCGCGAAGACCGTCGAAAGAACGACGTAGTCGGCGGCGGAGAATGCGTCCGCGTAGTCGCTCTGGAAGACCGCGAGGCGCGAGGTGGCCGAGCGCGGCTCGAAGACGGCGACGAGGCGGCGGCCCTTGTATCTGTCGCGCAGAGCTTTAAGCGTCTCGCGCACGGCGGTCGGGTGGTGCGCGAAGTCGTCAATAACCGTGACGCCCGCCTCCTCTCCGCGCACCTGCATGCGCCGCTTGACGCTCTGAAAGCTGGCGAGCGCGTCTTTGATCTTCTCGCGCGAGACGCCCCAAGCGTCGGCGGCGATGATGACCGACAGGCAGTTGCGGACGTTGAAGTCGCCGATGAGCGGCGTCTCGAACTCGCCCCAAGTGTCGCCTTCGCGCGTGACGCGAAAGCGCGTAAGCTCGCCCGACGTGTAATCAATGTCGCGCGCCTGCCACTTCGCGTCGTCGCACGTGCCGAAGGTTTCGAGCCGGGTGTGGAGGCGGTCGCCCATCTCCGCGACCACTTCGCGCACGGCGGGGCTGTCCCAACCCGCGACGAGGCGACCGCTTGAGGGGACGAGGTTCATCAGCCGACGGAAGGCGAGCTTGATCGAGTCGAGGTTCGGATAGATGTCGGCGTGGTCGAACTCGATGTTGGCGACGACGGCTATCTCCGGCAGGTAGTGCATGAACTTCGGCCCCTTGTCGAAGTATGCGGTGTCGTACTCGTCGCCCTCGATGACGAAGTAGTCGCTGTCCGTCACGCGTGAGCTTGAACCGAAGTTCTGCACGACGCCGCCGACGAGGAAAGAGGGATTGAGGCCGCCGCGCTCCAAGACCCACGTCGCGATGCTCGTCGTAGTGGTCTTGCCGTGCGTGCCGGCGAGGACGAGCGAGCGCCGTCCGCGTATGAACTCCTCTTTGACGACCTCGGCTTGCGAGCGGTAGACGAGCCGCCGGTTCAGAGTCTCCTCGACCTCCGCGTTGCCGCGCGAGAGCGCGTTGCCTATGACGACGCAGTCGGGCGCGGGGTTTAAGTGTTCCGGCTTGTAGCCCTGCATGACGGGGATGCTCAGCGATTCGAGCATCGTTGACATCGGCGGGTACACGTTCTCGTCCGAGCCTGTGACGCGGTGGCCGCGCGCCTGAAGCATCCCCGCGAGCGATGCCATCGCCGTCCCGCAGATTCCGATGAGGTGATAGTGCATAAATGAACGTGACAGGTGACGGGTGACAGGTGACAGGAAAGAACAGGTTTTATCCTGTCACCTGTCACCCGTCACCTGTCACGAGGCTATTGGGATTGTGAAAGTGAACGTCGAGCCATGGCCTACTTCAGACTGCACGCTGATTTTGCCGCCGTGGAGCTCGACGAGCTGGCGCGTGATGTAGAGGCCGAGGCCGACGGTTACTTTATGTTTTCGCGCATTATCTCGCCACCCGGCAGATTGCGTAGTTTGGCTAAAGCGTTAAATACGATCTGATTTTTGACATCTATCAAGGCTAATAATTCTTCAGGGGAACGGGGGTCGCGCAATTTCCTCGCACGTGGGTTGACCGCTTTGAGGTCGAAGTTTCTGGCCTCTATTTCCCGCCGCGTCACCGTCCAACTGCGTTCGCTGTCGGCGCGTTGCGGAAGGTAGCGGAAGAAATCATCAAAATGCTCATACGTCAAAGGGTTCTTTTTGCCCATCCTGATGTCGGATAGGTCGTAGTACCAAATCTTTTCCGTCGCGCGACCTTTGGTAAAGAAGAGCAGGTCGGTTTTGACGCCCGCACCCGCGTTGGCGAACACCCCTTCGGGGAGACTGATGATACACCAGAGGTCACACTCATCCAGGAGCTTGCGCTTGGTCTCAACGAAAGCCGTTTGGTTTGTGCGGAAGAGGACGCCCTCATCCAGGACGATGCCGCAGCGCCCGCCGGGTTTCAAACTGTCAACGACGTGTTGGAGAAAAAGAAGCTGGGTTGAGTTGGCCTTGTGCCTGAAGCCCTTCTGCGCCTTCTTACTCTCCTGCCCGCCGAAGGGCGGGTTGGTCAGGACTACGTCGAACAGGCGCGGCGCTCCTTCAAAGAAACCGCCGTAGGTCTCCCTTCCGGTGAGCGTGTTGCCGTGCCAAATGTGCGGGTGGTCAATCCCGTGCAAGACGAGATTGGCGAGGGCGACGGGGTAGATTAAATCTTCTTTCTCGCGCCCGTAAAATGTTCGGTGTTTTAAGTCGGCGAGCGTTTGTCCGAGAGCGTCCGGGCCGAGCGTTTCTGACATGAATTCGTATGACTGGACGAGAAAGCCTCCTGTCCCGCAACACGGGTCGTAAACCGTCTCGCCCGGCTGCGGCGCGACCGCTCGCACCATCGCCCTGATGATCTCGCGGGGGGTGAAAAACTGCCCGCCATCGTTAGACTTCGCGCCCATCTTGAGCAACAGACCTTCATAGACCTGAGACAGAGCGAAGATGTGCGTCGGGTCAATGCTCGACGAGTTGATCTGATCTAACTTGTCCAGAACCTCCAATAGGTTCTCCTCGGTGTCAATCCGCACTCGCTCGACGCTGGACATGACCTCGCTGATGACTTTCTGTCGCGCCGTCGCGCCCGCGCGCTTGTGCAGCCCCTTCAGGTAAGGGAAAAGTTCCGCGTTGACGAACTTAAAGAAATTCCCCTCCGCGCCGTTCTGCAATTCAATCCTTTTCGGCCCCAGCGGCGCGGCCCAATCCCGCCACCTGTAAGGCGCTTCCAGCGACGGCCTGAAATTCCGTCCGGGGTCGGATGCCGCAAGGCTCTCGATCTCTTCCCGCTCGTCGAGGATACGGAGGAACAGCAGCCACGTCAGTTCAGGGATGTATTGCAGCGCGCCGGCGCAGTTCGAGCGGCGCAGGATTTTGCAGACGTTCCAGACCGTGTTGTTGAGCGACTGCTGCGTAGCGATACGTCTGACGGCGCTGGCGGATGCGTTGTGGGCGGCCATTTTCATAAGTCCCTAACTCTGAGAGGCATCTTCACCGAGCTTTCGGTGAGCTTTTCCCCGCCTGTTTTTTCGCCGGGCGTCTCGTAGTTGCACGAGACTTGATGGTGTCTACGAATTGCAAATATCTCTGAATGTGCTCGGATAGATTGAAAGGCTCGGCCTTGCGAGACTGGTGAACGAGGCGAAGAATTTTGCCCGCGTTGTGCTGGTCAACTGCCAGTTGTCCCGGGTATTTCTTGCTCGGAACGAGGATTCTGTCTGACTCGACTCTGCCGCCGCGCAACACGACGCTCTGGTCGCGCTCGCTCGCCAACTCCGCCGCCGGCACGACGATGTAGGAGAAGATTTGCGGGTAGGCGCAGGCCGTCCCGTTCTCCAAATGATCATCGAACCACTCCCACGCGATGATGACGACTACGTCTTTCTTGCCTTGAATCAAGGCGCTTAAGACCTCGAACCTCGCCGCCTGTTCGTCCGACTCCACATCCACCGCTTTCATCTCCACACGCACGCGCTGGTCCAGCACGGCGTCGCGGATGTAAAAGTCCGGGTACTCGTGCGCCACGGCGAACGTGAGCCGCAGGTCAACCCCAAAGGCGTCCTGAATCGCCTTGTCAATGTGTGTGCTCAGGGCATATTCGAGCATCGTACCAAGTCTGGTGCGATAGGATGAGAGCTGTCGCCTGTCGGTCGGCAGCGGCTCGACGGAGTTGTCGCGCTTGGCTAACTGCCGCGGTGAAAAGAGCGCGTTGATTTGGTTAACAGCCGCGGGCAGGTACAGCGAGACGAATTCGGCGATCTCATCTATCGCGGCCCTGCCTTTTACGATTTTCCGACCCAGCTTTAAAGCCGCACTCTCGCTGCTCATGAGCGCGGCACCTCCTCGTCGTCCGGCGGGTCATAATTCGAGAAGTAGGCCAGAACCTTCTCGGCATAGGTGTCAAGCAGTCGTAGTTGTTCCTGACAGGCCGCCTTAGCTTCGGTAATCAACGACATCCGTGCGTCCATCTCTGCCGCGAGCCGGCGTTGTTCTTCAATCTGCGCGGGAATTGTAACTACAAGGGAGAGAACATAGCGCATGTTGGCGCGCGGCATCCGCGCCCCGGTCTTCTCGCGCATCGCGGCCTCGACGGTCTGCGGCCTTCTCAGCAGCCACGCCAAAAACTCTCTTGAGACGCCGGGGCGCGGGAGTAGTGGGATAAGCTCCGTCGTGCAGCGCCCTTCAAAGTCCGGGAGCGCGACCTTGTTCAGGTACGGTCGGAGCTTGCCGTAAAGCACATGCTGCGCGTCAAAGCGGAAGGTTGTGCTTCGCCCTTCGTCTTCCGACGCGGCGACCCGATCTTTGATAATCTGCCCAGTGATGCTCTCGATATGTTCCAGACCCAAATATGGGAGTTCCCTTGCCAGAAGCGAATCCGGCTCGATACTGATTCTGTCTTCTGTGCAAAGCTCGCTGAGAGTCCGGCGAACCCGACCGAGTGTCTCTCGTTCGCCGGCAAAAGGCAGTTGTGTGGCAAGGCTCTTGTCGCGTTTGCTTACTGCGCCAGACATGAAAGGAAAATAGCACAGGCGAAAGCGGCTACCAAGACACCGCCTCCGGCAGTCCGACTTCAATTTTCATTTACGACTCCCGAACGTTCGCACCATCGTCGGCAATAGGGATTGTGAAAGTGAACGTCGAGCCATGGCCTACTTCAGACTGCACGCTGATTTTGCCGCCGTGGAGCTCGACGAGCTGGCGCGTGATGTAGAGGCCGAGGCCGGTGCCCTTCTCGCTGCTCGTGGCGCGCGAGCGTGCCTGCGTGTACTTGTCGAAGATGTCCTTAACGTCGTCGGGCGTCATGCCGACGCCCGTGTCCGTTACGCAGACGCGCACCATGTCGCCCGCGCGCTCGGCGTTGAGCGTGACGCGACCGCCCTTGGGCGTGAACTTCAAGGCGTTCGAGAGGAGGTTGACGAGAATGCGTCGAAGCTTCGCGCGGTCGGCCATAAGCTGCGGAAGGTCTTCGGGTATCGCCGCTTCGAGCGCGATCTCCTTCTCTCTGGCGAGCGGCTGCATCTGCTCGCGCAGCTCTTCGGTCAGCCCGCGCAGATCAATCGGGGCCGTCTCCAGCCGGAGCGTGCCCGATTCGAGCTTGGAGGCGTCGAGCAGGTCGTTGACAAGCTCGATGAGGTTCTGCGTGTTGCGCTCCATCATCTCGACCATGTTCTTCTGTTCGGGCGTGAGGTCGCCCAGACGGCCCGACGTGAAGAAGTTGATGACGCCGCTGATGACCGTCAGAGGCGAGCGCAGGTCGTGCGTTGTGAGCGCGAGGAACTCCTCCTTCATCGCCGAAAGCTCGCGCAGCTTGGCGTTGGCCTCGCCTATCTCGCGGTTCGACTCTTCGAGCCGGCGGTTGAGCTGCTCTAGCTGCTCGCGCTTCTCCTCAAGCTCGCTCAAGACCTGCACGAGGTCGCGGTTCTGCCGCGCAAGCTCTTCGAGCGCGGAGTCGTCCTCGTCGGCGTTGAGAAAATCGCGCAGGTCGTCGCGCGCGCGCGCGGCCTCGGCCTCCTGCGGCGCGAGCCACTTGACGACCGTGACGCGCGTGCCCTCGCCGGGACGCGACTCTATGTCGAACTCGTCCATCAGTCGGCGCGTGCCGATGAGTCCGACGCCGAGTCCCGACGCGGAGCGGTACGTGCCGCGCACGATTGAGCGCAGGCGCGCTTCGTCAATGCCGGGGCCGTCGTCGCGCGCAGTGATCTGAATGCCCGTGAACGCGGGGCCGCGCCGCGCCACCGAAAGCGTGATCGCGCCCGCGCGCGCGTACTCGTAGATGTTGCGCGTAAGCTCCGACACGGCGGTCGTGATCTTGATCTGCGTCGTCGGGTCAAAACCCATCTCGCGCGCCAGACGCCTGACGCGCTCGCGTACCTTCACGATGTCGGCCTCGCGCCGCACGTATATGTCGCCGAGTCGGGTGGAGGTGATGCCTTGCATACTGAAAAACCGTAAATGGTAAATGGTAAATCGTAAATAGAAAATCCACTTTATCGCGTCGCCGCGCACCGCTCAAGTCCGAATCTGCTCAACCTCCATTCACGATTTACGATTTACGATTTACAGCTTTTACCTGTAGACGAGGACGGTGGCGTCGTCCGAGTTGCGGCGGAAGTCGCGCAGCAAAACGCCCGCGATGAGTTGCGGGCTTTTGCCGAGAAGGCCCGGATAGGCCGTGATGTCCCAAGTCGCGCTCAGGCCGTCGGACGCCATCACGAGCGTCGTGCCTTCCGTCCAGCGGTGCGGCCAGACGCGCACGTTCGAGAGTCGCGCGCCGAGCGTGCCGTTCGAGGGGATGGGGCGCGCAGGCTCGCTCGATCCTAGCACGCGCACCTCGACGTTGCCGACGCCCGCGTACTTGAACGACTCGCGCTCGCGGTCAACGACGACCGCGCCCATCACGGCCCCGCGCGTCGCGCGTAGAGCGTCGTGGACGGATAGGATGACTTCGTCGAGCGGCTCGCCCCGCCACTGCTCCAACGCATCGAGCGCGGCCCGCGAGGCTTCGCCCGCGCCACGCCCGTGCCCAAGCCCGTCAATCACTGCGAGCAGCGTCTCGCCGTGATGCTCCGCGATGTAGTACGCGTCGCCGTTCGTCTCTTCGCCCGGTCGCGGGCGGCTCCAAACGCCGATGCGTCGCGCGAGCAGCCGGTCGCGCTCGATCTCCGGCCCGCCCTGCGGCGTCTCGGCCCACTTGCGACCCATGATGGCCGTGCCGTGCGTGGTGCGGCGCGCGAGGGCGAGGCGGCGCGTCGTGCCTTTGACTATAGAGAAGGCGTCGAACTCGTCGAGCAGCCGACGCATCGCGCCGAAGCCCGTGCCGAGACTGCCGCCCGAAGAGACGCCGTCGCGCGTGGCGCGTTCAAGATCGTAGATGCCCGGCCCCTTATCGAAGTAGAAAAGCTCAAGGCCCGACGCCGCGCCGAGCGCGCTCGTCCAGTGCAGGCAGACGCCGTCGGTCGCATAGCGCGCGGCGTTCGTCCCCAA
>Ga0190275_10001874_pt1 | contig 15400 bp, 8 predicted proteins | sample Popmic550T_FD_133745 | JGI IMG/M metagenome (GOLD analysis project Ga0190275, IMG submission 133745) | Populus adjacent soil microbial communities from riparian zone of Yellowstone River, Montana, USA - 550 T | ecosystem: Environmental > Terrestrial > Soil > Riparian zone > Trees stand | place...
CGAATCTGCTGCACTCCGAACGCGGCGAAGTCACCAAGGGCTCGATCGTGTTCGACGGCGAGGAAGTGCAGGCGCGCTCGCCCAACGAACTGGTGCGGCGTGGCTGTGTGCAGGTGATGGAAGGCCGCCATTGCTTCGGCCATCTCACCATCGAGGAGAATCTGCTCACCGGCGCCTTCACGCGGCGCGATGGCCGTGCCGCGATCAAGGCCGACATCGAGCGCGTCTATGCATACTTCCCGCGTTTGAAGGATCGCCGCGAGTCGATGGCGGGCTACACCTCCGGCGGCGAGCAGCAGATGTGCGCGATCGGCCGCGCGCTGATGGCGCGGCCCAAGATGATCCTGCTCGACGAGCCTTCGATGGGCCTCGCGCCGCAGATCGTCGAGGAAATCTTCGAGATCGTGCGCGACCTCAACGCCAAGGAAAACGTGTCGTTCCTGCTCGCCGAGCAGAACACCTTCCAAGCGCTGAAGTACGCCAAGTACGGCTACATTCTGGAGAACGGCCGCGTCGTGATGGACGGCGAGGCCAAGGCACTGCGCGAGAACGAGGACGTGAAGGAATTCTACCTCGGCATCGCGGAGGGCAAGCGCAAGTCGTTCCGCGAGGGCAAGCATTACAAGCGCAGGAAGCGGTGGCTGGCTTGATTCCATGTCAGATAGAGCGCTGCTGATATTAGGCGCGCTGTTCTTGCTGGCAGGCGGTGTTCCGGTTCTATCTATCCACGCTCGGCTCCTTGCCCCGGATTACTCAGTCCTGATCTTTCTGATTTTGCCGGTCATGATGATCGGAGCATCGATCATTTTACTCGCAACATTCAAAATGCTGCTTATGCGCCTACTCGGGTTCTCCAGCATGAACGCGACACTGTGTTCGGGAGTCGTGGGTCTTGCCCAGTATTTTCTGGGCCTCTACCCGATTTTGGATGCTTCAACCGAATTGTTCAGCGTTGTTTTAGCTTGGTGCACAGTCGCCCTTGTCGTTGCTTCTGTCGTAAGTTGGTGGCTGAATGTGAGGAACGAGCACGAACGCCGATGAATCATTTCGACTCCCTCGAAACCCGCGATCCCGCCGCACGCGAGCACGACCTGTTCGCGCGCCTGCCCGCACAGGTCGCGCATGCGATGTCGGCGCCTGGTTGGGCGAAGCATCTTGGCGGTGTCGATCCCAAGTCGGTGACCAGCCGTGCCGCGCTCGCCAAGCTGCCGCTCCTGCGCAAGTCGTCGCTGCTCGGCCTGCAGAAGGACACGCCCCCGTTCGGCGGTTTCAACGTGACGCCGCCCGGGAAGGCGAAGCGGCTGTTCATGTCGCCTGGGCCGATCTTCGAGCCCGAAGGGCAGACACACGATCTCAACGCCTCGCGTGCGCTGTTCGCGGCGGGTATCCGCGCCGGTGACGTGGTGCACAATTGCTTCTCCTATCACCTGACCCCCGGTGCGTTCATTCTTGAGGCCGGCGCGCATGCGCTCGGCTGCGCGGTGATCCCGGGCGGTGTCGGCAACACCGAGGCGCAGCTCGACGCGGTCGCGCAGCTCAAGCCGAGCGCCTATGTCGGCACGCCAGACTTCCTGAAGATCCTGCTCGATGCCGCGCAGAAAGCCGGCAAGGACGCGTCATCGTTCAAGCGCGGCCTCGTCTCCGGCGCGGCGCTGCCGGCCTCGCTGCGCAAGGAATTGCTCGAGCGCGGCGCTGCCGTGAAGCAGTGCTACGCGGTCGCCGAAGCGGGCGTCATCTCGTATGAGTCCGACGCACTCGAGGGCATGATCGTCAACGAGGATATGATCCTGGAGATCGTGCGGCCCGGCACCGGCGATCCGGTCGCCGAAGGCGAGGTCGGCGAAGTCGTCGTCACCACCTTCAATCCGGACTATCCGATGATCCGGCTTGCGACCGGCGACATGTCCGCCGTGCTGGCGGGCCAATCTCCCTGTGGGCGCACCAACACGCGCATCAAGGGCTGGATGGGCCGCGCCGATCAGACCACCAAGGTGAAGGGCATGTTCGTGCGGCCCGAGCAGGTCGCCGAGGTCGCGAAGCGGCACCTTGAGCTCGCGCGTGTGCGGCTCGTGGTGACGCGCGAAGCCGAGCAGGACGCGATGACCTTGCACGCCGAATGCGCAACGCCGAGCGACGGCTTCGAGATAACGATCGCCGAGACGCTTCAATCCGTGACCAAGCTCAAAGGTGCGGTGAAGCTTGTCGCGCCCGGCAGCCTGCCGAACGACGGCAAGGTCATCGCCGATGAGCGGCCGGTGAGCTAGAGCGCGTTCAATTCGTCCGTGTATACGACTATCGCCGACGATCACGAACACGTTCATCTAGTGACACAACGTTACAGATATTTATTTGACTCTACAACTTTTAGAATGCGGTATGCGCTTGATCTCAACGGTGCCAACCTCGGAGCGCAAGGATGCGTCGCCTGTGCGTTGCGCTGTTTTTTGGTTCGATCCTGGGCACCTCCGCGATCGCCTGCGACACCGATGCCCAATGTGCTGCCGGACTGGTGTGTCGGGCGGGTGAGTGCATCGGAAACAAGCCGTTGCTGGTCGACGGTACGCTCGTTTCTCCTCAAACAGAAAGGGAGTTGGGACTGGTCACCTTGACCTCGCCGGGGGGAAAGTGCAGCGCTTCGATGCTGAATGATTTCTGGGCGATCACGGCAGCGCACTGCGTTTATCCGTCTCCGCGGACTGCGGAGACCGTGCCATATGAACCTGCTCAAGTCATATTCTCGTCGACGTGGTCATCGATCAAAGTGTCGGCCCGTCGCATCGTGAACTACAGCACCGTTCCGGCGAAACCCACAGACGTCGCTCCGGAGAAAGACATAGCGCTGGTTCAAACTACGAGGCGAGTGACGAGCCCGGACTTCAAGAGGCGGAAGTTTTATTCCGAGCTGCTGGCCGGCAACTCGCGTATTCGAGTCTTCGGCAGAGGAATTCACGAGCTGGCGTTCATGGCTGGAACTTCGCGCTGGTCAGCGGCCGTGCCGAGCAAAAGTGACGGACAATACCGGTTTGCGGATTTCGACATGCAGGCTTCGGAGGAATTCAGTTTCAAGACTTACCGGACGCGGGTTCGCGCCATCAACTCAGGAGGCGACAGCGGAGGTCCGAGCTTTGTTGAGGAATGGGATAACAACACGATCAATCGTCAGCTCGAATGGCAACTCGTCGGGGTGGTCTCCGGCTGCGAACGAACGTGCGCGCCCGGGATGCTTTGCCTCGGACGCAATCCCTGGCGCTGGGCTATAGACGTTCCGAGTTGCACGCATGCGAGCATATTTCGCTTCCTACCCAACATTCTCGAAGAGATCGAGGACACACCTCCCGAGACCGGCCCGGAAGGACAATTCGCTACGAATGTGACCTCCCCTTTCGCGATCTCGCCGCCGCGCGCTCTCTATGCGCTCAGCATCGATGCGCCCCTGGTTGCATCGGGAACGATCAACGAGCATCTGACATTCGATGCCTGTCACACCCGTTTGGCTGGTTGTGCCGTTACGCCTGCCTTCGAGCAATGGACCTATGACGCGTTTTCACGGCTCCGGCACACGGGAAGCGGCTATTGCGTTAATGTTGCGGTGCAGGTCGACATTGCAGTCGGCCGAACTGGGAAAGGCGCAGGCGCGCCTATCGTTCTTCAGCCTTGTCGGTTTGGCAGCACCGAAGAAACATGGTTAGCGACCGAAAGTCTCGGCCTGACGACGTTCAAGAACGATTCGACCGGCATGTGTTTGCATGCAGCCACCACCGGTGGCCCGTTTTTTGCCGGCGCGCCGGCGCCGCTCGTCCAAAGGCCATGTGATGGAAGCGCTGCCCGGTTCTTCAGCCGCGTCGACGCTCAGTGGGTGGCGCGGCGCGGACCTCGCTAGGGCGGCTCGCCATATTCGGTTTTCTGCGCGCATCGGTAAGCTGAAAGCTACCAGCCTCTGCCGCCGAACCAGCCGCCGAAGAAGCCGCGCTGCTGCGGTTGCGGCCGTGTATCGTAAGGCTGCGGCCGGCCAAACCAGCCCCATCCGCCTGTCTGCGGCTGTTGCTGCTGCGCTTCGCGGCGCGGGCGCGGCGCGCCCTGCTTCGGCGCAGCAACAACAGCCGCAGCAGCAGGCGCAGATGTGCCGCCGCTTCCCGCCACCGCGGGCTCGGGCGGCTCGACCGGATCGGGCGGCAGTACGCCGGTCGCAGTGACGATGTCGCGACGCGGCCAGGTGAAGTCGTCGGCCCGACCGGCCGGGGCTTCCAGCGGCTCGCCTTTCACCAGCACGCGCGTGACGACCGAATCCGCCGCGGTGTTTCGTACCGGCGTGGCGCCGAGCAGCGCGTCGCCCGCGCCCTTCGGGGCGGTCAGCGACATGATCGGGCTAGCGGCAGGCCGCGGCGGAAGCCCCGGCGCGGCGGCGGTCGGCGGCGTCTTGGTGTCGGGCTCGGGCTCCTGCGGCAGTGGCGTTGCGACGGGCGTCACGCTCGCCATCATCCGGCGGATCTCGCGCTCGGCGTAATGCGCGAGCTTGCGCGCGCCGGCGCGCGTGAAGTGCGTGCCGTCGCCGGACCGCAGTCGCCGCGTCTGGCCTTCGAGATCGGGTCCGTAGTTGTTGTAAGTGTTGGCCTCGTCGACGAACCCGTCCCAGATGTCGATGTAGGTGATGCCGGCCTTCTCGGCGCGCCCGCGATAGAGATCGTTGAGGTAGACCATCTCGGAGGTCGCCCGCGATCCGCGGATCGACGGCAAACCGACCCAGAACACCGGCACGCCCCTGCTCTTGAGCACGCCGATCATTTCATCGACGCGCCGTGAATAAAGTTCGCCCCACTTCTCGGAGCGGAATTCGTGCACCACGGTTCCGGCAATCGCGGTTTCGGGCGCGATGACGTTCGATTGATCGCTGTCCGGAGCGGCATCCTGCGCCGGGCCTTGCGGCGACGCTTCGGCGTCCGGGGGCTTTGCCGGAGCCGCCGCGGGCGGCGCTGCGGCCTGCTGCTGCGCGGGCGCCTGCGCCGCTGGAGCGGGCTGAGCCGGGGTCTGCGGTTGCTGTGCTGGCTGCTGCTTCTGGCCGGCCGGCGTTCTCGGCGGCTGTTGCCGGATCGCTTCGCGAATGCCGCGACGGTCGGCCACGCCGATGATCATCACGATGTAATCCGGCTTCTCGGCATTGAGCAGGTCGCGCGCAGCGTTCGGCCAGTCATACGACTCGCCGCGCACCTCGACACGGATCAGGCCCGAGCTGGTGCGGTGCTTGCGCAGCACGCCGATCTCGGGCGTGTCGGCGAATGCTTCCTCAAGCCCAAACGCCAGCCAGTCGGCCATCGAGTCGCCGAACACCATGATCTTCGTGGCGGGCGTTGCGTCGGCACGCCGCGGCGGGGGCGCGCGCGAGGAATCGACCGGCTGCTGCCGCGGCTGCTCGAAACCGAACGGCCCGCCCCACTGCGGCTGTTGATAGGGCTGGTTCTGCTGGTAGCGCCGCCGCCGGTCCTCCAGGAACGGAAACCGGTCGTCGATCTGGGCGCTCGCCGGCATCAGCAGGGCAAGCAGCGCGATCGAGGCTGCCGCCACCTCGGCGAGGCCGAGCAGCGCCAAACCCGTGCGTGCCGCAAAGCGTGATCTCATGGCCGGTCCATAGCACAAGGTAAGGACGCCCATCAGCCCCGCGAAATTGGCCAAAAGATGGGCTAGCGCGCCCGCAAACGCTCCAGAACCGCCACCGTGGCGAAACCGTCCGGAACGAGCCCGCTGCGGGCCTGGAAATCCCGCACCGCGGCGCGGGTTTTCAGGCCGAGGCGCCCGCTCGGCTCGCCGATGTCAAAACCGTGCCGGACGAGATGCTGCTGCAGTTCCAGCCGCTCGGCGCGGCTGAGGACGCGCTCCTCGCGCGGCCAGCCGCCAGCGATCGGGCCGCCGCCACGTAGCCGATCGGCGAGATGGCCAGCGGCAAGCGCGTAGGCCTCCGCCGGGTTGTATTTCATCAGCGCGCGGAAGTTATCGAGCAGCAGGAAACTCGGACCGCGCGAACCTGCGGGAACAAACAGCGTGGCGCGATCGCCCGGCCGCGGAAACGCCGCGCCGTTTGGCCGGGTGATGCCATGGCGCGCCCACTCGGAGAGCGTCAGCTTTCGCGCCGGATCGGCCAGCATGTAGTTGAAGCTCTGCGGCAGCGCGACCTCGTAGCCCCAGGTCTGGCCCGGCACCCAGCCGGCGACCTTGAGATGGTTCGCTGTCGAGGCCACGACGTCTGAGATGTTGCCGACGATGTCGCGCCGCCCGTCGTGATCGAAATCGACCGCGTACCGCTTGAAGGCGGTCGGCATGAATTGGGTCGCGCCGAAGGCGCCGGCCCACGAGCCTTTGAGCGCCTCCGGCCGGATATCGCCGCGCTGCAGGATTTCCAGCGTGGCGATAAACTCGTCCTTGAAGTAGGCCTGCCGCCGCCCGACGCACGCGAGCGTCGCGGTCGATCGGATCACCGGGCGCTCGCCCGCGACGGTGCCGTATTTGGTCTCCACGCCCCAGATCGCCGCGATGATGTATCGATCAACCCCGTAAGCTTTCTCGACCGCATCGAAGGCCGCCGCATTGGCGGCGAGCAGCTCGCGGCCCTTCGCGATGCGTTCCTCGGTCACTAGCAGATCGAGATAGTCCCAGAACGCTTTGGTGAACTCCGGCTGCGAGTCGACGTAGTCCATGATCTTGATGTCGGGCTCGAGGCCGCCCGCGAACTTGTCGAACGTCGCGCGCGAGATGCCGCGGCGCGCCGCTTCGGGCCACAGGCGCTCGAGGCAATTCTTGAAGTCCGCGACCGCCGCCAGGATGGCATTTGGCGTCATCAGCGGATGACCCGACGCACCCGGCTCGCCGCTCCATTTGTCGGGCTGCGTGCTCGATACCGAGCCGGTGACGACCGGCTGCGATTGGGGATAGCGGTCGTCCTGCGCGAATGCTGCGGCCGAGATGAGCAACGGCGCGAGGCAGACGATATGGCGGAGGATCGGCATCAAGGGGACATCCGGCTCGTCATTGCTGCGTGATAGGGCACCAGATAGGGTTTCCCGCTTATTAACGCAGCCTGTATAGAGCCGCCACGGGTTCATTTGCCGCGATAGGTGCCATGAAAGCCATTCGCAAAGCCGTCTTCCCGGTTGCCGGCCTCGGTACCCGCTTTCTGCCGGCCACCAAGGCGATTCCGAAGGAGATGCTCACCATCGTCGACCGGCCGGCCATCCAGCTGGTCGTCGATGAGGCGCGCGAGGCCGGGATCGAGCATTTCATCTTCGTGACCGGCCGCAACAAGGATGCGATCGAGGACTACTTCGACCTGCAATATGAGCTGGAGCAGACCCTGCGCGCGCGCAACAAGACGGCCGAGCTGGCGGTGCTCGCCGAGGTGCTGCCGGCCGCCGGCGCCACATCGTTCACGCGCCAGCAGTCGCCGCTGGGGCTCGGTCACGCGGTCTGGTGTGCGCGTGAGCTCGTCGGCGATGAGCCGTTCGCCGTCATCCTTCCCGACATGCTGATGATGGCCAAGCCCGGCTGCCTCAAGCAAATGATTGACGCATACGGCGGGCTCGGCGACGGCGCGAGTGTGATCGCGGTCGAGGAAGTGCCCGCCGATCAAACGCACCTCTATGGCGTGGTCGGCGTCGGCCAGCAGAAGGGCAAGGCGTTCGAGATCAGCGGCATGGTGGAGAAGCCGCCGCAGGGCAAGGCGCCGTCGAATCTCATCATCTCGGGACGATACATCCTGCAGCCGGACATCTTCGCGATCCTGGAAAAGCAGGAGCGCGGCGCGGGCGGAGAAATCCAGCTCACGGACGCGATGATCACGCATGCCAAGAGCGCGCCGTTCTTTGGCTACAAGTTCGACGGGCGCACCTATGACTCCGGATCGAAGCTCGGCTTCCTCGTTGCGAATGTCGCGTATGCGCTCAAGCGCGACGACATCGCGCCGGATTTCCGCAAGGAGCTGAAGCGGCTTTTGGGCTAGCGCCTGTACGCCGAGACGCCCAGGCATGTCCGCTTTCGGGGGCAAGGCAGGCGTGGCCCGAGAGTGCAGCGACGTCGCCCTTTGGACCCGGAGCGGACCGCGCATTGCCGGTCGAACCACTTCACAGCGGAAAGCAACAAAGAGTTCCACAGTTTACCGCGAGTACTATTATGAAAACAACCAATAGTGTTTGCAACCAAGCCCTGAGACATAAGCAGTTCCATGAATCGGTAGCCTAGAATTGACGAGTTCCATGATGACAAACGGGTCTTAACCGAAAAAGCAAAGTACATATTGCGAAGATTGTCCTGTGACGTTACGAAAGGCTAACGAAATACTAACAGGGCAACTCCCGCGAATTCTAATGCCGGGAGCGTAAGGGCGTGAAATGCAAAGTCCCGCCCGGGTATTTCCGGGGAAGAGGACATCGGAGCAGTTTTTCGGGCTGGTTCCGGCGTCGGGTCAGATTTGGCGGATCGTCGGTTCACCCGTTGGGGCCGGCCGCGCGGTTCGTCCCGCACGCATCACCGGATATTCGTCACGGACACGGCGCCACGCCGATCATCACCGTAGCGCGCTGACGACTGGCTTGCCTGTTTCCCTCGAAACGGCCTCGGACCGTCTTTGCGGCGTCGCGCCGCGCCCGGCGACGTTTCATCACCTTCGTTTCGTCCCAGGATCTTGTACTCACAGGGGGTTTGCATGCCAACGATGACGACTAGCGTTACGAACGCGGCGCCGGTTTTATTCCCCGATAACGCAAACACTTCATCGACGGTCGTCGTTGCCGGTCTTACCCAACCCGTCGTCAATGTCAGAGTGACATTGCACGGCTTCGAGCACACGTCCGCTTCCGACATGGATTTCCTGCTGGTCGCGCCGGACGGCGTGCACAATCTGTTGTTCATGTCGGATGCGATCCCGACAAATCAGAGCGAAATCGATCTTATCTTCTCCGATAGCGCAGAAGCCTTTGTGCCGTACTCCAGCGCTGTCGTTGGCGTCTCTGCGACCTTCCGGCCGACGGACTACGAAAGTGTCGAAACGGCTTCGACTTTCGGCGTTCCTCCTGCTTTGAGCGTGAGCGACCCTGGTCCCAACGGGACGGCCACGTTCGTTTCGGCATTTGGCGGCATCGCGCCCAACGGCTCATGGACGCTTTACGCGCACGACGATGACCCCCTGGATTTCGGTCAAATGTCCGGCTGGACTCTGACACTGTCCACCGGCATCGCGCCGATCGCGAGTCCGTCTGCGTTCAGCACGAACGAGGATGTCTCCTCCAGTGGACAGCTCGTTGCGACCGACGCCGACAGCGATCCGCTGACGTATCAGATCGTAGACAAGCCGCTGCACGGGACCGTGAGCCTCCAGCCGGATGGCCAGTACACCTACACGCCGTTCGCGAACTATTCCGGCAGCGACAGCTTCACCTTCAACGTTAATGACGGCGGAGCAAATTCGGGAACCGCGGCCGTTTCGGTCACGATCAACAAGGTCAACGATGCGCCGGCCTTCGTCGTCGGCCCGGGCAAGTTCACGACGGATTTCGCCTCCGGCACGGCCGGTGTTGCTCTGCAGGCAGACGGCAAGATCGTCATCGTCGGTACGGACTCCTCGATCGCCCGCTACAACAGCGACGGGACGCTGGACACGAGCTTCGGTTCCGGCGGGGTCGTCGCAGCCGGGGCTCTCCCGGATGGCGCCGTCGACATTCTCATCCAGCCCGACGGCAAGATCCTTCTTGCAGGTAGCGACAGCGGGTTCCCGGTAGGTGATTTCTCGGTCGTGCGTTTCAACAGCGACGGCTCGATCGACACGACCTTCGGCGGGGGCGACGGAAAGGGGACGATCCACGTCGACGGCACCGTTGGTCCCACCGCCCAGAACTTTCCCCGCGCTATGGCCCTGCAGTCCGACGGCAAGATCGTCGTGGTCGGCAGCGTCAACAACCTGCTGGGCGCGTTCCAGGATTATGCGGCGGTCCGTTTCAACGCCGACGGCACGCCCGATACGACATTCGACGGCGACGGCGCGATGTACACGCCGGTGGCGACGACGACCGACGAGGCCACGAGCGTCGCAATTCAGTCCGACGGCAAGATCGTGATCGCCGGGCACGGCCTCGACTTCGGGAACGATTCGGACATTAGCGGACTGGTCCGTCTTAATCCGGATGGCTCGGTGGACAAGATCATCAAGACGAGTTGGGGGAATCGGCAGGACGACTTCATCGACGATGTGGTCCTGCAACCCGATGGCAAGGCGCTGATCGTTGGATATACGCGTAACACCGATACCAATCCGGGCGACGGCGGCGATATTGTCTTGCTGCGGTACACGACCGCGCTCGATCCGTCCGATCCGATGGATCACAGCTTCGGCATATCGGGCTCGGGCCGGGTGATCGCCAATCTCGGCATCTCGAGTTTCGATGAGGGTGTTCGCGCGCTGATCCTGCCCGATGGCAAGATCATGGTCGCGGCTATCACGTCGGCTGGCGGCCATCCCGTGCTGGCCCTGGCGCGCTTCAATGCCGACGGTTCGTTCGACACGACCTTCGGCGACGGCGGCAAGGCCACCACGCAGTTCGCCGGTATCAACCCCTTGACAGCCGACATGGTGATGCAGCCCGACGGGAAACTCCTCGTGGTGGGCAATTTCGGGAGCTTCCCCGGCGGCGTCGCGCTTGTCCGCTACAATCTCGACGGCTCGATCGACCAGACGTTCAAGGCGGCGAATACGCTCGACGGAGCGCCAATCTACGTCCAGGGCGGCGCTTCGGTCGTCCTCGACAGCGACGTCCTCGTCTATGACGCCGAACTGCAGGTCAGCGCCAACAGCTACTTTAACGCGACGCTGACGCTGGTGCGCGACGGAGGCGCGGATGCGAGCGATGCGTTCGGCTTCAACAGCGGCGTGACGCTGGACGGCAATATTGTTTCCGTCGGGGAAAGCAGCATCGCGGTCGTGAATCAGAACTCCGGCGGTCAGCTCGTTATGAGGTTCCTCGCCAGCGCGAGGCAGGACACCGTCGAGGCGGTGATGCACGCGATCACTTACTCGAACAACGCGCCCAACGCGCCTTCGAGCGTGCAGATCGGTTGGACGTTCTCGGACGGCAACACGACGGCGCAGGGACCGGGCGGCGCGAAAACGGCGACCGGCTCGACGACGGTTACCATTCAGCCGCCCCCGAACGACGCTCCGACCGACATCGATCTGTCGAACGCAGCCGTCGCGGAGAACAGCGCCAACGGCTCGATCGTCGGCGCGTTGAGCGACATCGATCCAAATGCAGGCGATACCGCAGCTTATACGCTCACAGACGATGCGGGCGGCCGCTTTGCGATCAGCGGCAGCGACCTCGTCGTGGCGAACGGTGCACTGCTCGACTTCGAGAGTAACACCTCGCATTCCGTAACCGTCCGCGTGTCTGATAGCGGTGGCCTGACCTTTGACGAGGCATTCGCGATCGCTGTCACAAACGCCAATGAGACGCCGGCCGACATCGCGCTGTCGAATGCCACCGTTGCAGAGAACAGCGCCAACGGCACGATCGTCGGCGCTCTGAGCGATGTCGACCCGGACGCAGGCGATACCGCAGCTTACACGCTCACAGACGATGCCGGCGGGCGGTTTGGAGTTAGCGGCAACAACCTCGTCGTGGCGGACGGTACACTGCTCGACTTCGAGAGTAACGCCTCGCATTCCGTAACTGTGCGCGTGACTGATAGCGGTGGCCTGACCTTCGACAGGGCCTTCAGCATCGCGGTGACCGACGTCAGTGAGATCGCCCCCGATGCGAAACCTCATTGGATGAAGAGCGTCGGGTTCGCTCCGCACCCGGCAGGCTGGTCGCCGGCGGGAACCGGAGATTTCAATGCGGACGGGACCAGCGATGTTGCCTGGTACAATTCATCAACCGGCAACATCGACATCTGGAAGTTCGCGAACGACCAATGGGAAGCCAGCGTGGACGCTGGTTCCCACCCTGGCGGCTACCAGCCGGTGAGCTTTGTTGACTTCAATCACGACAACACCAGCGATGTGCTGTGGTTCAACCCGACCACGGGGCACGTCGATCTGTGGAAGATCGCCGACGGCCAGTGGGCGGGGAGCGTGGACGTCGGCACGCATCCAACCGGTTGGCAGCCGGCGGGCTTCGGCGACTTCAACGGCGATGGCACCAGCGACATCGCCTGGTACAACCCCACGACCAACGCCATCGATATCTGGAAGATTGTCGACGGCCAATGGGCCGGCAGCGTCGATGTCGGATCGCATCCGGCCGGCTATCAACCAGCGCTTACCGGCGACTTCAATGGCGACGGAACCAGCGACATCGCCTGGTTCAACCAAACAACGGGCGACGTCGATATCTGGCAGCTGTCGGACGGCCAGTGGGCGGGCAGCACCAGCGTTGGTGCGCATCCCGCCGGGTGGCAGCCGCTCGGCGCTGCCGACTTCAATCAGGACGGCACCAGCGATATCGCCTGGTACAATCCGACGACCAACAACATCGACATCTGGCTGATCGAGAACGGCCAGTGGGCGGGCAGCGTCGATATCGGAACGCACCCTGCAGGGTGGGTGGCGGTTGGGCTCGGCGACTTCGACCAAAACGGCGTCAGCGACATCATGTGGCATAACGCGAGCACCGGCGAGATCGATAACTGGATGCTGGCATTCAGCTGACCAAACGCGGTTAGACGCGAAAATGTGGGGCGGCCGCAATCCGACCGCCCCATTGATGTTGGCCCTGTTCGTCACGCAGCGCCGCACGAATCTCCGCTTTTGGAGGATGAGCACCTGGCCCTTCGAGACGCGCTTGCGCGCTCCTGAGGATGACGTCTGCCCTATCGCTGCAGCCGCAAACCCACCAGCATGACGGTGGCGGCGTAGTCGGCGGTCGGTATGGTCGAGCGCAGCCACTCCTCGCGCAGCTCCGCCTTCACCTGCATCATGCGGTTGAGCTTGTAGATGAGCGTGCCGGAAATCGCATAGCGATCGTCCACGCGCGGCGAGCCCACATAGTCGTCGCGCCCATAGCTGAATCTTACCGAGCCGATCAGCCAGCGGCGAAATGCGTGCTCAAGCTCGATGCCGGCATTCCGGGTGAACACGCCCGAGGTGCCGGCCACCGTCGTCTCGCCCACGACGGTGCTCGCGGTGAGTTTCACGTTGGTGAGGGCGCTGAATGCATACACCAGTGCGGCGTCGAGCGTGGGTCCCTGAATCGGCTGGAGTGTTGGATCGACATAGTTGCGCTGCAGGTAGCCGACCGCGATCTCGCCGGTGAGCAACCGGTAGAACGCGAACGTCGACCCGGCCCTGACATTCCATCCGTTCGAATCGCGCTCCAATCCTCCGGCATCGATCTTCAGGTCATACCGGCGCGTGTCAGCGCCCGTTTCGACGAACGGCTTGATCCCGGGCATCAGGTCGTAGCTGGTGCGCATCAGGATGGCGTAGCGGTTGTAGTCGCGATCCGCGTTGCTCTGCGTCGTCCCGTCGGTGAACACCGAGTCCTGATATTCGGTGCGCTCCGCCGTGCCTTTCACGGCGACTTCCAGCCGATTGAAGCGCTGCAGGACGCCGAGCGAGCCGCCGAGCGTGGTGTAGATCGGAAAGCGCGAGAGCCCTGCCTGCACGTTCGGGCTGCCCGGATTGTCCGTGCCGACGATAGCCAGGCCTTCGCCGATCAGCGCGGTGTCGCGTGTGACATCGAGCCGGCCCGTCACCCGGCTGTCGAAGGCGGGCCGGTCGAGTTCCGGCGTCTGGCTGTAGGCCGTGTAGCTGCCGCGCAACGTCGCGGTCACCTCATGGCGCACCCAGTCGGATCGCGCGAGCAATTCCGGCGCGACGGTGATCAGCGGCGAGGCACGCCCGTTGAGCGTGCGTCCCGGGTTGGTGTCATAGCCGCCGATGATCTCGACCGCCGGGAGCACAAGGAATGCGCCGGTGCGCAAGCCAAGCTGCGCGAACGCATCCTCCTCGGGCGTGGTGCGGCGGCGCAGCAGCGTCGCCTGCTGCAGGGTCATCTGCGCGGTATTGACGGTGTGGGTGGGATCGCCGGTCGCCGGACCATCAGGGATGCGCAGCAAGGGATTGCGCGGCCGCGGGGGCTGCTGTGCGGTTGCGGTGGTGGCTTGCCGCGCGGCGGCCGATTGCGGCGCGGTTCTCGATGCGGTCGAGGACACCGTCGAGGAAACAGTGGACGACGTGGTTCGGGACGCGGTCGCGGAAGACGCGCCCGGCATCACCGGCAAACCGGTCGTTGGGTTGATGCCCGGCGGCGTGAGCGGAAGCGGCAAGGGCGTGGCGGTTTGCCCGAGCGAGGTAGCGCCCTGTGCGGGCGATGACGGGAGGCCTCTGCGGCGTGCAGAGGGGCGGCGCTTCGCATTGGTCGAGTGAAATCCGGTCGTGCCCGCGCCCGAACCCGGCGCGGTCGCGTAGCTCTGCGATTGCCCGTCGGGATTGCCGCTGCCGGCCGCTGCCCCAACCGGGCGCGTGTCGCGCCGTGCGGGGCGGCGCGGCGCTTCGAGGCGCGGATATTGGTCGGTCTCTTCGAAGGACGGCCGCAGGCCCTGCCTTGTTGCGGCTGGCTGCGCGTGCGCGAATGCCGCCGCGAGCACGGCTGCGCCTGCGCCCATCAGCGCAAGACAATGTGGAACGGCACGCCGCACGAAAACATCCTCGCGCCGCAACCGCGGCTTATGGTTAACAGATGTAAAACGGGGATGGTTAACGGTGCGTTGCGGTCGCCTTTCCGGCGGTATCCGTGCTAGGTCAGCGGCAAGCCCCAAGAGTTAACGAATGGCAAACGCACGGCCGGAACACAGGACCGACGAGAGCCCGCTGATCGCTTCGGCGCTGCGCACGCTCGATACCGAGGCGGACGGCGTTGCGGCGCTGATCGCGGCGATCCGCGGCGGGCTTGCCGCGCCGTTCGCCGCGGCCGTCGAGCTGATCGCGCAGTCGAAGGGCCGCCTCATCGTGACCGGCATGGGCAAGTCCGGCCATGTCGGGCGCAAGATCGCCGCCACCTTCGCGTCGACCGGCACGCCCGCCTATTTCGTGCATCCGGGCGAGGCGAGCCACGGCGACCTCGGCATGATCACGCGCGACGACGTGATCATGGCGCTGTCCTGGTCGGGCGAGACGGTCGAGCTCAAGGACCTGATCGACTATTCGCGCCGCTTCAAGACCGGCCTGATCGCCGTCACGGCGGATGCGGAAAGCACGCTCGCGAAAGCCGCCGACGTCGTGTTGCTGCTTCCGCCGGCGCGCGAGGCCTGTCCGCACAATCTCGCACCGACTACGTCCTCACTGATGCAGCTTGCGCTCGGCGATGCGCTCGCGGTGGCGCTACTGGAAAGCCGCGGCTTCACGGCGCTCGATTTTCGTGGGCTC
>Ga0190275_10001875_pt1 | contig 15398 bp, 9 predicted proteins | sample Popmic550T_FD_133745 | JGI IMG/M metagenome (GOLD analysis project Ga0190275, IMG submission 133745) | Populus adjacent soil microbial communities from riparian zone of Yellowstone River, Montana, USA - 550 T | ecosystem: Environmental > Terrestrial > Soil > Riparian zone > Trees stand | place...
CCCCTCTCCCGTCCTTCACGGGAGAGGAGGGGCCCGCCGCGAAGCGGTGGGAGGTGAGGGTCTTGCTGAGTCCGGAGTACAGACCCTCACCTCCCAAGCTGCGCTTGGGCCCCTCCTCTCCCGTAAATACGGGAGAGGGGAAGAGCAGATTGACGCGTGCCCGGCGCATGGCGAAAGTCGCCCGGTGCGCGCCCTCCCTCTGCTCCTTCCTCTCCTGCTCCTCGCCGGCTCCTGCAGGCCCGCGCCCCCGGTCCCCTCCCAGCTCATCCTGTGGGCCTGGGAGCGGCCAGAGGATCTTCGCTTTGCCGGCGCTTCGGCCGAGATCGCCGTGCAGACCGGTTTCGTCGAGCTCGCCGGAGCCGGGCTCAAGGCTCGCGGTCGGCGCTTCCCGCTCAAATCGGCTCAGCCGCCGTCGACGGCGGTCGTCCATGTCCAGATCGACCACGAACACCCGCTCGAATGGAGCCCGTTGCTTCGCTCGAGGACGAGCGCGGCGATCCTTCATTACGCGGCGGCGGTTCCGGCCCGGCGGGTCCAGGTGGATTTCGAGGTGCGCGCCTCGGAGCGGGCGGTGCTCCTCGAACTGCTCGCCGACGTCCGGCGCGGACTGCCCAGCGGAACCCTGCTCTCGATGACCGCGCTCGCTTCGTGGTGCGACACCGAGGGCTGGCTCGAGCGGGCACCGGTGGACGAGATCGTGCCCATGGTCTTCCGGATGACCGCCGGCGGCGACGCGCTGAGGAAAAGGCTGGCGGAGGGCGGCGATTTTCGCAATCCTCGGTGCCGCGCCGCATTGGGGGTCGCGACCGATCAGCCGATCGTTCGCGCTCCTCCGGGGCGGCGGGTCTATATGTTCAACCCAAGCAGTTGGACGGCCAAGGATTTCGACCAGGCGCGGCGGCGAATCGAGGGGTGGCGATGAAGGGACGGATGGCGTTTGCGGCCTTGCTTGCGGGTGCGGCATTGTGGGGCGGCCCGGTCTTCGGGTCGGCGGACCCGGGTCCCTACCCCATCTTCATCGACCGCGCCGGAGGCGCCGGCCCCGCCGAAAAAGCGCGGCTCTTCGGAGGGCGGCTCGGGATGCTCACGGCGCGCTCGCCGCGGCCGCTCCTCTATCTCGACTGGCGGCTTCTCCACGGCCTGGATGTCGGGCCGTCCGCTGGGACCGCCCTGACGACGTCTTGCTGCGGCGAGCCGGCGAGCCTCGGCCCGAACGACGGGATCTACGGCTGGGCGGAAGCGCGCAAGATCGTCCCCGGCGTCCCGGAATCGCCTTATTACATTCCGACCGAGCGCAGCGGCCCGGATTATACCAGTGTCGAGAATTGCTTCCGCGACGCTTTCGACACCGCGGCGGCGACGCTGCGCGACCGCGCGAAGCGCTACGGCCCGAACACGCCCGCCGTCCGCGCCTGGCTCTCTACCCAGGATGCGGTGTTCGACGCCTGCGGCAACGAGGGCGCCGCACTCCCGCCGGCGGTCGCCGACGCCCCCGACTGGCTCAAGGCGGACCGCGCCTATCAGGAAGCCGCCTTCGATCTCTACAACCGGCGCAATCTCGAGGCCGCCGAACGCTTCGCGGCCATTGCCCGGGACCCGTCCTCGCCGTGGCGGAGCAAGGGGCTCTACCTTCAGGTGCGGGCGCTCCAGCGCGAGGCGCTCGCCACCCGTGCGCCGGAGGCGATCGCCCGGTCTCGAGCCGCACTGAAAGCGCTCGCCGCGGCGCCCGCCGGCACCTACGGACGCGGCGAGGTCCGCAAGAGGCTTCGAGCCCTCGCCTATCGCGACCGGCCGGGCGCCTTGTTGACCGAGCTTGAGGCGGAGCTGGCCCGGCCCGAGGCCGATTCCGACATCGCTTTCGCCTTTCGCGACTATCTCATGCTCAGCGACAAAGCCTCCGCCAGGCCCGAGGTCGCCGACTGGATCGAGACCCTTCAGGCGGGCGAGGACAGCCCCGGCCTCGATCACGCCCGGGACCGCTGGGCGGCCACGAAAGACTCCGCCTGGCTGCTTGCCGCACTGAGCCTGGTCCAGCCGGACGACGCGTCGGCTCCCCGTCTCGCCATGGACGCCGCCGCGGTGCGCCGGGGCGATCCGGCCTGGCTCACCGCCCAATATCACCTGACCCGGCTCACCATCTCCAAGGCGGATCCCGGAGCCGTGAGGGCGAGGCTGGACCCGATCCTGGCGGACCCCGAGCTTACGCTGGGCGAGCGCAACCTCTTCGCCGGGGCGCACTCGCAGGTGGCGGCCGATCTCGGCGAGCTTGCGCGCTTCTCGCTCAGGGAGGCGTTTTGCGGCGGGCCCGGCGAATATTGCGTCGGCGACGACTGGGCCAAGAACGACTCCAATCTCGCGCCCCATCGCGGCGGCTGGGTCGGCATCGGCGCCGACGCCCGGGCGATCATCGACCGGCTTCCGCTCGACTCCAGGATCGCTCTGTCGCGGTCGGGCACCCTGCCCGCGCCCGTCAGGCTGGACATCGCTCTCACCAATTTCGCGCGGGCGGTGCAGCTTCGGGACGATCGGTCCGCCGACATGATCGCCGGTGATCTCGCCGCTCTGATGCCGCAGATGCGGCGCGACTGGCAGTCGATCGCCGCCGCGCGCCCCGGAGACGCCAAGCGCTTCGCCGAATATTTCGCGATGGCCAAGCTTCCGGGCCTGCGCACCGATCTCATCGCCTTTCATTATACCCGGCCGGTCGGAACGGTGACCGATTTCCAGGGCCGCTGGACCGACTGGATGATCGTCCCGCGCGGCACTGGAGCCCCGGGGAAATTCCCCTCGCTCAACGCCTATCAGGCCGGCTTCTATTATGATGAAACCACCGGCGAGGGCGACCTCACCTGCCTCGGCCAATGCGGCCGCTCGGCCTTTCCGCTGCGCCTCCCCGCCTTCGTCGCTTCGGCGCAGGACCAAGCCGCGGCCGAACGGGCGGCCTTCGCGACTTTCGACCGGGAGGCGCCCGTTCCCGCAGGGGCATCGTCCCTTTGGGAGGAGGCGCTCGCTCTGGCCCGAGCCCGCCCCACCGACCCGCGCTCGCCCGAGATGCTCCACAGGCTGATCCGGGTCGCGCGCTGGGGCGCCAATCACGACCATCTCGGCCGCCGCGCCTTCGAGCTGCTTCATGCGCGCCACCCGGGATCCGTGTGGGCGAAGCGCTCCCCTTATTATTACGACGACTGACGCTCCCAGCCGGGCTCAGGCATGACAGAGCGAACGCGAAGTTCCTCCTCTTTCCGTTCGGGCTGAGCCTGTCGAAGCCCCTTTCTTTGCCTTTCAGAATAAGAAGGAAAGCCCTTCGACAAGCTCAGGGCGAACGGAGTGCGGTGATTTAAATCTGATTTCTCGACGCGTTACCGGCTCGGCCAGGAATAGATCCCCGGGTCCGCCAGCTTCTTTCCAAGCAAGATCATCAAATCGGTATCTTCGGCGGCGCCGTCGAGCAACAGGCCCGGGCCGGGATTGTCGGCGGCCGAATGATAGGCTCCGCCGAGAAAGGCGCCGAGTATCTTCATGTCGGCGAATGAGCCGCCGACCATGATCGACGGGACGCCCGCGCGGGTGAAGGCCCAACCGTCCTGACGCCGGACGAAGGCCGCGGCCTCGTCGTCGCGGTCGAAGGGCCGGCCCGATTCGGCGATCGTCCGGTCGATGACGGCGTCGAGCGATGCCCGGCCCCGGCCCATTACGGCCACCGGCTCGCCTTTCGGGGTGATGGCGAGCGTGTCCATGTTGATCGCGGCGACGATCGAGCCGAGCGGAATGATGGGGCGCGAGGCGAAATATTCGGCGCCGAGCAGGCCCATCTCCTCGGCGGTGGTGGCGAGGAACAGGATGTCGCGCTTCGGCCGCGGCCCCCGGCCGAGAGCCCGGGCGATCTCGAGCAAAGCGGCGATTCCGCTCGCATTGTCGACGGCGCCGTTGCAGATTTTGTCCTCGGCCTCCCTGTCGCACAGGCCGAGATGGTCCCAGTGGGAAAGGTAGAGCAGGCTCTCGCCGCCGCCGCCCGAGCCGCGGATCCGGCCGACGACGTTGTGGGTCCTGATCGTCTCGATCGCAGTGGCGACCTCGAAGCTGGCGCGCAGCTTGAGCGGGACCGGCTTGAAGGACGGGCCGGGCGTCGCGAGCAAGGCGGCGAAATCGGCGCCGGCGGCCGACACCAGGCTTTCGGCCGCCGCCTGCGACATCGCCCCGGCAAGGAGCGGCGGAGCGTGGATCGCGAGCTTTTTCTGGCCGGCGTCGTACACGCGCTGGACGACCGGCCAGGGCAGCTCCTTGCCGATGATCCCGATCACCGCCGCGGCGCCCGCCGCCGCGACCGCCTCGACCCGCTCGGAATAAGCCGGAAGGCCGGCGCCCTCCGGAGCGTCGTAGAGGATGAGGACGACGGCGCCCTTCAGATCGGCCCCGGCGAGCTGGTCTATGCCCTTGTCGGCGATCACCGCGCCGTGGCCGGCAAAGACGACCGGAGCGGATTGCAGGGTTTCGCGCGCGGCGCGGCCGTAGAGGATGATCTCGTCGCGGCCGAGCTCGATCCGTTCGCCTTTCTTGCCTTTGACCCGCCAGAGGCTGGTCTGGTCGCCGGGACGGCGAACGATCACCTCCAGGGGCTGGTACCAGCTGTTGCTCGGCCCGGCGGGCTCGAGGCCGAAGGACCGCATCTGCCCGGCGATATAGGCGATCGATTTCTTCTCGCCCTCGGTCCCCGGCTCGCGGCCGGCGAAGGCATCGCTGGCGAGGGTGTCGATATGCTTGCGCAGCGCCTCGGTCGAGACCGGCTGGGCCGAGGCCGGAAAGGCGAGGAGAACTGCGAGTGCGGCCAATATGCGCATGATCATCCCGCCGCTTGTATCGGCGAAGCCCCGGCTGGCAAGTGGCGCAGCCGCTTTCTTTGCAGGGAGACGAGGAGCGTCCAATTCATTCTCGCAATGTCAAAGAGCCTTCGACGTGTCCGCGACTCGCCTAGACCCCGATATAGTAGGAAATGTCCTACAATGCAAGACAAAAAAAGAACATTCGGCTTGCAACGAGTCCTTACTGGGACGTCGATTCAACCCCGTGCCCTCGCCATCACCCATCTCGCCTGCTCGACGTGCATCCGTTCGATCATCTCTCCTTCGAAGCGCTCCGCTCCGCCGGTCGCGGCGGCAAGCAGGCGCCTGGCCGCTTCGACTTCCTCCTCGCCCGGCCCGAACAGTCGGTTGGCGGGCTCGATCTGGCTGGGGTGGATGAGCGACTTGCCGTCGAACCCGAAGCTCTTTCCCTCCGCGCATTGGGCGGCGAAGCCTTCCGGGTCGTCGAGCCGGTTATGGACTCCGTCGAACGCGGCGACCCCCGCCGAGCGCGCGGCGAGGAGGAGGGTCTGGAGGGCGGTGGCCAGGGGCGCCCGGTCGCCGCCGGGGCGGAGGCCGAGATCGGCGGCGAGGTCGTTGGTGCCGGCGACGAGGCCCGCCGTTTCCGGGGCGATGGCGGCGGCGTTCAGGACCCCGCGGGCGGTCTCGATCATGGCGAGGATCGGCTTGCCGGTGGCTCGGGCGGCTTCACGGGGCGCTTCCGGCCCGGGCGTCATCGGCACCACCACATAATCCGCCCGGCTGGCCGCCGCCGCTTCGAGATCCGGCCGATACCAGGGCTCCTTCGAATTGATCCGGATCGCGCACAGCCCGGGAAAACCCTCGGCCGCCGCCGCGACCGCCGCGGCGCGCGCCTCGTCCTTGTCGTCGGGCTTCACCGCATCCTCGAGGTCGAGGACGACCATGTCGGCGCCGAGGCCCCTCGCCTTCTCGATCGCCCGGCCATTGGAGGCGGGAAGGAAGAGCAGGGAACGGCACAGGCGCAGGTCGGCGGTCATGCCGATTTCGATTGGAAGCGCGGCCGCTTCGCGCCATTATCGCCCGGGCAAGGGGGAAACATCATGGGTTTGGGCTCGTTCGTCATCGTCCTGGCGGTTTTGGCCGTCGTCTTCGTGCTGATGGGCGTAACAGTCGTCCGCCAGGGTTATCAATATACGATCGAACGCTTCGGCCGCTTCACGGTGGTGGCGCGCCCGGGCTTCAACTTCATCATTCCGTTCGTCGACCGCGTCGGTCGCAAGGTCAACATGATGGAGCAGGTGCTCGACATTCCGGGCCAGGAGATCATCACCAAGGACAACGCCATGGTGGCGGTGGACGGAGTGGTGTTCTTCCAGGTGCTGGACGCGGCCAGGGCGGCCTATGAGGTATCCGAAATCTATGTCGCCATCATGCAGCTCACGACGACCAATCTGCGCACCGTGATGGGCTCGATGGACCTCGACGAGACCTTGTCCAAGCGCGACGAGATCAATGCGCGTCTCCTCACCGTCGTCGACCAGGCGACGGAGGCTTGGGGAGTCAAGATCACCCGGGTCGAGGTGAAGGACATTCGCCCGCCCGCCGACATCGTCAACGCCATGGGCCGGCAGATGAAGGCCGAGCGCGAGAAACGCGCCGTCATCCTCGAATCGGAAGGCAGCCGGGCAAGCGCGATCCTTCGCGCCGAGGGTGAGAAACAGGCCCAGATCCTCGAAGCCGAAGGGCGCCGCGAAGCCGCGTTCCGAGACGCGGAGGCGCGAGAGCGCGCCGCCGAGGCGGAAGCCAAGGCGACCCAGATGGTCAGCGACGCCATCGCCGGGGGCAACACCCAGGCGATCAACTATTTCATCGCCCAGAAATATGTCGACGCGATCAGCCAGTTCGCGACCTCCCCTAACGCCAAGACGATCCTCTTCCCGGTCGAGGCGACCCAGCTCATCGGCACCTTGGGAGGCATTGGCGAGCTTGCCCGCGACGCGCTCAGCCACCGCGGTGACGGCGACCCGGGCCAGCCGCCCGCGGCGCCGCGCCGCCGCGGACCCTTCGAAGGGGTTCCGTCATGATCCTCCCACCCGATCTGGACGCGCATTGGTGGTGGCTGATCGCCGCTCTGATCCTGGGCATCGCCGAAATGGTGATACCGGGCGTCTTCCTGATCTGGCTCGGCCTCGCCGCGCTCGTCACCGGCTTGCTCACCCTTCTGCTGGGCTTGCCGATGGCGGCCCAGTTCCTGGTCTTCGCCCTCGCCGCTTTCGCTTCCGTCTATGCGGGCCGGCGCTGGTTCCAGGCGAATCCGATCGAATCCTCCGATCCGCTGCTCAACGAGCGCACCAGCCGATTGGTCGGCCGGGTCGTGGTGGCGACGACCGCGATCGAGAACGGAGTCGGCCGGGTCAGCGTCGGCGACTCGGTCTGGTCGTGCCGCGGTCCGGATTGCGCCGAGGGGTCGAAGGTCAGGATCGTCGGCGCCGACGGCTCCTGCCTCAAGGTCGAGCCGGTGGCCGACGGCGCCTTCCTGCAGCGCGATCTCGAGGAAGGCCGGATCTAGAGCGCCGGACCTTGATCCCGAGTCACGCGTCATGCCGGACTTGATGCGGCACCCACCTTAACTTGAACGGATCGAGTAAAAGGGGGGATCCCGGCTCCGATCTTTCCGGCCAAGTCAGCCTGCTAAAAAGCGCATATCGAGTAATGACATGCTCCTCGCCGGCGATTACGCTCGCGGCGTGCAGCCGTTACGTTCAGCCTTGCTCAAGCATCCTTTGCTCGCCTTGGCGATCGGACTCGCGGCGCTGGCGCTTCGGCTGGCGGTTCCGGCCGGCTACATGCCGATGCTGGATCACGGCCGGCTGGCGCTGACGATCTGCTCCGGCTCGGGAACTGTCGTCGCCAAGCCGCCCCACGCCGCGGCCTCGTCGACGCCCGGCGCACTGCACCACGAAAACGGCCCGTCGGAAGCGCAGAGCTCCTGCGCCTTTGCCGATCTGGCGTTTCCACTGATCGGTGGGGCCGATCGGGTCCAGCTCGCGGCGGCGCTCGTCTTCATCATCGCCACGGCGCTTTTCATCGGCGCCGCTCTGCCACCGCCCGCCGCGCTGCGCCTGCGGCCACCCCTGCGCGGTCCCCCTCTCCCCAACTGAGCGCCATCGAAGCCTGTTCAACGGCAACGTCCGGTCGATCGGCCGGTGAAGGGCCCGGCGAACCGGCGACCTGCTTCACCTTCGGTGTGCCCTGATCGCTGACGCGCGGTTCGGGCTCGCCAATCCAGGGGAAAGTTACGTGAAGACCGTGCTAGCCGCCTCTGCGGCCTCACTGCTCATCGCCGCGCCGGCACTCGCGCAGGACCGCGACCGCGAGGGCCCGCGGCAGCAGGACATCGTCGTCACCGGCACCAAGACCGGCGATTTCGGCGCCAAATCCGGCATTCCCATCGAACGGGTGCCGCAGAGCATCCAGGTGATCGACGACGAGGAGATTATCGCGAGCGGCGCGCGCACCGTCGAGGACGCTCTTCGCGCAGTCCCCTCCGCGACCGTCGCGCGAAGCCGAATCGGCGGCTTCGGGGGCGCGACCCTGCGCATTCGCGGGTTCGCCGCGCAGCAGATCCGCAACGGCATCTTCCAGCGTTTCTACGACAGCACCGATCCTTCGGCCTTGTCCAACGTCGAGCGAATCGAAATCCTGAAGGGGCCTTCCGGGGTGCTCTACGGTCAATCCGGAGTCGGCGGGATCGTCTCCATCGTCACCAAGCGGCCGACCGAGGCGTTCGAAGGATGGGTCGCTTTGACGGGCGGGATGTACGACCAGAAAATGGCGACCGTCGATATCGGCGGCCCGCTTACGGACACGCTCGGCATCCGCCTCACCGGCGAGATCGAGCGCTCGGGCTCGTTCGTCGACTTTCTGGACGTCGACCGGGAGAATTTCGGCCTCGCGCTCGCGTGGCGGCCGGGCGCCTCGGTATCCGCGCATCTCGTCGCCGAATACCTCCACCGCAAGACATTGAACAATCCCGGCCTCCCGACCGTCGGAACCGTCGTCGGCAACGGCGTTGCGCGGGTGAAGCGCTCGGCCTTCCTGGGCGAGCCGGGCTATTCGCTCCAGGAAAACGACGCGGCCCTGATCCAGGCCTGGGCCGACGTGAAGCTCGGCGGCGCCTGGACGCTGACTCCGCGCTTCCAATATAGCGAATGGAACAATGTCGGCAGGTCGACCACCCTCCTGCCGCCCGTCGCACCGCAATCGACCCTAATCCCGCGTGAGGGCCGAAACGCGGGCGAGCGCGACAGATTCTATGTCGCCCAGCTCGACCTGTCGGGGAAAGCGACGACCTTCGGCCTCGGTCACGAGCTGCTGTTCGGAATCGAGTATAACAATGACGACGTGCCGTTCCGGATGCAGCCCATCGTTCCCTGTGGGGTAGGGCCGATCGATGCCCTGGACCCCGTCTATGGCTGCGGCCCGCCGACCGGCAATTTCGGCTTTCTGGCCGATGCCAGGCTCGAGGGCTTCGCGGTCTATGCGCAGGACCAGATCGCTCTCACCGAGGCATGGAACGTCGTCGCCGGCATCCGGCATTCGCAAGCCACCAACGACAACATCTTCACCACGGCCTTCTTCAGCTCAACCAACTCCGCGAAACTGAGGAATACGAGCTGGCAATTGGGCTCGACCTACAAGCTGGGCAAAGGCGTGTCGTTGTTCGGAGGGTATAATACGGGCTACGACCTCGGCGCCGTCACCGGCACTCGCAGAGCGGACGGCATTCCGTTCGAGCCGGAAACCTCGGACCAGGCCGAAGCCGGCGTTCGGCTGACGCGCGACGATCTGCGCGCCGGCCTTTCGGCCTTCCGGGTCCGCCGCAACAATGTCGGAGTCCCCGATCCGCTCAACTTCGCCTTCCAGGTGCAGGAAGGCCAGTTCCGGGTGCGCGGCATCGAATTGGAAGGCGAATGGTCGCCGGCGCCCGGCTGGTGGCTTCAGGGCGGTTATGCCTATCTCGACGGCGTGGTGTCGCGAACGACCACTCCGGGCCTGCTCGGCGCCCGGCTCGCCGAAACGCCCGAGCACAGCGTCACCGCCGCGACCCGGGTCACGCTCGGAAAGGTCGAGCTTCGTGCCGCGGCTTATTATGTCGGCGCCCGAAAGGTGATCAACGGCGGCGCGGTCACTCTGCCGGACTTTGCCACCGTCGACGTCGGCGCAGGCACCCAAATCGGCCCCTTCCGGATCGATGCCGCGCTCACCAACCTCTTCGACCAGGTTTATTATTACAGCGACAATGCGTCCCGCTTCTCGCTCGGCACCGAGGATCGCGTGCTTCCGGGCGAGCCGCGAACGCTCAGTCTTCGTCTGGCCTATAATTTCGGAAGGAATGCGCGATGAACGGCGGCCGCACCTACGGCACGATGTGGCGCTGGCATTTCTATGCCGGGCTGTTCGTGCTGCCCTTCGTCCTTCTCCTGTCGGTCAGCGGCTCGATCTATCTGTTCAAGCCGCAGATCGACCGCTGGGAGGAACGGGCCTGGCGCGATCTCGGGGCCGAGGGCGCCGTGTCGGCCGACCGCCAGCTGGCGGCGGCGCTGGCCGCCAATCCCGGGGCGCGCTTCAACCATTATCGGCTTCCCGAGCGGGAGGGCGATTCGGCAATGGTCCAGCTCGGGCTGGCGGACGGGACCCAGCGCGAAGTCTATGTCTCGCCGCAAGGCAGAGTGCTGGGCGCGCTCGATCCGGAAGGCCGGATCTCCGCTTTCGTCTCGCGGCTCCACGGGTCGCTCCTGCTCGGCGACGTCGGCGATTGGCTGGTGGAGCTGGCGGCGAGCTGGACCATCGTCATGATCCTCACCGGTCTCTACATGTGGTGGCCGCGGCCGTTCGGGGCGGGCGGCACCTTCTGGCCCCGGCTTTCGCTCAGGGGCCGGCCCCTGCTCAAGGACCTCCACCGGGTCACCGGATTCTGGATCGCCGGACTGGTCCTGGTCATGTTGGTCAGCGGCCTGCCCTGGGCCTCGACCTGGGGAAGCGCCTTCAAATGGGCCAGGACCGAGCTCGGCCTCGTCCAGGGACCGCAGAATTGGAAGATCGGCGCCGCCGGCGGCCATGGCGCCCACGGCCATGACGCGACGAGCCTGGCGCCCCCGCCGCCGCCGCGGGACGTGCCTTTGTCCACCTTCGTGGCGAAGGCGCAGGCCGAGCATATGGCCTTCCCGGTGGTCATCCTCCCGCCCCATGCGCCGCAGCGTTTCGGCCCGCCGACCGGCAATTTCTGGACGGCCAAGTCCGAAGCTCAGAACCGCCCGCTCACCCGGCAGGTGACCTACGACCCCGCCACCGGCGCCGAAGCCGGCCGCCACGGCTTCGCCGACACCCATGTGGTCGATCGGATCGTGAACACGGGCATCGCCTGGCATGAAGGCCAGTTGTTCGGCCTGGCCAATCAATTGCTCGGCCTGGCGACGGCTCTCGCCCTCATCGCCATAAGCGTCATGGGCGTGCTGATGTGGTTTCGGCGCCGTCCCAAGGGTGAGCTCGGAGCGCCCCCGCCGGTCGGCGGCGCCCGCCTCCGCTGGCCGATCGCCGCCCTTGTCGTGGCGGGCCTGCTGCTGCCCTTGTTCGGCGCCTCGCTCCTCGTCTTTCTGATCGTGGACCGAATCGTCGTCGCGGTTCGGAAAACCAGCGCCACGTAGCAACTGCCCTCGCATTCTCGCCGCGAAGCGGTGGGAGGTGAGGGTCTCGCCGAGTCGGCGGAAAAGACCCTCACCTCCCAAGCTCCGCTTGGGCCCCTCCTCTCCCGCGAAAGGCGGGAGGGGTTTCGGGCTCCGGAACCCGAGCGCTCACGACACCGGCGCCAGATTGTCGGTCGAGACCCGATCGATATAGAAACCGTAAGGATCGATGCCGGCGTGGCTCGGCTTCCGGGCGGTCACGAACCTCAGCACCTGCCGGCCCGACCGGATCGGCTGTCGCCGCATCCGGATGACGTTGGATCGGTTGAAATCCCCCGCGTCCGGATCGGCGGTGAAGAGGCCGATCTCGATCGTCTCGGCGAGCCGCGCCTCCGTCTCCCTGCCGCTGCCGTCGGCATGGAGTTTCCGGGCCTCCACCGGCACCGTCACATCCCATCTGCCGTCCGAGCGCCGCACGGCCGTGGGGCCCTCCACCTTGAGGTCGTAGAGCGTGATCCGCTCGAACAGGTCGGTGATCAGCGCCTGCTGCTCGGCGGTTTTCGCTTCCTCTCGAAAAAGCGCGATCAGATCGACCGAGCGGGGATAGGGGGCGACCGTGAATCGATATTTGTCGACGAACCGCCGAAGCGCGCGGTTCACCGCCTCCTCCCCCATCCGCTGCTGGAGCAAGTACAAAGCGAGCGCGCCTTTGCCATAAGCGACATGCTGCTGGCCGATCTCGACGCTGACGAGCGGCTCTTCCGCGAGCGTCTGGGTACGCCGGCCGCTCAGATAGCGATCGCGCTGGAATAACAGGAAATCGCGGATCCCGTCCTCCCCCTGAAGCCGCTTCATCACCATCAGCGCGGAATATTGGGAAAGCGTCTCGTAGAGGAGCGAGGCGCCCTGCATCCTGGCGCCCAGGACCTGATGCCCCCACCATTGGTGCGCGATCTCGTGGGCGGTGAGCATGCTGACCGAGTCGAACGCGCTTGGATCCCGAAGATCCATCGCGAAGATCGATTCGCCGACGGCGATGGTGTTCGGAAAAGCCTGGCCGCCGCCGGCATAGGGACGCTCGACGATCCGCGCCTGATCGAACTGATAGGGACCGAAAGCCTGGCTGTAATAGTCGACGGAGGTCCGCATCGCCTTCATCATCCGGTCGACGTTCCAGGCGTGCGAGGGGTGGAAATAGACCTTATGCTCCACGCCCCGATGGACGAGCCTCCGGACGGCATAGCGGCCCGACTGGATCGAGAAATGGTTCTTGATCGGCGTATCGGAGACGAACCGCGCGATCCGGCGGCCGTTCTCGACACGCTCGGACACGCGCCTGCCGGGTGCGATCGGGATCTGATCGGCGAGGGTCGAGACCGTGATGTCGGCGGTGGTCCAGCCGGCATCGCCGCTGGGGGTGATCCTCGTGGCCGCCAGATCGTCCAGCCGCGGCAACGGCCGCCGTTCCGGAAGGCCTTGGCGGCGGCGCTCGGCCGGCTCCTCTATGAGTCCGACGTCGCTCATTCCGATCCGAGGAGTGAGCTCCAGGCTGTTGAGATCGGTGCCGTTCGGAAGGATTCCCGTCTCGGCGCCCGACGCCCGGAAACCGACCTGCTCCCGGCGGGTTCGGAAGGCGAGCGTTCGCGCTTCCCCCGGGCGCATCGGCACGTCGAGGGCGTAGATACGGTAGCCGAATTGCACGTCGTCGCGTTCCAGCCGGGCACCCGGAAAATCGAGAGCGACGAGGCCGAGACCGCTGTTCATCAGTCGGACATGGACCCGCTCGATCGGCCGCTCCGTCTCGTTGACGAGCCGGTAACGGCCGCGCACCTCCGCTCGAACGTCCTCGGGGTGGAGCGCGACGTCGAGCTCGACATGCCGGACCACCGGTTGCGGCATTCCCGCGAAGCGGAAATAGCGTTTCTCATATTCGGCGAGATAGGCCTGCATATCCCGTGACGTTCGAAAGTCGTTCAGGACCCGCGTGTTGTAGACGATCCACGATCCACTCGATAGGACCAGCGCGAGCGCCGCCGCGGCCGCCGCCCCGGTTCCGCGGGTCAGTCGAGCGGGAACCCGGCGAAGCCGCGGCTTCAGTCGCGATTCGGTGCCGCGCGGCCACAGCAAATGCACCGCGACCAGAAGCAGGGCCGCGGTCGCCGCCCAGAACAGCCGGAACCACCAGGCCGCCGCCTGGAAATTGCCGGCGCCGGCCATGTCGGACGGCGGCATGTCGGGAACGTTGCCGTAAAGGAAGAGAGGATATTCGAGCCCCATCGACGGCCCGAAGATCAGAAGGACGATGTACAGCGTCATCACGCCCCAGCCGACATATTTGCCGGGGCTGAGCGCGGCGACGAAGACCGCGAGCATCGCGATCAGGACGGCGTCCACTCCGCCCGGAAGAAGATACCGGAGCAGATAGTCGCCAAGCCCGAGCTCCACGCCGCCGTCGAGCAGCTGGACGAGGATTCCGACGATCATTCCGACGACCAGGGTCGCGAGCAGGACCAAAGCCAGGCCGAGCATCTTGGGAAGCATCAGGGCCCAGGCCGGAAGCGGAGTCGAATCGATGATCTCGTGGATCTTGCGTTCGCGCTCCCGCCACACGAGCTCGCCGCCGTAGAAGGTCGCGATGACGATCAGCAGCGTCGAGAAGCTCGCCTCGATGATCGGCACGGAGACGAGGGTGAGCGGATAGAGCGCCCCGTCGAGAAAGCCCGAAGCGGTCAGCAGGCCCGGAAGCGTGAAGGCGAAGGCGATGACGAGCAGGATCGAAAAGGCCGGGCTCTTGATTACATAGCGCGCTTCCATGGCGGTGCGGGCCGCGAATTGCGCGCGCGCGGTGCGGCCGTCGAAGCGGGGTTCCGGAAGCCGGCCGAATTTCAGGCCGGGACCGGCTTGGGAAGGCGAGTCCGCCGCCGCCTGCCGCCGCAGCCTGCGCCGCTGGCGCCGCGACAGGCCCCGGTCCGAAAAGCGGAACAGGGCATAGGTAAACGCCAGGAGCGCGATCGACGCTCCGACCCAGAGCAGCCGGCTGATCAGCATCAGCCTGGTGACGGGCACCACGCCGCCGTTGAGCTCGGCCGCCGTGAAATAGCGCGAGCTCGCCAGATAGGCGGTCATTCCGAACGGGTCGGCGAGCACTCGAAAGCTGAGCAGCTCCGGCCGGCTCTGCATCAGCCCCTGGGAGAGGAGGTAGAGGATCAATAGGCCGACCACCCCGAGAAAGGTTCCGGCCGTCGAGCGAGTCGCCGTGGCGAGCGCGAACAGGATCGCCGAGATGATCAGCGCGTTCGGTAGCGCGAACAGGCCGTAGCCATAAGCGAAAGCGGACAGGCGGTTGGGTCCGAGCATCGCCTGATCGGCGAACGGCATCAAAGTGCCGAGCCAGGCCCCCAGCGTCGCGGCCGCCAGCACCAGCGCTCCGGCGGCGAAGGCGCCGAGAAAGCGTCCGAACAGATAGTCGAGCTTCGTGATCCGGGTGGAGCGGACGATGGGGCCGAACCCGGTCTGGTCGTCGCGGACGATGACGTTCGACACGAAGGCGGCGCCCACGAACAGGAAGACGAGCGACGCGAGAAGGTGCGCCACGATGACGGCATGCGGGCTGTTGAACAGGACGTTCCCGCCCCCGCTGGTCACGACCTTCGCCACCGCCATGTCGGCGAAGGCGGCCAGGAAGAAGAGGGCCGCGGCCGCGCCGAAAAGCGGGCTCCTGGCCTGGTAGCGAAATTCGAACGCCGCGATCTTGCCGAGCATGTCGTTTTCCTCAGGCGGCTCGGCGGGACTGGGCGAGGGTCGAGAAATAGACGTCCTCGAGGCCGCCTTCGACCGAGGCGAAGCCGTCGCCCGGGTCGGAGTCCGCGAGGACGTGGATGACGGTCCGGCC
>Ga0190275_10001876_pt1 | contig 15387 bp, 11 predicted proteins | sample Popmic550T_FD_133745 | JGI IMG/M metagenome (GOLD analysis project Ga0190275, IMG submission 133745) | Populus adjacent soil microbial communities from riparian zone of Yellowstone River, Montana, USA - 550 T | ecosystem: Environmental > Terrestrial > Soil > Riparian zone > Trees stand | place...
CACGGTCCGACGGCGAACCAGAAGAATTTCCGGCCCCTCTGTTCAGGTGCCTGATAGAAACCCTCGCCTACGCCGCCTGAGAAAGGCCAAAGTCGAGCTGAGGGCGACCACCCGGCGTCCCGACTACGCGGATGGCCGCAGCCCGAAGGATCCATACTCGACGGAGCGCTACGGCCGAGGTGTCGCATCGACGTGTTATAGATCCTTCGGCCTGCAAGCTTCAGCGCGGCCGCGGCGAGGCGTGGTCGGCCTCAGGATGACACCGTCCGGGTTCGCACAGTCAATCGCGCGAGTCGCCTTCCCTGCCAGAGACGATCGGTGTTATCGCGCCGTGGCGACCATCCGCAGCCCCGTGGGGCGCAGCGTGATCAGCGGCTGCCTCCCCACCTCCACGCCGGGGGCGTGGCGCAGCGTCCAGCGCTGGGCGAGGGTGGCGAGCACCAGGATCCCCTCGGTCCACGCGAAGCCCTCGCCGATGCACTTGCGCGGCCCGCCGCCGAAGGGGAAGTAGGCGAAGCGCGGCTGCTCGGCCTCGCGCTCGGGCGTCCAGCGGTCGGGGTCGAAGCGCTCGGCGTCGGGCCACCAGCGCGGGTCGCGGTGCATCAGCCAGGGGCTCACCAGGATCACGCTCCCCGCGCGGATGCGGTATCCACCCGCGTCGAAATCCTCCAGCGGCTCCCGGCCGATCGTCCACGCCGGGGGATACAGGCGCATCGACTCGGCGAGCACGGCGCGCGTGCAGGGGAGGCGCGGCAGGTCGTCGGCGACCGGGGCGCGGCCGGCGAGGGCGGCGTCGAGCTCGGCGTGCAGCGCACGCTCGGCGTCGGGGTGGCGGGCGAGGAGGTGCCAGGTCCAGCTCAGCGCGTTGGCGGTGGTCTCGTGGCCGGCCAGGAAGAGGGTGAGCGCCTCGTCGCGGAGCTGCAGGTCGGTCATCCCCCCGCCGTCGCCCTCCTCGTCGCGCGCGGCGAGGAGCATCGACAGCAGGTCGCCGCGGTCCTCGGCGCTGGCGCGGCGCGCGGCGATCATGCGGTAGATGGTGGCGTCCAGCCGTTCCGACGCGCGGCGCACGCGCAGCGTGGTGGGGAGCGGGAGCCTGTCGAGGATGGGGCCCAGCGGGTTGGTGAGGCGCTTGAACGCCTCCAGCGCGTGCGTCAGCGCGCGGCCGATCTCGTCGGCCTCGGCCTGCACGTCGGCGCCGAACAGCGTCTTGCCGGCGATCGCCAGCGTCAGGCGGTTCATCTCGCGCGTCAGCTCCATCTCCACCCCGGCGCGCCAGCCGTCCGCCGTCTCCGCGGCGAAGGCCACCATCTGGTCGCCCAGCGCGGCGATGCGCTCGCGGTGGAAGGCGGGCTGCGCCAGGCGGCGCTGGCGCAGGTGGTGCTCGCCCTCGCTGGTCAGCAGCCCATGGCCCAGGACCACGCGGGCGCGCTGCAGCGCCTTGCTCTTGATGAAGTTGCGGTGCCGCGTGACCAGCACGTCGCGCACCAGCTCCGGGTGGGCCAGCAGGTACACGCGCCGCCGGCCGAAGCGCCAGCGCGACACGTCGCCGTGCTCGCGGTGCACGCGCTCGATGAAGGCGATCGGGTCGCGGCGGAAGGCCGCCAGCGCGGCCAGCGGAAAGCCGCGGCGCGGGCCGGGCGGCTCGGGGAGGCGCGCGGCGGCGCGCGCCGAGCCGCCCGGGGGCGAGACGGCCCCGCCGCTCACCCCGCTACCGCGCGCAGCAGGCGCGGATGCCGGTGCCGATGCGGCCCCAGCGCGCGGCGGTGAGGAAGTGCGGGAACGGCGTGTCGCGGCCCTTGTCCACGCTGAAGTAGATGAACAGCGGCTTGCCGCGGATCACCTCGCGCGGGATGAAGCCCATGAAGCGCGAATCCAGCGACTCCTCGCGGTTGTCGCCCATCATCCAGTAGTGCCCCCTCGGCACCACCAGCGGGCCCCAGTTGTCGCGCGTGGGGCGGTAGGTGCGCTTGTCCACCGTGGGGAGGAGCGCGGGGAGGTGGGTGTGGTAGCCGTAGCGCTCGGGGATCACCTCCGGCGGCACGCCGCCGCGCCCGTCCCAGCCGATCTCGCCGTCGGGGTTGCCCTGGCGCTGCACGTAGGGCTCGCGCAGCGGCTTGCCGTTGCGCCACACCGTGCCGTTCTTCCCCTCCAGCGTGTCGCCGGGGATGCCGATCACCCGCTTCACCACGTCTTCCTGCGGGTTGTTGTACGTCGGGCGGAAGACGGCGATCTCGCCCGCGTGCGGGTCGCGGAAGGCCGGCAGCCGCGTGTCGATCAGCGGCAGGCGCGCGCCGAAGATGGCGTTGTTGGCCATCAGGTAGTCGCCCACCAGCAGCGTCTGCTCCATGCTGTTGGAGGGGATGCTGTACGCCTGCACCACGAAGGTACGAATCACCAGGAACAGGAGCAGCGCCGCGCCGATGGACTTGGCCCACTCGACCAGCTCGTTCCTGGGCGGCTGGTCGGGGGTGCGCTTGGCGGAGGACTTCGGCTCGGCCGTGCCCCGGGTGCGGGAGGTCGACACTGTGCTCATGCGTTACGGGGTATGGCCCGCCCGGCCGGGCACGGGCGGCGCCCGCGGGTTCACGGCTCTGGCTGGATGGGTGGGGTCGCGAAATATCCGCCCGGCGGCGGGTGCGCACAAGCCGGGCGGCGGGGGAGAGTACGCCCGGGCGCGGGGAAAGGTTTCCGAACCAGCTCGGGCTCTCACACCGCGACCCGCGACACACACCTTTCTCTCATTGTGAGGTAACGAAGCGAAGCGGCGGACGAAAGGAAGGTCAGGCGCTACCTTTGAGATGGTTATGCCAGCCCACTCTTGTATTGCTGCACCCACTCAGCAACAATTCTCGGGAGTTGCTCAACCACTTCAGATCCAAACAACACCTCTGTCACGAGTCCCATATGCAGCATGTCGACGATGCGGCACAGGTATGACCGCCCTTTACCCCACCACGTGCGATGTGAATCGGCAATCAACAAGTGGTGGACCCTGCGTTGCTCGCTTGCCCAAAGCTCTTCCAATTCCATCCCATCAAGCTGAGTCTCGTATACGCCGTCCGCTATGCGACTCCCGAATGAGGTCGTATGGTAGTATTCCTTGATTTCCCATATCGCGATCGGATCTACCGGTCCAGGGAAAGCGCCATCAACTCGGCGCGAGAGAGTACGAAGTGGGGCACCATTATACGTCATGGTAGTCAGTTGCTTCGGGTCATAATCGACCGGGAGCCCTCCAGAATGCCTTTCGAGCAGCATGTTTACCACCGCCGTAAGGTATGCCGGGCCAGACTTGTCTCCCTTCTGCTTGTTCTTCGGGATTGGGCAGCGAGGCTTGCATTCGGAGTACAGCTTCTCGTAAAGCACTTTAGCTTCGGCAACATCCATGAGTCGCGGCCGCACGTACAGATTCAGTACCGCGGCGCGGTGCTCGAAGTATTTAACGAGTTGCTGTCCCAGAGCAGTGGGTTGTCCATCGGTCAGAACGTGATCCGTCACCAGCCCAGCTTTTCCCAACCCCTTCGATATGTCTTTTAACGTATGGACCTTGACCTGACCACCCCGGTCGGCATAGCCATTCGCCTGACTAATCGTCCGTACGTTGGCCCAAAACGACTTCGGCTGATTCAGAAATCTCGGATCCGCCTTCATCGGCTCCCTTTCTAATCGATTGTTCAAACCGTCGCACGAACTCACCGAGCGGTACGCCGCAAGCCTCTGAGAATGCCCGGAGTTCGATCAGGTCGAGTCGGCGCTCTCCGGATTCGGCTTTACTTACGAGGGGTTGACGCACACCGAGCTTCGCTGCGACATCCCGCTGCCGAAGCCCAGCTTCGAGCCGGATCTCGCGGATCAACGCTCGCAATGCCGCTCTGGCTCGCCCGTTTTGCATCTGGTCATGGGGAGAGGATCTACCTAGCGCCGACAGGAGCGTAGCGTGATCTTGCAAAAATTCCAAAACAGAATACATTGAGACGCTCATTCATCACTCGAACGGGGAAGGCAAATGGACACAACAGTGGTCCAGATGGATCTCACTGAAACGACCGGGCGAACGAGCTATCACTCGTATCCGCCTTTTAAGATGCAATTACTGAAGTGGATCGGAAACAAGCAGCGGTTCGCTCACGAGATCGCGAGTTATTTTCCCGCTCGTTTCGGAACCTACTACGAGCCCTTCCTGGGAAGCGGTGCTGTACTAGGAACCTTGGCTCCGAAGCGCGCGGTGGCATCTGACGTTATAGGCCCTCTCGTCGAGTTATGGCGCACCTTGGCCGCCGACCCAGAGCAGGTAAAGGCTTGGTACACAGAACGCTGGAATGAGATGCATGGTGGAGACAAGGTGGAGATCTACAAGCGGATCAAAGGGTCGTATAATGCCTGTCCGAATCCGGCAGATTTCTTGTTTCTTACGAGGGCCTGCTACGGAGGTGTGGTGCGGTTCAGGCGTGATGGGTACATCAGTACCCCTTGCGGTGCTCATCACCCAATTCCACCGGAAAGCTTTGCCGATCGTGTAGATATATGGCATGCGCGAACTAAAGGGGCTGAGTTCGTACATAGTGATTTTGAGCAGGTGATGGATCAAGCGCAGGCGGGTGATGTAGTCTATTGTGACCCGCCCTATTCGGACACGCAGGCAATTCTTTACGGGGCCCAAGCGTTTTCGCTGGAGCGCCTGTTCAGGGTGATCCGACGGTGCAAGGAGCGTGGTGTTTACGTGCTTCTCAGCATTGATGGAAGCAAGCAATCAGGCGACAAGTTGTGCAACATTCCAATCCCCAATGGGCTTTTTGAAGAAGAAGCTCTGGTAAATTGCGGACGATCGATGCTACGGCGGTTTCAGATGCGCGGTGAGAGTTTAGAACGTGAGGTCGTAAACGATCGTCTGTTGTTGACCTTCTGAGAACTTCTGTAAACGCCTACTACCGCAAGGGCGAAGCTTACGTTCTGGCGGGGACTTCACGTTTGTGGTGAACTCGATGAAGGGCGCCGAATTACCGGGTGAACTAACGGTCCAGCGGCCTCCCCGAGATCCGAAGCTGGTTCGACGATCTCGGTGGGGGGCCCCTGCTACACAGAGTACCATCCCGAGGCGGCCTACTGGAAGACGGATAGAGCCTCAACCCCACCGAGCCTCCCATCGGTTGCGGGTCACCTCCGGCACATGCCCGCTTGCGGCCACAGGTAAAAGACCACCACCTGAGTCACGCGCTCCGGCGGCGGACGTCCCTCGGCATGCACCGACGCACTATTAAACACTTATCTGCACCGATTCATCCGCCATCTCGAGTCACCTCGAGACAGGCGCGCCGACCATCGCGCTCGCCTCCCCCGGCCGGCGCTTCTTCCGCGTGCTCAGGACGCCGGCGGAAACGAGGGCGACGACGAGCGCGACGGGGAGCGGCTCCAGGAAGGTGATCGCGGCGTTGATGGCCGGGTTGTCGTACATCTCCGCGAACTCGGCCATCTCGGCCTGCTTCCGGGCCATCTCCTCCGGCGTCGCGCCGTCCGCGCGCGCCTTCTCCAGCATGTGCGCCTGCATCCTGGCCGCGTAGCCGGGGGCGATCTTGAAGTAGATCACCTCCCACGTGGCCACGTAGCACACCGACGCCACCCCCGCGATCAGCGCGCCCACCAGGAACGCGCGGCCGAAGCGCACCGTGCCGCCCGCCACGTTGTCGCGGTACGAGCGCACGCCGAAGAAGATCAGCAGGAAGGCGATGACCATCGACGTGTAGCCGAAGATCATCCCGCGGTCGAAACCGAGCGCGTCCTGGAGCGGGATCGCGATCAGCAGCATCGCCGAGAGGATGCCGCCGGCGATCAGGCCGAAGGTGAGTACGATCTTCTTCATCGGATCCAATCCTGTTCAACGGGGGAAGGTGCGGGTGACCGGCTGCCAGTCTGCCGCTTCCACCCGCCTTCCGCGTCACCCGAACGGGTGATTCATCGGCCAAAACCGTGGAAATCATCCTTTCAGGGGATGAGCCCCGCCTCCTTCGCGCGCTGCACTGCCTGCGTGCGCCGCCGCGCCGAGAGCTTGTCGAAGAGCCGGGCGGCGTGCGTCTTCACGGTGTTCTCGCTCACGAACAGCCGCTCGGCGATCTCGCGGTTGCTGAGCCCGGCCGCCATCGCCTCGAGGATCTCGAGCTCGCGCGGCGTGATGCCGAGCTGCTTCAGCCGCGCCTCGTCGCGCGCGAACGGATCCGCAGCCCGCGCGCGCACGGGGACCGGCACCTCCACGTGCACGGGCACCTCGCGCACCACCACCGTCTCGCGCGACCGCGTGAGCTTGAGGCCGAGCCAGATCCCGAGCCCCGAGAAGAGCAGCGCCACGATCCCGCCGTAGATCTCGAGCGAGTGCTCGATCACCAGGAAGCGGTACTCGACCAGCTTGAGCAGGGCGATCAGCACGCCGCCCAATATCCCGTAGATGAGAACGGTCTTCTTCACGTGAGCGGCGGATGGTGCACGTGCATCGGGAGCGGGGGACGTCCGGATAGGATGCAGCGTCCACGCGAAGAAGAACAGGGCAGCCGCGGTGCCGCGGCTGCCCTGTCGTTTTCGTGTTCCGTGCGCGGGCCGCCGGTCAGTTCCCCAGCGCCTCGTTCAGCAGGGCGGCCAGGCGATACCCGGCCAGTGCCACGCGCGGCTCGGCGGCCTGGAAGGCCGCCTGGCGGTACGCGGCCGGCGCGGCCTGGTTGCGCACGAGCGGCGCGCGGTAGACGGAGCGCTGGGCGAGCGCCACGCTCGCCTGCGCCCACTGGCGGAAGTCGCGCTGGCCGATCTCGCCCGCGAACTCGCCGCGGGGATGCCGGCTACCCACCTCGGCGGCGGCGCGGGCGAGGCGCGCGCCGTCCGACTCGCCCGGCTGCTGCTGGAAATTCGCCGTGATGATGCCGTCCCAGAGGGAGTGCAGCGACCGCCTGAAGTGACGGACGGGATCGGTCTCCTCCAGCTTGAAGTCGTTGCCGCCCCCGTCGCCCCAGGGGTCCAGCGGCGAGATGCGCCCGCTGGCGTGCAGCGGCTGGTGGATGTCGCCCACCAGGTGAAGGATCCACGCGAGCGAGATCGCCTTCAACGCGGGGGTGCCGTCCCCGAGCCAGCGCTGCAGCCGGGGAGCGTCGCGGAGCAGGTCTCCGTCCGGGCGCCGGTCCACCGCCTGCACGGCTCCGAAGTCGGTGTCCTGGCGCCAGAAGGTGTCCACGTAGTGCCGGTACGGGTGGTGGTACTTCTCCATCCGCAGCGCCTGCATGGTGTCGCGCACCTCGTCGGGCCAGGACGCGGCGGTGACGAACAGGTCGATCTGCCGCGCCTGCGAAAGCGTTCCGCTCACGGTCCCGCGGAGCCCGGTCTCGGGGGCGGCGCCGCGCAGGATGGTGATCGCGCGGGCGCGCGCCTGCGGCGTCATGTTCGCCCACGCGATCCGCGCGACCAGCCGGTGTCCGAACTCGTCCCAGGCGTACGCGGGCCGGGCGCCCAGCACGAGCGCGGCGAGCACGGCGGCGAGGGTGAAGCAGCGTTTCATTCTGGCCTCCGGATGGATGAAGGGTGGGCGATGGTGGTGAGGTGCGACATGAATAGAGGCCCTTTCATGGGATGATTCCGCGCGCGCGGATCTGGCGGATCGAAATCGCTCCCGGCACGGTGCGGCTGAAATCGCGCCGGGTCAAGAATCATCAGGAAGAGGCTCACCGCTTCCGGTCGGGCGGCGGACGGCAGGCGTGCGAGAGGATCATCATCGAAGAAGGCGATAGAGACTGCGCCCCGCGGACGGGATGTCCGCGGGGCTCGCGAGAATCCGCTGGCAGGTGGGTGATGCCGGCGCCCGGATCGGCGCCGGCACTCACCCCGGCCGCGGATCAGCGGAGGACGATGTTGCCGCCGTCCATCCAGCGGTTCACGGCGCGCTCGAAGACGGCCGCAGCCTGCGAATGGCGCACCGTGATCGCGCCGAACTGCCAGTTGGACCCCGCGTACTGGCCGTCGCTGCGCACCTCCACGGCGGTGATCTCTCCCACGTTGACGGCCTCGAAGGTGAACTCCTCGTTCGCGCCCCGCTCGAACACGTCGTTCCTGCGCAGCGGGTTCAGCCGGATCTCGCCCGTGCGTCCCAAGGGTCCGTAAACGACGAGGAAGATGTTGGAGTCGGTGCCCGCGCCGTCTCCCGTTCCGGTGCGGACGTTCACGGTGAAGTCCGCCATCCGCGCGGTCTCCGCCTGCCGGGGGGACGCGGTCTCCACCGGCTGGGGGGAAACGGCCGCGGCGCAGTCGGTGCCCAGCGGCTCCACCACGAAGCGCCGGCTCTGGCTCCACTGCGACCAGACGCCGTTCACCTGCGCGCGGACGCGCCACTGCCAGCCTGCCAGGTTGTGGCTGGCGATGTAGCCGGGGCGGGCCTCCGCGTACTCCGTCGCGACCACCTGCTGGTTCACCGCCGGGTTCGCCGACCCGTCACGCTCCACCCACAGGTGGTAGCGCGTCGCCTCCGCCACCGGCGTCCACGCGAAGCTCCAGTCGACGCTGTCCGAGCCGTCGCAGCCGTTGTCCATCACCTGGCCTGAATAGGGCGACCTCAGCCGTGGCCCGAAGCTGGGCATCACCGGCGGCGGCGGTGGGGGTGGCGGGGGTGGAGGTGGCGGCGGTGGAGGAGGTGGAGGCGGCGGGAGCGGGGGTGGCGGGGGAGGGGGCGCGACGTAGCTGGCGTTCACCACGTCCAGGCCCACGGCCAGCAGCGAACGGGCGTCCGCGCGCCCGATAATCCCCCGCACGTCCCAACCGGCGGGAACGTCGAAGCGGAAGGCGTTGCGCCCCTTCTCGTCGCCCCCGTTCCCGAACATCCCCGAGGACCGGCGGTCGGTGTGGAACTCGATGCCGTAGACCTTGTAGCCGCTGTTGCCCACCGTCCATCCGCTGATGGCGACGATGCGTTCGCCGGGCTGCAGGTCGAACCGGTGGTGCCCTCCCCCCGCGCCGCCGTGGCGCGGGTACCGGGTCGCCGTCTCGCGGCAGAGCACCTGGATGCCGTCCACCCACCACCCCGCATTCACCAGCACGGAGGCCACGGTGCACGTGTCGGCGAACGCGGTGCCCCCGCCGCCGCCCGCGGGGCCCAGGCGTTGAGCCCCCTGCGCGCTGGCCGCGAGCGGCGACAGGAGGATCGGGAGGATGCAGAGGACGCGCGGAACCGCGCGGCGTTGGTGTGGGGCCATGGGGATGAGCCGATCCATGAAGAGGAACGCGAACCCGGCGCGTGGCGCCTGCCCGGCGAAGCCGCGGCAGGGGTCCCGAAGCCTCTCGGGCGAGAAGCCGCTTCAGGGTAACCTGAATGGTGCTGCTATCCTAGCCCTGTGAACGCAAGCTATCTTCCCGCGCGCCAAGCGTTTACGCCCGGCTCGCCCCCTTTCCGCCGCGCCGTCCCGCCGAGAGGACCAGCCCGAGTTCAACATCCTCCTCGAGTCCGGCACGAACAAACCTTAGCGCTGAACGAGACGGCGGTGTTCGCCTACGACAGCACCGCTTGGCACCAGTACTCGTAGCGAGGGCAGAGCGACTCAAAAAGCCAGCGGGCGGCCGATTTCCGGCCGCCCGTTGTTTTCGTCGCTCCAACGACGCGCCTTACCGCCCCGGCACGCTCGACACCACCCCTTCGTCGTGCACCGGGCGGCCGCCGAGGAGGGTGAGGACGCTGCGGGTGCCGGGGAGCGCGGGGACGGGGACGGTGAAGATGTCCTGCGAGAGCACGGCGAGGTCGGCCAGCATCCCCGGCGCCAGGGTGCCCTTCTCGCGCTCGGCGAACTCGGCGTAGGCGGAGCCGCGGGTGTAGGCGGTCACCACCTGCTCGCGGGTGAGCGCCTGGGCGGGGGTGTTGGGGTGCATCACCGCGAACATCATGTTGAGGAAGGGGCTGCGCGGGCCGTCGGAGCCGATGGCGAGGGGCACGCCGGCGGCCAGCAGGTCGCGCACGGCCTGGAAGTCGGGCTGGGCGCCGCCGTAGCGCGCCTCCACCACGCCGGGGCCCAGCGCGAAGTGCGAGGGGTTCTGCACCACCACGATCCCCAGGCGCTTCACCACCGGGATCAGCTCGCCCGAGATCCAGTCGCCGTGCTCGATGCGCGGGCGGCGGGCGCGCCACGCCGAGTCGGGCGCCAGCGCCTGCATCAGCCCCAGCACCACGCGCGCGCTGCTGTCGCCCACCACGTGCAGCATGAGCTGGCGGTCGGCCGCCGTGGGGCCGCGCTCGGCCAGCGCCTCGGCGAGGATGGCGCGCAGGGTGTCGGGGGGATAGTTGAGGCGGCCCGTCCACCCGGCGCGGTCGGCGTAGGGGCGGCGCATCAGCGCCAGGCGCTCCAGCGGCGTCCCGTCGAGGATGTACTTCTTCCCCGACACCGTCACGTTCGCCGCGGGACTCAGCGGCACGCCGCTCCACTCGCCCGGGTTGCGGCCGGTGGCGTTGGGCAGCGGCCAGCGCACCACGCGCATGCGCACCGGCAGCGCCCCGCCCGCCGCGGCCGCGCGGAGGACGCGCACGGTGGCGGCGGGATCCAGCCCCGTGGCCATGTTGGTGACCGAGGTGATGCCGAGCGGGCCGGCCTCGGCCGCGAAGGCGCGGAGGCGGGCGGCGAGGTCGGCGTCGCGCTGGGCCGAGGCGCGGCGGCGCGTGGCCTCCACGCCGGCGCCTTCCTGCAGCGACCCGGTGAGCCGCCCCGCCGCGTCGCGCTCGTACCAGCCGCCCACCGCGTCGCGCACGTCCTCGGCGATGCCGAAGGCGCGCAGGCCGGCGGTGTTCACCAGGTGCCCGTGTCCCCACGGCGTGGAGAGGTGCACCGGGTGATGGGGAGCGACACTGTCGAGCACCGCGCGGATCCTCCCGCCGCTCACCGCCGGGTCCTCCATCACCGCCAGCCCGATCTCCACCTCCACCCAGCTGCCGCGCGGCGCCCGCGCCACCGCGGCGCGGACGGAATCGAGCACGGCTGCCAGCGCCGGCCCCTGCACCGGGTCGTCGGCGACGCGGATGCCGATGCCGCCGGGAGGGGGGCTGAAATGGTCGTGCGCGTCGTTGAAGCCGGGCACCACCACGCGCCCGCCCAGCGCCACGCGCCGGGTGGCGCGCCCCGCCAGCCGCTGGACCTCCGCCGTGCTCCCCACCGCCACGATCCGCTCGCCGCGGATGGCCAGCGCCTGGGCCCACGGCCGCGCCGGGTCGGCCGTGAAGATCTTGCCACCGGTGAGGATCAGGTCCGGCGCCGCCGCGGAGCGCGACTGCGCCGACGCGGTGCCGGCCGCGAGCAGGAGCGGCGCGAGGAGCGAGACGAGCGACGAGCGGAGGCGGATTCGCATGTTCCGGCTGCGGAGAGGGAAGGTTCGCCCGGGCGAAGGGGTGCGGCCCTGGTGACGTTGCGGACGGAGAGTAGGATTGCAACGCGTTTGCGGCAACCGCGCCGCCATGGTGCGGATGCGGCGTCCGGATCGCATCGCCCTGGAACAACGTGTGGTGGCTGGGCCGCTGACCGGCGGCTGAAGCCGCGGCAACCACTACGAAAAGCCTCGCAAACTACGCGAGGCTTCGGCTCGGTGGCACACGGGAAACGAGGCTGTTCGAACGCACTCGCGCACCCGTTCCCGACGCACCTGTCGAACTCGATCCAGGCTAGCGCAGGCGCCGTATCAGAACGTCGCCTCGATCCCGATGGTCGGGAGGACGGGGAACATGCTGACGCCGCTGCGGATGGGCGGGTTCTGGTCGTAGCTGTAGAAGTAGAATGGCACGTTCACCTGGTTGTGCTAACAACATAGAGAAACTGGCGTATGTTTACGCGCTTCCCTCCCGGCGACGATTAGACCTGCGCAGGCTGCCGATACATTCACATCCCTTGTCACCGAGGTATAGAACGGGGTGTCCGATCCATTGGGTCACCCTGCTTCTGGCGCATTGGCGGCGTCCCCATTATGCCTGCCACCTTCTGCAACAACTCTATTGTGCGAACCCTCCCCCTGCGGGTACTCTGTGCAAACATCTCCTTCCCGCTCTCCTCACCCGCGATTCCGGAGGACACGATGAAGAAGCTGGTGCTGAACGTGGAGGCACTCGAGGTCGAGACCTTCGAGGCCGACGCGTCGGAGGAGAAGCCGGGCGCCGTGGCCGCCCATGAGTTGACGCCCGCCGGCTGCCCCCTGCCGTCGTACGATCCACACGACGCCTACTGCGTTCTCCAATCGCCTGACGGCGGGTACGCCCCCTGCACCCCCGTGTGCTACACCTACGCCTACTACTGCACCGACAATCCGGACGCCTGCTGAGCTGAAACGTCCGCCTGCACGCCGAAATCGTGCGACAAGGGGTGGAGAACGGCTGCCCCTTCATCGCCTTTCATCGCGCAACGTTCAGAACGTCGCCTCCAGCCCGATCGTCGGGAGCACGGGGAACATGCTGACGCCGCTGCGGGTGGGCGGGTTCTGGTCGTAGTTGTAGAAGTAGAACAACACGTTGCGGCGGTTGGTGGCGTTCAGCACCTGGGCGTAGGGCGTGAGCGTGCCCCAGCGCTTCGCGTACGAGCGGCGGAAGGTGAGGTCGAGGCGCGAATAGGCCGGGTAGCGCTGCCGGTTGCGGTCGCCGGGTACCACGTAGATGGGGATCTGCGGGTCCTTGCCGATGGGGCGGGGGATGCGGTAGCCGCCGTTCGCCAGGTCCGTCTCGAAGCCCACGTAGGCCGCCACCGGCCGCGAATACGGCACCCCGCTGCCGAAGTTGAGCCGCATCCCCGCCTCGATCTTCCCCGGCAGCAGGTACTCGCCCACCACGTCCAGGTCCACGCGCCGGTCGAACACCGGCGGGAAGGTGATCGTCTCCGGCACCCCGTCCAGCCCCAGCCGCAGAGGGTCGGGAAAGGTGCGCTCGGCGCGCAGCAGCGACAGCGTCATCCACCCGCGCAGCCGCCCCTGCGTGCGCCGCACCATCAGGTCGGCGCCGTACGAGTAGCCGCGCCCCTCCAGCAGGTCGTCGGCCGGGTCGTTGGGGTCGTCGGCCGAGTTGAGGTCGGTCACCCCCAGGTAGCGCCGGTAGTAGGTCTCGGCCGACGCGTACCACTGCTCGCCCCAGTACTTCTCGATGCCGAGCTGCGCCTGGTCGCTGATCACGGCGGGGACGTGCTCGTCGGCGGTGACCCAGTAGTCGTTGCTCACCGGGAGCTGCTCGTCGCGCAGCGAGTGCACGAACTGCACGTAGCGCCCCGCCGCCAGCTTCACCGCCCCGTCGCGCCGCGCGCCGAAGAAGCGCTTCACCGCGAAGCGCGGCGCCACGTACGCCCGCGTCGTCCCCGAGTGCCACGCGTCCACGCGCACGCCGGGCTCCAGGATCCACGCGGCGTTCGGGCTCCAGCGGAGCTGGCCGAAGCCGCCCGTCATCACCCCGCTGCGGTCGCCCGAGAAGAAGGTGGTGCCGCCCGCCTCGCCCACGTTGTGGTAGCCCAGCCGCGTGAGCTCGCCCCCCGCCTTCATCGTCAGCCGCTCCCCCAGCGGCCGCCCCGCCTCGGCGCGCGCGGTGAGCTGGGTGACGGTCGACGAGAAGCGCGTGTCGGAGAAGTCGACGAAGCCCAGCGACTCGCCGTAGTGCGAGACGCCCAGGCTGGAGGTGGTGACCCACTGCCCCAGCGGCTGCTCCAGCCGCACCCCGGCCACCCGGTTCCCCCAGTTCCAGCGGATGCGCAGGATGCTGGTGTCGGTGGTGTCGATCCCCGGCGGGGTGAAGTCGCGCAGGTCCAGCACGTCCTGCCCGCCGTACGCCACCAGCCGCAGCCGCCCGCCGCCGCGGGTGGCGATCGTCGCGGTGCCCTGCAGGTCGGTGAGGTGGTAGGGGAAGTCGACCACCGGCTTCAGCACCACGTCGAAGTACGAGCGCCGCACCGACACCAGCCAGCCACCCGCGTCGCCGCCCAGCATCCGCCGCACGCCGCGCGGCAGGTTGCCGTGCAGGCTCACCCGCGAGGAAAGGAGCGACACCCCCGCCTCGCCGCCGAACCCCTCGTCGCCGCCGCCCGGCTTGCTCTCGATGTTCAGCACCGACGACACGCGCCCGCCGTACTCCGCGCCGAAGCCGCCGGAGAGGAGCTCGGCGCGGGCGATCGCGTCGGAGTTGAAGACGGAGAAGAGGCCGCCCAGGTGGAAGGGGTTGAAGATCGGAAAGCCGTCCAGCAGCACCAGGTTCTGGTCCGACGAGCCGCCGCGCACGTTGAACGCGGTGGAGAAGTCCGACGTGGTGACCACGCCGGGGAGCACCTCCACCGCCCGCATCACGTCCGCCTCGCCCAGGCCGGGGAGGATCTTGATCTCGGCGCCGGTGATCACGCGCGTGGTGACGCCCGCCTCGCTCTCGAAGCGCGTGCGTTCGCGCTCCGCGTCGCGCCGGCCGACGGCCTGCACGGGTGCGAGGGCAACGTCGCTCTCCGCCAGCGCCACGTCGGCCCGCGCCTCCGCGCCCGCCGCGACCTCCACCGCGCGCTCGGCGCTGGTGAAGCCCACGCGGGTGATGCGGACGGTGTAGGCGCCCGGCGCCAGCCGCGCGATCCGCCACGCGCCGTCCGCCCCGGTGCGCGCCCGCCGCGCCCGCCCGCCGGCCGCCGTGGCCACCACCGCCGCCTCCCCCACCGGCGCCCCCGCCGCCGAGGTCACCCGCCCCGCCAGCGACCCGTTCGCCTGCGCCGCGGCCGGGCGCGCGAAGGCGAGCGACCCGAGCAGCGCGAGCACGGCCGCCGCGAGCACGGTCAGGCCGCGCGGGGTCGATACGGTCACATGCATGGGGCGATGTGGATTCAAGTCGGTCAGCCGGATTCATGGCGATGGATCACCGTGGCGCCGGAGCGGCGGCGCCTCTTCCGATACAAACACTCGACGGGGAGCCCGCCCTGTACGCCCGGCGCGGGGGGAAAGGTCCGGGGGCCCCCTCCCTGGCTCGTTCCTCGCCTGTCCCTCCCCCGTAACCGCACGTGTAACCGCACGGGGGAGGGACGGGGGCTCGCTTCGCTCGCGGCGGGTTCGGCGTGGGACGGATCGTATCTCGTCATCCCCAACAGCCGTGCAGTTCGTCGTTCTCCCCTCTCCCCCGCGGAGCGCGGGGAGAGGGGCCGGGGGAGAGGGGGCCGCCGGGGAATGCGCGTCGGCCCGGGTCGGCGTGTAATCCCGGCGATCCCGGCTTCTCCGTCCTTGACTCGCGCGCCGGGCGCCGAGAGCTTGTTCCACCCGTACACCCGCATCGAAAGCGCGCCTCGCCGATGAAGGCCGACACCTTCGCGAAGCTGGTCACCCTCGAGACGCTGATCGACGCGGAAGTGGGGTACTGGCTGGAGCATCACCCCGCCTCACCCGACCGCTTCCGCGAGGCGATGG
>Ga0190275_10001877_pt1 | contig 15378 bp, 10 predicted proteins | sample Popmic550T_FD_133745 | JGI IMG/M metagenome (GOLD analysis project Ga0190275, IMG submission 133745) | Populus adjacent soil microbial communities from riparian zone of Yellowstone River, Montana, USA - 550 T | ecosystem: Environmental > Terrestrial > Soil > Riparian zone > Trees stand | place...
AGAGCGGGCTCGCCAGCGGAATGCGCAGCACCTCGTCGGCGTGCGGAAGCACCGCGGCGTCACCCTCTTCGGCGATCGCGATCACGCGCGCTCCGCGAGCGCGGATCTCCTCGATGTTCGAGACGACCTTCTTGTGCAGCTCGGCCGACTCGCGCGGCGACGGCACGATCACGAAGACGGGCTGGCCGGCCTCGATCAGCGCGATCGGCCCGTGCTTGAGCTCTCCGGCGGCGAAGCCCTCGGCGTGGATGTAGGCGAGCTCCTTGAGCTTGAGCGCACCCTCCATCGCGATCGGGTAGCCGACGTGGCGGCCGAGGAACAGCACCGAGCGGGTGTCGCCCATCCAGTGCGCCAGCTGCTCGATGCGCTCCTGCTCCTCGGCGATCACGCGCCGGATCTTGTCGGGGATCGCCTCGAGCTCCAGGACGTGCTGGGCCGCTTCGGTCGCGCCGAGCGTGCCGCGCACGCGGCCGAGGTGCAGTCCGAGCAGGTACAGCGCGGTGATCTGCGCGACGAAGGCCTTCGTCGAGGCGACCGCCACCTCGGGCCCGGCGTGCGTGTACACGATCGCGTCGGACTCGCGAGGGATCGTCGCACCCTGCGTGTTGCAGATCGACAGCGTGCGCGCACCGCGCTCGCGGGCGTACTTGACGGCCATGAGCGTGTCCATGGTCTCGCCCGACTGGCTGATCGAGATGACGAGCGTGTCGGCGCCGATCACCGGGTCGCGGTAGCGGAACTCGTGGGCGAGCTCGACGTCGACGGGCACCCGCGCCCACTGCTCGATCGCGTACTTGCCCACGACGCCGGCGTACGCGGCGGTGCCGCACGCGACGATGATGATGCGCTGGATGCCGGCGAAGAGCTCGTCGAGACCGTCGAGTTCCGGGATCACGACCTGGCCGTCGCGAGCGCGGCCGAGGATCGTGTTCGCGACCGCCTCGGGCTCCTCGCTGATCTCCTTGGCCATGAAGCTCGACCAGCCGCCCTTGTCGGCGGCCGACGCGTCCCAGAGGATCTCGAACGGCTCCACCTCGACCGCGTTGCCGTGGAAGTCGGTGACGGTCACGCCGGACGGGGTGATGGAGACGATCTGGTCCTGACCGATCGCGAGCGCGTTGCGGGTGTGCTCGACGAACGCCGCGACGTCCGACCCGAGGAAGTTCTCGCCCTCGCCGAGCCCGATCACGAGCGGCGAGTTGCGGCGCGCGCCCACGACGAGTCCCGGATGATCCTCGTGCATGGCGAGCAGCGTGAAGGCGCCCTCGAGGCGGCTGACGACCGCGCGGAACGCGGCCTCGAGGTCGCCGCCGGCGGCCCGGTACTCGTGGCCCAGCAGGATCGCGGCGGCCTCGGTGTCGGTCTCGCTGCGGAACGTGTAGCCCTCTGCCAGCAGGTCGGCCTTGATCTCGGAGAAGTTCTCGATGATGCCGTTGTGGATGACGGCGAGCTTGTCGTCGTCGGCGAGGTGCGGGTGCGCGTTCGTGTCGGTCGGCCCACCGTGGGTGGCCCACCGGGTGTGACCGATGCCGGTCGTGCCGTCGGCGAGCGGGTGCGACGCGAGATCGTCGCGCAGAACCTTGAGCTTGCCGGCGCGCTTGCGCATGCCGAGGTCGCCATGACCGTCGATGACGGCGACACCCGCGGAGTCGTAGCCCCGGTATTCGAGCCGCGCGAGGCCCGCGAGGAGGATGGCCTGGCTGTCGCGAGGGCCCACGTATCCGACGATTCCACACATGGGCTCAATCCTACGGGCGGGGGGTGGATGCATCCTGAGCGCGACATCGCACGCGACGGGACGGATCCCGGCGCCGCTCGCAAGACTGCGCGTGAGCCCGCCCCGGGCAGGCGGAACGGGATGCCGCGGTCCCCACTGCAGCATCCCGTTCCGGGTTCATGGGCTCAGCGGTGCGCGACCGCCGTTGCGGATGCCGCGCGTCTCGGCGCGCGCTCGACGACCGCCGCGGGAGGGAGCTCGGTCGCGACTTTCACGGTTCTGCGACGGCCCGGCGCATCCCACGTGCGACGGTGTTGCACCGGCACGCCGAAAGACATGTTCGTCCCCAGATTCACTTGTCGGTACGGCTGCTTCTTCGGGTCGCAACCGGGAGAGCATCACCCCAGATGACAGCTCCGAGCCGAACCTAGCACAGCCCGTGACCGGATGGTCCGGCATCCGCTCGCATTGATCCGAATCGCGTCACAGCTTCCGCAGCAGCACCCGTTCGACGGTGTGGCTGGCGGCCTTCTGCAGGATGAGGCGGGCCTGGTGCCGGGTGGGCAGGACGTTCTCCCGGAGGTTGGGGAGATTGATGTCGTTCCAGTAGCCCAGCGCGGTCTGCACGGCCTCGTCGTCGGACAGGTGCGAGAAGACGTTGAAGAACGAGTTGGGGTTCGTGAAAGCGCCGCGGCGCAGCGCGAGGAACCGGTCGACGTACCACGACGCGATGTGGTCGGTGTCGGCATCCACGTAGATGGAGAAGTCGAAGAGCTCGCTCACCGCCATGTCGCCGGGCGACGGCGACGGCTGCAGCACGTTCAGTCCCTCGACGATCACGACGTCGGGCCGCCGCACCGTGATCGTCGCGTCGGGCACGATGTCGTACTTCATGTGCGAGTAGAACGGCGCGCGCGCCTCGGGTGCCCCGCTCTTGACCTCGGTGAGGAACCGCACGAGAGCACGGCGGTCGTACGACTCGGGGAAGCCCTTGCGCTCCATGAGCCCGCGGCGCTCGAGCTCGGCGTTCGGATAGAGGAAGCCGTCCGTCGTGATGAGCTCGACCCGCGGCGTGGCCGGCCAGCGGCTCATGAGCTCGCGCAGCAGGCGCGCGATCGTCGACTTGCCGACCGCGACCGACCCGGCCACGGCTACCACGAACGGCGTGGTCGTGTCGGGTTCGCGCAGGAACGCGCTGGTGTCGGCGCCGAGGCGCTTCGTGGCGTTCGCGTAGAGGCTCAGCAGGCGGCTGAGCGGCAGGTACACCTCGCGCACCTCGGTGAGATCGAGCATGTCGCCCAGGCCCCGGATCTGCACGACCTCGGTCTCGGCGAGCGGCTGAGCCATGTCGGCGGCCAGCCGTGCCCACTCGCCGCGGTCGATCTCACGGTAAAGGGAGAGCGACGGGGTGACGGTCGCGGTTACCGGCGTGGTGGCTGCGTCATCGGCGGGCATCCCGATCATCGTATCGGGTCGGATGCCGCGGCCCGCCGCCCCCACCGCGGACCGCGCGGGCCGCCTCGCCCGGACCGCGCTACGCTTCACCCGTGCGCCTGGGAGTCCTCGACATCGGCTCGAACACCGTCCACCTGCTCGTCGCCGATGTGCGACCGGGCGGCCGGCCGCTCGCGACGACGAGCCAGCGCACCGTGCTGCGCCTCATGCGCTACCTCACACCCGACGGCGCGATCACCGAGGACGGGGTCCTCGCCCTCGAGGCCGCCGTGGGAGAAGCGAGGCGGGTGGCGGCATCCGAACGCGTCGACGAACTGCTCGCGACCGCCACGTCGGCCGTCCGCGAGGCGGCGAACGGCGCCGAGGTGATCGCGCGCATCGAGGCGGCGCTCGGCCAGCCGCTGCAGGTGCTCGGCGGAGAGACCGAGGCGCGCTTCACGTTCCTCGCGGTGCGCCGCTGGTTCGGGTGGGCGGCCGGGCAGATCCTGCTCTTCGACATCGGCGGGGGGTCGCTCGAGATCGCCGCCGGATCGGAGGAGCTGCCGGATGCCGCGGAGTCGGTCCCGCTCGGCGCAGGGCGCATGACCGTCGGCTTCCTGCCCGACGACCCGCCGAGGGCCGAGGCGATCGACGCGCTGCGGGCGCACGCTGCGGAGGTGCTGCTGCCGGTCGCGGAGCGGTTCGCGTCGCAGCCCCGGCCCGACCACGTCGTGGGATCGTCGAAGGCGATCCGGTCGCTGGCGAAGCTGGCCGGCTATCCCATGCCGGGCTGGTCGAGCATCGAGCGCATGGTGCTCCCGCGCCGCGAGCTCAAGGCGTGGATCCCGCGGCTCGCGCGCATCCCCGCCGAGACGCGCCAGGAGCTGCCCGGCATCACCGCCGACCGCACGTTCCAGATCGTCGCGGCCGCCGTCGTGCTGCATCAGGCCATGAAGGCGATGGACGTCGACGAGCTCGAGGTCAGCCCGTGGGCGCTGCGCGAGGGTGTGCTGCTGCGCTACATCGAGTCGCTGTCCTGGCACGCGCCCTCGGCCTAGCGCAGAGGCGGTCAGTCGCTCAGGGTGACATGGTCGACCATCAGATGACCCCAGTCGCCGGTCGCATCGTCGAGGATCTGGAACTGCGCGGTGCGGCCCGCCCACTCCCGCACGTCCCATTCGACGTGTCGCAGATCCGCGGTGTCCTCCCCGGTCGCCGTTCGCACGGGCCGACCGTCCACGAGCAGCTGCACCGATGTCGCAGGCTCCACGCCGAGCGGGTGGTCTCCGCCGCCGATGAGGAAGTGCACGAATTGCGATCGACGGTGAACGGTGACGACGTGATCGTTCCGGTGGCCGCGTCCCCTCCGCCTGCGAACGTGTCCGCGGTCCGCGTGCCGACCTGACCGACGAGGGCGGATGCCGTGGGCCCGGCTCCGGCGAAGCTGCCGGTGGCTGCCCACCCGTCTCCCCAGCTGCTCCCCTCGAAGTCGCCGATCACCCTCGCCGGGCGCTGCGCCACGCTGCCGAACTCCGTGATCGTGAGGTCGTGGAACGTCGCAGCTCCGCCAATGGAGTACAGCGCGAGACCCTGGTCGCCCGGCGGGGCGAACACCTGGCTGGAGTGCACGTGGCGGCCGTCGTCGACGAAGACCTCGATCGTCGTGCGGTCGACGAGCACGCGCAGGTGTACGGTGCCCGCGTCACCGTCGAAGGGTGTTCGGCTCTCGGTCTTCCACGTGGCCGCCGGGAAACCGGTCTGGCCGCGGTTGAGGTAGGCGTACGCGTGCGTGACGCCCACATCGGCGTGGCGAGAGCCGTCCGCCGAGCGGCGCAGCTGCATCCCGATGTTCGCGGCGGTCTGCCACGTGACCTCCGCCGCGATCTCGTACGCGTCGCCCTGATATGCGAGCGGCAGGAAGCCGTCCACGGTCACATCCCCCAGGTCGGCGCGGGAGGTCGCGATGTTCTGCAGCGCGGCGACCGGCTGCGAGACGAGGCTGAACGTTCCGCCATACCTCTTCAGGCGGATCTCCCGCGTGATCGAGTCGGTGCCGTTGAACCCATCGGCGCTCCACGTCGGGGTGGAGTGGGCGTAGTCCCAGTTGTTCATCCAGCCCACCGCCAGGCGGCGGTCCAGCGGTGCGGCCGGATCCTCCCAGGTGACGGCCCCGTACCAGTCGAAGCCGTGATCGAGCCATTGCGGCGCCGGGTCGTCGAACGTGAAGGACGTGCCGTCGAACGACCCGGTCCAATAGGCGAAGGTCGCCGGCTCGTTCGTGGCGTAGCCGTTGGCGCTCACGCCGAACACCCACTTCATCGTGCCGTCGTCGGCGCGGATCGGGAACAGGTCGGGGCACTCGATCGTGCCGATCCCCGCATTGACGTACTCCCACGTCCGCGTCCAGCTCTTGAGGTCGGACGAGGTGTAGAAGCTCACACGGTCGCGCTCGGCGATCAGGGCGACCCAGCGCCCGCGCTCGGCATCCCACACCACCTTCGGGTCGCGGAAGTCCTTGCGTCCCTCGTTGGTGATGACCGGCTGATCTCCGTAGGGCCGGAAGTTGCGCCCGCCGTCGGTCGAGTACCAGAGGAACTGGGCCTGTGGACCGGATGCCGTCGCCTGCTGCTGCGGCGTGGGGTGATCCATCTGGGTGACGAGCATGACGACCGCGCCCGCGCCGAAGCCGGCCGTGCCGGCGGAGTCCACGACTGCCGACCCCGACCACAGGTCGTAGTTCGCGTTCGTCTTCTTGGATGCGGCGATGCCCTGGTCGGCGAAGACGACCCCGTCGTAGGTGGTCGCGAGCCGCCACGCCGTGCCGAAGTTCGCCGACGGATCGGCGTCGTAGTCGCTGTTGTACAGGTAGTAGTAGTGGAACTTGCCGTCCACGTATACCGGCCGCTGCGGGTCGTTCTTCCAGTGGTCGGGAACCGTGAAGTGGTACTGGGCCCTGTACGCGTCGGGGGTCGCCGCCGCGGCGGGCCGGGCGGTGCCGGGCGCGGCCGCCGCCGACCCGCCGAGCACGCCGCCCGACAGGCCGACACCGATTGCGGCGACCGCGGCGATCGCGGCGCGGAACAGTCGTCTCCGGGGAGCTGACATCATCGTCGTCCTTTCTGTCGGTGCCGGCATGCGGCTACCCGGTGGCGGCGCGCGCGTCCTGATGCACGACGAGCCGATCGCCGTCCCAGCCCACGGCCATGGGTCCGGTCACGCCGCCGACGAACCGGCCGCTCTCGTCCGCATTGCGGAAGGCGAAGAGCATCCACTGCCCGTCCGTCCGACGCTGGAGCAGGCGGCCGACGTAGAGCCGCTCATCGGTCAGGGGGTAGGCGGCATCCACGTCGAACGGGCCGAGCAGGCTCTCGGCGGGAACCGCCCACGTGCCGCCCCCCTGCCCTCGCCGTGATGCGGTCGCATGCTCGGCCAGGCACGAGAAGATCAGCACCGGGCGGCCGTCGACCACCTCGACCTGGGTCACCTCGAGCTGGCCGAAGCCGTCGATGCTCGGAGCGGTGAGCGGCTCCCGCAGCTCCCACGCGCGCAGATCGGCCGACCAGGCGTGTCCGATGACGCCGCGGCCCGCGATCGGGCCGTGCGGCGCCCGCGCGGTGATGAGCATGTGCCACCCGTCACCGTCCGGGTCGGCGAACACCCACGGATCACGGAACGCCTCGTCGTGCCACGCGCCGCTGGCGAGCGTCTCGTACCAGGGTCCGGCCGCTTCGAGCACAGGACCGCTGGACTTGGTCCAGGTCTCGCCGTCGTGCGAGGTCGCGTAGCCGATGCGCTGCACGTTCTTGCCGCCGGGCGCCAGGGACGAGCCGGTGTAGAAGAGGAACCACGTGCCGTCGGGATGCCGCACGGTGGACCCTGTCCACGTGGCCAGGTCATCGAACGCCGGGGCGTCGCTGCGCACCAGCGCGTCGGCGACCTGCGACCACTGCACCAGGTCGGTCGAGACGGCATGGCCGATCGAGGCCCGGTAGTGGCGCGCGTCGGGGTCGTGCAGGGCCCGCGAGGCGTACAGGAAGTAGAGGTGGTACCGCTCACCGTCGTCGGCGAACCAGAAATCCCAGACCCACGAGCCGGGCAGATCGAACGCCGCCCTCATCCCTTCACCCCGCTCGCGGCGATGCTGCTCACGAACGCCCGCTGGAAGATGAGGAAGACGATCAGCACCGGCAGGGTGATCAGCGACGTGTAGGCCATGACCTCGCCCCACGCGGTGTTCAGCTGGAAGAAGTACTGCATGCCGACCATGACCGGTCGGAGCTCCTCCTTCTGCACCACCATGAGCGGCCACAGGTACTGGTTCCACGCCGGCAGGAACGTCAGGATCGCGACGGTCGCGAAGGCGGGGCCCGACAGCGGCACGAGGATGCGGCGGTAGATCGTGAACCAACTCGCGCCATCGATGCGGGCTGCTTCGTCGAGCGACTTGGGGATCGTCGAGAAGTACTGCGTGAACAGGAAGATCGAGAAGGCGTTCGCGATGAACGGGACGATCTGCACTTCGTAGGTGTTGAGCCAGCCGAAGTCGTACTTGAGCACTCCGCCCTCGATCACCAGGGTCGGCAGCTGGGCGACCCAGTAGACCATCGGCACCGCGATCGTCTCGAACGGCACGATCAGGGTGGCGATGATCACCGCCAGCACCACGATCCGCCCCTTCCACGCCAGGCGCGAGAGGGCGAACCCCGCCATGGAGTTGACGATGAGGCCCAGCCCGACGGTCAGCACCGTGACGAGGATCGAGTTGAACATGAACTGCGCGACCGGCACCCGATCGAAGACCCCGAAGTAGTTGTCGAGACTGATGTCGCCGACCGGCAGGAACGCCATCGGCGAGTCGACGTCCTGCAGGATCTGCGCGTCGGGCTTGAGGCTGGAGACGAACATGAACACCAGCGGGAACAGGAAGACGATGCCGAACAGCGACATCGCGACGTAGAGGAAGACCTTGCCGCGCACGCGCCGCGACTTCTCGCTCTGCGGGGTGGACGGACGTGTGGCGCGCCGTGTCTCGGGCTCGGTGGTGAGGGTTCTGGTGGCGGACATGGTTCAGTCCTTCTCTCGCGTCAGGCGACGCTGGATGAGCGCGATGACGAGCACGGCGACGAAGAAGATCAGCGAGATCGCGGCCGCGTAGCCGATCTCCTGCTGCTCGTAGCCCTTGCGCACCGCGTGGAAGACGATGGTGGATGTCGAGCCCTCCGGGCCACCCTGGGTCATCACGTCGATCTGAACGAAAAGGCCGAGCGCGGCGATCGTGATGGTGACGAGGACGAACACCATGGTGGGGCGCAGGCCCGGCCAGGTGACGTTGGTGAACTGGCGCCACGGGCTCGCGCCGTCCATGCGCGCGGCCTCGTAGAGTTCCTCGGGAATGGTCTGCAGTCCCGAGAGCCAGATGATCATGTGGAATCCGACCGCCTGCCAGATCGACATGAAGATGATCGCGCCCAGAGCGGTGCTCGGATCGTTCAGCCAGTCGGCGCCCGACCAGAGGCCGAACGTGAGGGCGTCGATCATTGCGTTGATCAGCCCGTCCTGCTGGTACATGAACTTCCACAGGATCGACACCACGACGATCGAGGTCACGACCGGGATGAAGAAGATCACCCGGAAGGCGGTGACCCCGCGCATGCGCCGGTTGACGAGCACCGCGAGCAGAAGCCCCAGCGCTGCCTGAACCGGCACGACCACCAGCGCGAAGACGGCGGTGTTGCCGACGGACTGAATGAACACCGGGTCGGCGGTGAAGGCGCGGATGAAGTTGTCGAAGCCGACGAAACGCGGCGGGTTCGGCGAGATGAGTCGTGCGTTCGTGAACGACAGGGTGAACGCGAGGATCACGGGGACGATCAGGAACAGGACGAGGAGGATGCCGGCGGGGGCGATCATCCCGAGGCCGGCCCAGGTCTGGCGGCCCTTGATGGAGCGGAAGCGACGGAGGGCGCGCCGAGGTTCTTCGGCGGCGACCGTCGGTGGAGTGACAGTCATGGCAGGTCTCTCTGAGGATGCGCCGGCGGGGGCGCGAGGCCCCCGCCGGCGCGGCGGATCACTGGAAGCCGTAGCCGTCGTTCGACGCGATGTTCGCGTCGATCTCCGACACCGCCCGATCGAGGGTCTCGGTGACGTCGGCGCCGCTCATGATGTCCTTCGCAGCGGTCTCGAAGGTGGCCGAGATGACCGCATATGCGGGCGTCTCCGGGCGCAGCACGGCGTACTCCTGCGAGAACTCGACGAACGGGCGCAGTGCGCCGTCATCGCCGAAGTACTCCGACGCCTGAGCGGCGGCGTCGGTGGCGGGGATCACGACCTGCTTGTCGGCGAACTCGGTGATGTACTCGTCCTGGAAGCTGAATTCCAGGTACTCGCGGGCGCCGTCGGCGTCGTTGCACTCTGACGAGATGCCCCACTGCCACGAGCCGCCGCCGATCTTCGGGCCGTTGCCGAGGTCGGGCGGGGGGAGGATGAGCAGGTCGTCACCGACCGCGTCCAGCGCTGCGACGGCGTTCCAGACACCGGTGTAGCTGAGGGCGACCTCGTCGTCGACGAACTCCTGGTTGCCGACCGTGCCGCTGTTGTCGGCATACCCGTCGGCGAACAGGCTCGCGAACCACTCGCCCCACGCGACCGCCTCGGGTCCGTTGAGCGCACCGTCCGAACTGAGCATCGTGTCGCGGTCGATCAGATCGCCGCCGAAGCTCTGCAGGAACGGCGAGTACGCGTACGGCCACCATTCGCCTGTGTCTTCCGCTCCGATGTCGATGGGTGTCTCGTAGCCGGCGGTCTTCAGCGTCGCCAGAGCGGCGCCGAACTCGTCCTTGGTCCACGGCTCCTCGACCGTCGGAATGCGGATGCCGTTGCCCTCGAGCACCGATTCGCGCGCGAAGATCGCGAGCGCGGCATCCCAGTATCCGGCCGAGTAAATCTGGTCGTCCCACACACCGACGGCCGTCGGCAGGAGGGAGTCGGTGAGCTCGGTCGGCAGGTCGAGCGGCTGGAGGTAGCCTGCCCACGCCCAGTTCGGCATGATCGGCCCGTCGAGGTCGAGCAGGCACGGCAGGTCGCCGGATGCCGCAGCAGCGACGATCGCATCGTTGTAGGCGCCCTGCGGGAACGACTCGTTGACCACCTCGTACTGGTCCTGCGAAGCGTTGAAGTCCGTGATGATGCGTTCGTACACCTCGAGCTCCGCCGGGTTGCCGGCGGAGTGGGTCCACATCGTCAGCTGGGTGCGACCGTCCTCGGTGGTGGTCTGTCCCTGCCCTGCCTGTCCGCATCCGGTCAGAGCCAGTGCCCCGACCAATCCGGCCGATACGAAGATCGGCGTCTTTCTACGCATAATTGTGGTTTCCTTCTCTTGGTGACCCACGCCCGCGTCGGTCACTGTCGGAGGCTGCCTAGGGCAGCCGTTCGGTGAGTGAAGCCCGTCGCCGGTTCGGTTTGGCGACTTGCGCCGGCGGCGGGCCTACAGAGTCTCGTCGGACGACGGGACACTTCATCAGGTGCGTGGCGTCCTCATCCCCCTCCGCGCGGACGCCGAGCGCGACCTCCATCGCCCAGCGGCCCATGTCGTAGTGGGGCAGCGCGATGGTGGTGAGGGGAGGATCCTGCTCCGCGGCGATCAGCTGCTGGTCGTCGTAGCCGACGATCGAGAGATCCCGCGGGATGTCGAGACCGAGCCTGTGCGCGGCGATGTACACGCCGACGGCCATGCGGTCGTTGAAGCAGAAGATCGCGGTGGGACGCTGATCCTCGGGGAGGTCGAGCAGCCGCTCGAAGGCGGCGCGCCCGCCGCGGGCGGTCGTCTCGCCGTGCACATGGAGCGCTGGATCGACCGGGATGCCGGCCTCGGCGAGCACTTCCAGATAGCCTTCGTGGCGCAGCGTGGACGCGATGGGGTTGTCGTCGGTATCGATGTATGCGATGCGGCGATGCCCGGCGGCGACCAGTTCGCGCACGGCCGCCGCGCCGCCGGCGCGATCGTCGGGAACGACGGAGCGGAAGCCCCCGTTCTCGGGCCGGCAGTCGAGGAAGACCGCCCCCGCGGGCAGTCCGGTCGGCGCCGGGACCACCTGGTGCCACATGCACGCGTAGATGAGGGCGTCGACCTGCTGGGCGGTGAGCGCGCGGATCGCGTCCGCTTCGATCGCACTGTCGCCGCCGGTGTCGATGAGAAAGACGAGGTGGCCGTTCTCTCGCGCTGCGTCCTGCGCGCCGGCGAGCATGTCGCCGGCGAAGGGGGTCGTGGCGATCTGGTCGGAGATGAGGCCGACCGTGCGCGTCTGCTGCGTGCGCAGCCCTCGTGCGACCGAACTCGGCGCGTAGCCCACGGCCTGCGCCGCGGCGCGCACACGGCGGCGGGTCTCTTCCGAGATGCGGGATTCGACGTCGTTCATGACGAGCGAGACGGTCGTCACCGACACGCCTGCCGCCGCTGCGACATCTGAGATCCGCGCTCGAGCCACGTTCGCACTCCCTTGTGATAAATCGATTTATCGAACAGGGACGATTATGAACCTCGGCGCGGAACCACGTCAAGTGCGAATTTCGAAAGAGGTTACCCACGCGACCCGGCAGCACACCGGATCGCGACGTCCACCGACCCGTCGATGTGCGATATCGCGGTCGGCGTGTCAGTATGGCAACACAATGCAAATCGATTTGCATTGCTTCCCCCACTGAAGGAGCAAGAGACATGCACACTCCCCTGAAGCGCGCCGGGCGCCTTCTGGCAGGCGGTGTCACCGCGAGCGCACTCGTGGCAACCGCGTTGATCGGCCTGCCCTCTGCCGCCCTGGCGGCTCCCGCCGTCGCGACCGCGGTGCCCGACCTGCAGGACGGCCCCGAGCCGACCTCGCACACCCAGGAGGCGTACGCCCCCGCGGACGACTTCACCGCGAAGTGGACCCGTGCCGACGCGCGCCAGCTGCAGCGCCTGTCGGATCCGACCACTCCCTCGCGGGAGAACTCGATGCCCGCATCGCTGACCATGCCCGAGGTTCCGCAGGACTTCCCCGACATGTCGAACGAGCAGGTGTGGGTCTGGGACTCGTGGCCGCTGACCGATGAGGACGGCAACCAGTACTCCATCAACGGGCAGGAGATCATCTTCTCCCTGGTCGCCGACCGCAGCCTCGGCTTCGACGATCGTCACGTGTTCGCCAAGATCGGATACTTCTTCCGCCCGGCCGGCGTCCCCGCCGACGAGCGTCCGGAGAACGGCGGCTGGACGTACGGCGGACTCGTCTTCGATGAGGGCGTGACCGGCGAGATCTTCGACGACAAGTCCTTCAGCCACCAGACCCAGTGGTCGGGATCGGCCCGCGTGTTCAAGGGCGGCGAAGTCAAGCTGTTCTTCACGGATGTCGCGTTCTACCGCAACGCAGACGGCACCGACCGCAAGCCCTACGACCCGCGCCTCGCGCTGAGCGTGGGCAAGGTGCACGCGAACAAGAACGGCGTGAAGCTGACCGGCTTCGACGAGGTCACCGACCTGCTGCAGGCCGACGGCGTCTACTACCAGACCGGCGAGCAGAACCCGTTCTTCAACTTCCGCGACCCGTTCACGTTCGAAGACCCCGCTCACCCGGGCGAGACCTACATGGTGTTCGAGGGCAACTCGGCCATGGAGCGCGAAACCGCCCAGTGCACGGAGGAGGACCTCGGCTACCAGCCCGGCGACCCGTTCGCCGAGTCCGTCGAGGAGGTCAACGCCTCGGCCGCAACCCTCAACATCGGAAACATCGGCCTTGCGAAGGCGACCAACGACGACCTGACCGAGTGGGAGTTCCTCCCGCCGATCCTGTCGGCCAACTGCGTCACCGACCAGACCGAGCGTCCGCAGTTCATCTTCAAGGACGGCAAGGCGTACCTGTTCACGATCAGCCACCGCAGCACGTTCGCGGAGGGCCTTGACGGACCCGAGGGCGTCTATGGTTTCGTCGGCGACGGCATCCGCAGCGACTTCCAGCCGCTGAACAGCGGATCGGGCTTGGCACTGGGCAACCCGACGAACCTCAACTTCGCAGGCGGCCAGCCGTTCGCACCCGACTACAACCAGCACCCGGGCCACTTCCAGGCCTACTCGCACTACGTGATGCCTGGCGGTCTGGTGCAGTCGTTCATCGACACGATCGGCACGCACGACGACTTCGTCCGCGGCGGCACCCTCGCCCCCACGGTGAAGATGGACATCGCCGGCGACTCGACGAGTGTCGACTACTCCTACGGTGACGGCGGGCTCGGCGGCTGGGCCGACATCTCGGCGAACATCGACATCAACCCGGGCGGCCAGGTGAAATCCCAGCGCTGACCCTCGGACCGTGGATGCCCCGGAGCGGCCGGCTCCGGGGCATCCACACCCCGCGTGCACACCCGTGCATCGCGCAGCTCCCCTCGCTTCACGGAAGGACATCGACATGCCCGATCAGGATGCCCGCCCCACTACCCGGCGGCGCACGGTCGTCATCGCGATGCTCGCGGTGATCGTCATCGCCGTCGCGACGGCGGTGACGCTCACGCTGTCGCGAGGGAACGAGACGGATGCGGCGCCCTCCCCCGCCGCTTCGGCCGAGGCGAACCCGTTCGAGCGGCCCGCCGACTGGTCGCCGCACCGCCCCGCGGTGCATTTCACGCCCGAGCAGAACTGGATGAACGACCCGCAGAAACCGTTCCTCCTGGACGGGGTGTGGCACTACTACTACCTGTACAACGCCGACCATCCCGACGGCAACGGCACCGCGTGGTACCACGCCACCTCGACCGACCTGATCCACTGGGAGGACCAGGGCGTCGCGATCGAGAAATACCAGAACGGTCTCGGCGACATCTGGACGGGCACGGCCGTCGTCGACCACAAGGGCACCGCCGGGTTCGGCGCGGGCGCCGTGATCGCGCTGGTCACGCAGCAGGTCGACGGCGTGCAGCGCCAGTCGCTGTTCGCGTCGACCGACGGCGGATACTCCTTCGAGTCCTACGAGGGCAATCCGGTCATGGACAACCCCGGCGTCGCCGACTGGCGTGACCCGCGGGTGTTCTGGGACGACGCGGCCGGCCACTGGGTGATGGCCCTGGCCGAGCACGACCGCATCGGCTTCTACACGTCGCCGAACCTGCGCGACTGGACGTACGCGTCCGACTTCGTGACGACGGGCCTCGGCGTGCTCGAGTGCCCCGACCTGTTTCCGATGGCAGTCGACGGCGACCCCGAGGATGTCCGGTGGGTGCTCGTCGCCGGTGCCAACGGCGCCGCCGAGGGGATGACCACCGGCACCGCGTACTGGGTCGGCGACTGGGACGGCGAGCGCTTCACCGTCGACGGCACCGGACACCAGTGGCTCGATCACGGTGCGGACTACTACGCCGCCGTCACGTGGGACGACCCGAGGCTTCCCCCCGCCGAGCGCCTCAGCGCGCGGTACAGCATCGGCTGGATGAACAACTGGGCGTACGCCGGCCGCTTCCCGACCGAGGATTGGCAGGGCGGCTCCGACACGATCGTGCGCAGCATCCGACTGGGTTCGGACGGCGAGCGCACGAAGCTGTTCTCGGCGCCGGCCGACGAGCTGCACGTCCTGGAGGGCGCGCCGCAGACGATCGACGACGTGCGCCTGGATGCCGACAGCACGGCCGAGCTCGACGCTCCGGCATCCGATGCCTACCGACTGACGTTCGACGCGACGCGCGCCGCCGGCTCGGGTGAGGTGCGCGTGCGGGTGATGACCGGCGACGGCAGCGTCGCGACGGTCGGCTACGACTTCGACACGCAGGTCGCCTTCGTGGCTCGGGATGCCGATGCCGTCGCCGCAGACATGCCCGAGGCCTACCGCGCGGTGCGAACGGCGCCCGTCGCCGCGCCCGAGGGACGGGTGCGACTGGACATCGTCGTGGACGTCGCCTCCATCGAGGTGTTCGCCGGCGACGGCGAGGCCGCGCTCACGATGGCCACCTACGGCTCGTCCGGCGAGCGCGGACTGCAGCTGGAAGCGGCGCGAGGCGGCGTCGAGATCACCGACGCGACGGTCACTCTGCTGCGGGTCGCGCCTGTCAAGCGGCTCTCGCCGCGCGGGTGATGCGGTTCGTCCGCGGTGTCAGCGCACGGGTGCGGCGACCGAGCCGCGCTCGACGAGCCATCCGGGCAGCTGCTCCACGCCCTGATCGACGGGAATCGGAGTGCCCTGGATGCGCTCGATCAGTCGCGCCATGCCCCA
>Ga0190275_10001878_pt1 | contig 15372 bp, 15 predicted proteins | sample Popmic550T_FD_133745 | JGI IMG/M metagenome (GOLD analysis project Ga0190275, IMG submission 133745) | Populus adjacent soil microbial communities from riparian zone of Yellowstone River, Montana, USA - 550 T | ecosystem: Environmental > Terrestrial > Soil > Riparian zone > Trees stand | place...
AGCTCCTCGCCCATGACGTCGACCATGTCGAGGTCCCATGGCAGGAAGTCCTGGAGCATGATCCGCTCGACGCCGACCTCGGCATAGCGGCGCACCGCGGCTCGGGCCTCGTCCGGCGTCCCGAAGACCCAGCGCGTGCGTCGTTCCTCGAGCCACGCCTGACCTTCCTCGGCTCCCTTCTCCCCGAAGGCTGCCATCAGCGCGACCTGGCGCTCGCGGACCTCGTCCTCGTTTCGCCCGACGAGCACTCCGACCATGGCCGACCGGCTGATCTCACGCGGGTTGCGGCCGATCGCCCGGCATGCCTCGTCGAGGGCCGTGGAGACCCGCGTCATCTGCTCAGGTCGCGCCGAGCTCACGTTGTACTCGTCGGCATAGCGGGCGGCCAAGCGCACGGATCGTGGCTTGCCGTCGCCGCCGATGACGATCCGCGGCCGCACCGTCCCGACGGCCGTCGTCGGTCGTCCCGGGACCTGCACCGGCTTCGGGTAGAACTGTGCGTCATCGACGCTCACCCGCCGGCCGCGATACGACCACCCATCGGGCTCGCCCCACAGCCCGTGGAGCATGGCCAGCTCGTCCTCGACGAGGTCCATGCGTTCGCCGGCAGCCGGGAAGTCCAACCCGAGTTGCCGGTGCTCCTCGGTGTTCCAGCCCGCACCGACGCCGACCTCCACCCGACCGCCACTCATCTCGTCGACAGTCGTCACGACCTTCGCGAACGCACCGGGATGGCGGAACGTGACCGGCGACACGAGCGCCCCGAGCCCGATGCGCTCCGTCTCCCGGGCAAGGCCGGCGAGCACGGCCCAGGCATCGGTCGTCGGCTTGCCCGACGGACCGGGAAAGCTCTGGAAATGGTCGGATCGGAAGAACGCCTCGAAGCCGTTCGCCTCGGCGCGGCGGGCGATCGCCACCTGGTCGAGGTAGCTCAGGCCCTGCTGGGGCTCGGTCATCAGGACGAAGCGCATGGTCCCTCCAAGCGGGGCAACCATTCCGCAACCGATCCTTCCAGATCGAAGCGATCTTCGGGGTTGACAGAATGGTCAATTCGGTAGGAATATTTCAGCCGATGAGAACTATTATCCAGAGGACCGATCTCCAGGACGAGATCATCGCCAACTTCCGCGAGGCGTTCGCAGAGCTCCGCTGCCTGGGCAGCGAGCGGATGCATCGTGCGGACATGAGCATGTCGCATTTTCACCTGATGTCGATGCTCGACCGCCACGGCTCGATGACGATGAGCCGCATCGCGGAGCTGCTCGGCGTGTCGGTGTCGAACGCGACCGGCCTCATCGACCGCATTGAGGAGCGTGGGCTCGTCGAGCGGACGCGTGTCCCCGAGGACCGCCGCGTCGTCCACGTCCAGCTCACGGACATGGGACGGCAGACGCTCCACGAGGTCGAGCTGTTCAAGGAAGACATGATCCACGGGATCCTGAACCGTCTCGACGAGCGCCAGCTCAGACGCGTGGCCCTGGCGATGAGCGACCTGCGGGCCGCCGTCGTCGACGAGCTCAGTTCGGACCCGTCCGTCCAGCTCCATCAGCACGTCCAGCGGGCACACGGCTCGCTCGAGGCGTCGTCCCGGACCGCCTGACGGTCGCTCCTCACCAGCGACCGGACCCAGCGAAAGGACTGTTCATGGAATCCATGCCTGCCAGCGTCGAGGGCCGCGGCCCGACGCTCGCCGAGGATCCCGCCCTCGGACTGAGCCATCGGCAGAAGCTCGAAATCCTTGGCGCCGTGCTGCTCGCGCTGTTCCTCGGCGCGCTCGACCAGACCATCGTCGGCACCGCCCTGCCCCAGATCGTCACCGATCTGAACGGCAACGAGCTGTACACGTGGGTCGTCACGATCTACCTGCTCACGTCCACGATCACCGTCCCCTTCTACGGCAAGCTGTCCGACCTGTTCGGCCGCAAGCCGCTGCTGATGTTCGGGATCACCGTGTTCCTGATCGGCTCGGCACTGTCGGGCCTGAGCCAGACCATGGAGCAGCTGATCATCTTCCGCGGCCTGCAGGGCATCGGCGCCGGCGCGCTGTTCCCGATCTCGCTGGCCGTCATCGGCGACCTGTTCAGCCCGGCCGAGCGCGGCCGGTACCAGGGCCTCTTCGGCGCGGTCTTCGGGCTGTCGTTCATCCTCGGCCCGGCCATCGGCGGCCTGCTCACCGATTACGCCAGCTGGCACTGGGTGTTCTTCGTCAACATCCCGATCGGTATCGTCAGCATGATCGTGATCTGGCGGCTGCTGCCCACCGTGCGCCGACCCGATGCAAGCCGGAACATCGACTTCCTCGGCGGCGGCGTGTTCGCGGTCGCGATCTCGTTCCTGCTCGTCGGCCTGACCAACAAGTCCGGCCTCACATCCGCAGGCATCCCGAACGAGTGGACCGACTTCACGGTCGGCGGCTTCATCCTGATCGCGCTCGTCCTGTCGGCGATCTTCCTCGTGATCGAGTCCCGCGCGAAGGAGCCGATCGTCCCGCTCAACCTGTGGCGCGACCGAACCTACGCGTCGTCGATCATCTCGACGTTCATGATCAGCTTCGGGTTCTTCGGCGCGATCATCTTCCTGCCGCGCTGGTTCCAGGTCGTCCGCGGCGAGAGCGCGACGCTCTCGGGCTACCTGCTCTTCCCGCTGTTGATCGGCCTCATCGGCAGCTCGATCATCTCGGGGATCATCGTGTCGCGGACCGGCCGCTACAAGGTGCTCGTCCTGTCGGGCATCGCGATCATGGCCGTCGGCCTCGTGCTGATGCGCCAGCTGACCGCCACGACCGAATACACCACGATGTTCCTGTGGATGTTCGTGACCGGCGTGGGCATCGGCCCGACGCTGTCGGTGTTCACGATCATCGTCCAGAACGCGGTGCCGTTCTCGGTGCTCGGCGTGGCGACCAGCAACCTGACGTTCTTCCGCCAGATCGGCGGCACGGTCGGGCTCGCGATCGCCGGCACGGTGTTCGGCAACTCGCTGCTGAACCGGCTGCCCACCGAGATCGTGGCCAGCCTGCCGCCCGAGCTGCAGACCCAGGCCCAGCAGATGCTCGGGTCGGGTGCCAGCCTGAACGTCAACCCGAACGACCTGACCGGCGTCGGGCAGAGCTTCGGCGCGGCCGTGGCAGCGGTCGTCCCGGCCCTGCAGCCATTCGTCCCGAACCTCGACGCGGCATTCCACCAGGCGATGTCGCTGTCGATCGCCGACACCTTCGCCATCGGGATCGTGACGGCCGGCCTTGCCTTCGTCGCCGCGCTGTTCATGCGGGAGATTCCGTTGCGCCGGACGAACGCCGAGGCGGCAGGGGTCCCCGCGAGTGCGGGAACCGAGGAGACGCCGCGACCGACGTTCCGCGAGTCGCCGGTCACCGACTGACACCGCATCCTCCCTCCTCCTCCGACGACCCCGGAGCGGCCCGCCGCCGGGGTCGCCGGCTGTTTGGGCTAGGATCGGCCCGATGAGTGCAACCACCAACGCCGAACCGCGGGTCGCGCCATTCCCGCCGGAGCTCCTGGCTTCGGGCGTCTCGGAGGACGCCTTTGAGGCGCTCCTGTCGGTCGCGGAGTTGCCGTCAGGCTCCATGCACCGCGTGAGCCGTGGCGACCTCGACGTCCTGCTGGCGCACACGACCGATGGGATCGTCGCGACCAACGACCGCTGCCCGCATATGAGCGCGCCGCTGTCGATCGGCGAGCTCGACGGGTGCGTCGTCGCGTGCCCACTCCACGAGGGCCGCTTCGACCTGCGCTCGGGGAATGTTGTCCAGATGCCGACGACCGGCGGTCTGGAGCCGGACGGGGGCTACCACCCGACGTGGACGCCCGGCGGGCGCGACCCGAAGGTCGACCCGCCCGGCAAGAAGGCTGCGGCGCGGGCCCTCACCCGCGTCCGGCGGTTCCGCTACTTCCCGGTCCGAATCCGCGACGGCATGATCGAGGTGGCGCTCCCCTCCCACGGCTGAGCAGCGACCGGATGAACCAGCGTGGTGCATCGGCGAATCGGGACGCGTCATGTCAATTCCCTGGGGCCCGCTCAACGAGGCTGTCTCGGAACCGTGTCTGACGTGTGTCGCCCGGGATCGGGCGGGCGGTCGTCAGCTCTCGGCGTGGTCGGCCCGGGCCGGCTCCGTGACCTCATCCCGCTCGATCGGCTTCGTTTCGGCGGCTGTCTCGTCGGCCTCGGTGCGATGGTCCTTCACGTACGCATCGACGATCCGGCACGCCTCGTCGGGGTCGTCCGTGATTCGCAGCAGGTCGACATCCTCGGGCTTGATGGCGGCTTCCGCGATCAGCGTCCCGCGCACCCAGTCGAGCAGCCCGCCCCAGTAGTCGGAGCCGATGAGGACCACGGGGAAGTCCCGGATCTTCCTGGTCTGGATGAGCGTGAGAGCCTCGAACAGCTCGTCGAGCGTCCCGTAGCCGCCTGGGTAGATCACGAACGCGTCGGCGTACTTCACGAACATCGTCTTGCGGACAAAGAAGTAGCGGAACTCGACCCCGAGGTCGACGTACTGGTTGAGCCCCTGCTCCATCGGCAGCTCGATGTTGCAACCGACCGACAGGCCGCCCGCGTCGTGGCAACCGCGGTTCGCGGCCTCCATGATCCCCGGGCCACCGCCGGTGATGACCGCATAGCCGGCCTTCGCGAGGCCTGCTCCCAGCCGCTGGGCACTCTTGTAGTGGGCGTGGTCGCGGGGCGTGCGCGCAGACCCGAAGACGCTGACCGCCGGCCCAACGGTCGCGAGTGCGTCGAACCCTTCGACGAACTCGGACAGGATGCGGAGCGACCGCCACGGGTCGCTGTCGAGGAACTCCGGCCGCGAACGCTTGAGGAGCGACTCGTCTTCCGTGCGGCCGGTCCGCCACGTTGCGACGTGGTCCTTGTCGCTGCGGATCGTCAGCCGGCCGGCCCGCCTGCGCGCCTCCGGTCCGTGCTCATGCTCTCGCTCGCTCATCCACCTAGGATGGCAGCCGGAGGTATCGGCGTTGCAACGGACGCGCTGGGCGGTCATCGCGATCCTCGTGCTGGTCGGTGCGGTGTGGATCGGCCAGGGCACCGGCATCCTGCAGGGATCGAGCTTCATGGTCGGCGACCCGTTCTGGGCATTCGCCGGGTTGGCGCTCGTGGTCGCAGGCGGCGCCCTTGCGGCACTGACGCTCAGGCGCCGCGGCGCGTGACCCACCGCTTCCAGGTCGGCTCATCGCGGCCAGCGGCGACGTCGCTCTCGAAGCGGACGAGCGGCAGGCGAAGCAGTGCGGCGTTCGCCGCGATCCGCTCGACGATCTCCGTGTCGTCCATGTGCAGGTAGCCGAGGCCGGCCTCCTTGTACGCGCGGCTCTCGGGATCGAGCAGCGCGGCCGCGCCAATCCGCTCGACGAATCGCCGCAGCTCTGCCGGTGCGAGCGGGCGCTTCCGCAAGTCGACGAACGAGACCGCGATCCGGCGCTCCTTGAAGAACCGTTGTGCGGCACGTGTGCCCTTGTCGCCGTCGAAGCCGAACACCTGGACGAAGGGCTGACTGTCTGGCACGAGGGTCAGTGTGCCCCGGAAACGGAGGCGCCGCCGCCCGGATCAAGTCGAGCGGCGGCGCCGAAATGGACTCGTGATGTTCCGGTGCACCAGCGGAACCGGTCCTGGCCAAAAGGATCGCCGCAGCGCGCTCCCACGGCCATCGACGGGGGTCCGCAACTTCCTCGTCATCCGTCGATGAACGTGGCTCATCGAATCGGCACGAACGCGCGGACCGGTTTACCCAGGATGCAGCTTGGGCGGTTGGGCGTGCGGGTTCGTGCGATTTCGATGACGGCGAGTAATCGCACGGCCCGGGAGAGACCCGCGCGGTACCATCCCTTCGCAGGAGGTGCCCATTGACCGTCTGGTTCACGGTCCGTCTCGACGATCGCCCCGGCTCCCTCGCCCGCGTCGCGACCGCCCTCGCCGAGCGGGGCGTGAACATCACCGGGATCGTCGGCGTGGCCGAGGACACGGACGGGGCGCTGATGCTCACGACGTCGGACCCCGACGCGACGCGTGACGCGTTTTCCGCGCTGAGCCTCGCCTTCGAGGAGCACGACGCGACCGCCGGGACCGACCCCGACTCGATCTCGGTCGGCGACCTGCGGCCCGGGGCAGCCGGCCGCGGCGTCCTCGGCTGATCCACGAACCGAGGTCGCACCGAATGCCCCGCCGCCAGGCCGAGCCGATCGCCGCAGTCCGCATCGAGCTCGCGGACGAGCCGAGCGCCATTCCCGCCGTCGCCTCGAGCGTCGCGGGCGCGGGCGGGCGCATCCGAACCTTGAGCGTCGTGCGCCGCACACCGGGACCTCCGCCCAAGGCTGAGATCGAGCTCGAGGTCGAAGGGCTGTCCGAGGAGGGAACCCTTGGCGCGCTGCGCGGCCTCGAGCCGGTCGTCGACGTGCAGCTGACCCGCGAGCTGGGGACGATCTTCGGCAAGCGGATCATCGTGGTCGGCGGCGGCGCCCAGGTGGCCCAGGTCGCGCTCGGCGCCGTCAGCGAGGCCGACCGCCACAACCTCCGGGGTGAACGGATCTCCGTCGACACGATCGCGCTCGTGGGCGAGGCGGAAATCGCCGCGGCCGTGCGGGCCGTCGCCGACCTGCCACGCGCCCGGCTGCTGGTCCTCGCGGGCTCGATCATGGGCGGCGACATCAGCGCGGCCGCCGACGAGCTGCGGGCCGTCGGCATCCCGATCATCGCGCTCAACATGGTCGGCTCGATCACCGAGCACGTGGACCTCGTCGTGTCCGACCCGGTCCAGGCGGGCACGATGGCGGTCATGGCCGTGGCAGAGACAGCGACGTTCGACCTGGAACGGCAACGAGGGCGGCGGTACTGATGCGCATCGCGACGTGGAACGTGAACTCGCTCAATGCCCGGATGGAGAAGGTCGAGTGGTGGCTCGAGCGGGCACGGCCCGACGTCCTCCTCCTCCAGGAAACCAAGCTCGCCGACCAGGACGCGCCGTTGCTGGCGTTCTCGATGGCCGGCTACGACTTCGTCCATCACGGCGAGGGCCGCTGGAACGGCGTGGCGATCGCCGCCCGCCAGGGTCTCGGCATCAGCGGGCCGGTCACGAACTTCGGCCTCGGCGGTGTGCGCGATTCGAGCGCCGGATCGTCGACCGGTTTCGGCGAGGACGACTTCGACCCGTTCGACGAGGCACGCATGCTCAGCGTCTTCTGCAGCGGCATCCGCTTCGTGTGCGTCTACGCGCCGAACGGGCGCGTCGTCGGGTCGCCGTTCTATGCGGGCAAGCTGAACTGGTACGCACGGCTGCTGCAGTGGTTGCGCGAGTCGGCCAGCCCGGACGACGACCTCGTCATCGGCGGCGACTTCAACCTCGCCCCGACCGACGACGACGTCTGGGACGCCGAGGCCGTCCACGGCGGGACGCACGTGTCGGCTGCCGAACGGGCTGCGTTCCAGAAGCTGCTCGATTGGGGCCTCGTGGACGCCTATCGCTCCGTGCACCCCGAGACGGGGCGCTTCACGTGGTGGGACTACCGGGCCGGCAACTTCCACAAGAACTTCGGGATGCGCATCGACCACCTCCTCGTGACGCCGCACGTCGCAGAGCGGATCGTCGCCGCGGAGATCGATCGCGAGGCGCGCAAGGGCAAGCCGATCCCGTCCGACCACGCGCCGCTCGTACTCGACCTCGACAAGGAGGGCGAGCCGTTCGACGCAGGGTGGGAAGCGGCAGGCGAGCGGATCGCGGCCCGCGGCGGCGTCAAACCGAAGTAGCAGCGGCGCGATGAGCCCACAGCCACCACGATCGGCCTGGATCGTCCCGCCGGCGCCATTCGCCGGCCGGATCGAGCTGGTCGAGTACGACCCGGCGTGGCCCCGCCAGTACGAGGCGGTCGCGGCGCGGATCCGAAGCGCACTCGGCGACACCGCCATCGTCCTCGAACACGCCGGTTCCACGTCGGTCCCCGGTCTCGCTGCGAAGCCGGTCATCGACGTCGTCCTCGGCGTCCCGGAGGCGACGGACGAAACCGCCTACGTCCCGGCCCTCGAGGCGGCAGGCTTCGAGTTCGCCATCCGCGAACCGGAGTGGTACGAGCATCGCCTGTTCCGCGGCACCGACCCGAGGGTGAACCTCCACACGTTCTCCGCGGACTGCGAGGAGATCGGCCGGATGCTCGCGTTCCGCGACTGGCTGCGGACGCACGCGGAGGATCGCGAGCTGTACGAGCACGAGAAGCGCCGCCTGGCGGCGCAGACCTGGACAACCGTCCAGGACTACGCGGACGCCAAGACCGATGTCGTCCGCGAGATCGTCGGGCACGCACTCACAGCGAATTCGACGGATGTCCATGGCCTCGACGGCGGTGACCACCGACCGTAGGCCGGACCGGCCGCACCTGCCCGAGCGCCGGCACGACGGGGCCCTGCTACCGTGGCCCCGAGGAGGTAGCCGCCATGTCCATCGCCGCATCCACACGAACCGAACGCCTCGCCGCCGCAATGGGGCCCGTGCAGCGGATGGTCGAGTCGCGCGCGTTCGCGCGGCGGGGATCGCCGGGTGTTGCCGATTTCATGGTGGGCAACCCGCAGGAGATGCCGCTGCCCGGCCTTGTCGACGTCCTGCAGCGGAACGTCCAGCCACAGGACAAGAACTGGTTCGCGTACAAGCTGAACGAGCCCGAGGCGCGCGTCCCGGTCGCGCGCTCGCTCACGCGCCTGACCGGCCTCGACTGGGATCCGGAGGACGTGTTCATGACGAACGCGGGCTTCGGTGCCCTGACCGTCACGCTGCGGGCCATCACCGAGCCCGGCGACGAGGTGCTCTACCTGTCGCCGCCGTGGTTCTTCTACGAGCTGCTGATCGCCGGGGCCGACGCGGTCCCCGTGGCGCTCAAGCTCGAGCCGCCGGCATTCGACCTGGACGTTGACGCCATCGCGGCCGCGATCACGCCGCGCACCCGGGCGATCATCGTCAACAGCCCGCACAACCCGTCCGGCCGGGTCTACCCGCTGGAGGCGCTGAGCCGGCTCGCGCTCGTGCTCCAGGACGCCTCGCGACGCAACGGCCGGACCGTCCATCTCATCGCCGACGAGCCATATCGCCGGATCGTGTTCGACGGCATCCGCTATCACAGTGCCGCCGAGGTCTACTCGGGAACGATCGTCACCTATTCCTACGGCAAGGTCCTCCTCGCGCCCGGGCAGCGGCTCGGGTACGTCGCCCTCCCGCCGACGTCGCCGGAACGGCCGGCGCTGCGATCGGCGATCGAGCTCTTCCAGTGGGCCACCGGCTACGCGTTCGCGGACGCCCTCATGCAGCACAGCGTCGCCGAGCTCGAGGACGTATCGATCGATATCGGCCAGATGCAGGCCCGCCGTGACCGGCTGGTCGGCGGGCTGCGCCAGATGGGCTATGAGACGACCAACCCCGAAGGCACGTTCTACGTTCTGGTGCGGACGCCGATCGAGGACGATCTCGCGTTTGCGGAGCGACTGGCCGAGGAACATGACGTGCTGGTCCTGCCGGGGACCGTCGTGGAGCTGCCCGGCTGGGTACGCGTCTCGCTGACGGCCTCCGACGAGATGGTCGAACAGGCCCTGCCCGGTTTCGAACGGGCGCTCGCCCAGACGCGCTGACCGCGCCGCGCGCCCAAACGGCGGCTAGAGCCGTACGATCCTCGCGAGGTCGACAATCAGGACGGTAGCGCCGCCGTGGACCACGGTCCTTGCCTTCCAGTCGTGGTAGCGCTCGAGCAGGACGAGTGGAACGTCGACATCGCGAGGGCGACAGACACGCCCGAGGACGGCCAGGACCCCGGGTTCGTCGGCATCATCCACGCCGAGGACGAACGTTGCGTTCTCCTCGCCGAGAAAGCCGCCCTGCGAGGGCAGGTGGGTGAAGCGATGACGGGCCTCACGCAGTGCTTCGGCGACCGGCACCGCATCGTCGCGGTGAACGATGCAGATGAGCAGCCTGCTCACAAATGCCTCCTGGAACCGACGACTAAAGTCTCGCAGCCTCAGGCAAGTGCCAGTCCGCCCAGGCTCGCTGACCCCTGGCCGTGGGCACGAGGACACGTTCGCCGCGGGCGAACGAAACCGGGCGTGAAGGGCTCGGCGGACGGCCAAGAGGCCCTTGCGGGAGCATGGCTGTTCGCCGAGGCCGAACGAAGGGCCTGTTCGCCGCCGGCCGGATGCCGTTCATGTGACGAATCGTCCGCTTGCAGCGAACACGCGCGAACACGCCGCGAGCGCGGCGAGAGCTGACGGCGCCGTTGCGGTCCGTGGGACGCCGCGCACCGCGTCGCGCGGCGTGCGCATAGCCTCCGGCATTCATGGATCGGTCGGACGCGCCCCTCCCCGAGATCCGCCTCATCGAGCTGGAGAAGCGGTTCCGGGACGTCGTCGCGGTTGACCGGATCTCGCTGCGGATCGAGACGGGCGAGTTCTTCTCGCTCCTCGGCCCGAGCGGCTGCGGCAAGACCACGACGTTGCGAATGATCGGCGGGTTCGAACCGCCGACAGGGGGCCGGATCGAGCTGCGCGGGCGAGATGTCACGCGCGACGCGCCCGACAAGCGCCCGGTGAACATGGTCTTCCAGCACTACGCGCTGTTTCCCCATCTCGACGTCCGTGACAACGTGGGCTTCGGGCTGCGCCGCAAGGGCGTGCCCAAGACAGAGACGCGGACGAGGGTCGGCGAGGCGCTCGAACTCGTGAAGCTGACGGGGTACGAGCGCCGCCGGCCGAACGAGCTGTCAGGCGGGCAGCAGCAGCGCGTGGCACTGGCGCGCGCCCTGGTGAACAGGCCCAACGTGCTGCTCCTCGACGAGCCGCTCGGCGCACTCGACCTCAAGCTCCGGCGCCAGCTTCAGCTCGAGCTGAAGCGGATCCAGGTGGAGGTCGGGATCACGTTCGTGTACGTGACCCACGACCAGGAAGAAGCCCTCACGATGAGCGACCGGATCGCGGTGATGAACGGCGGCCAGATCGAGCAGCTGGGCACGCCGGAGGACCTCTACGACCGGCCTGCGACGCGCTTTGTGGCGGGGTTCATCGGAACGACCAACCTGCTCAGCGGAACGGTCGTCGACCGCGATGGTGGCGTGACGACGGTGCGGCTCGCCCATGGCGAGCTGACGGGGACGACGATGAACGGGCTGGCCGCCGGCCAGCCCGTCGAACTGTGCGTGCGGCCCGAGGCCATCGCGCTCCGGCCCGGCGCCGCCGAGGGCGCGATCGCCGGCCACATCGAACAGGCGGCATTTCTCGGAACCACGATCCAGTACCTGGTGCGCACGGCCGGCGGTGAGCCGCTGACCGTGCTCGCCCCGAAGGCCGGCGGGAAACTGCCCGTCGGCGCGGACGTCGCACTCAGCTGGTCGCCGGACGAGGCACGGGTCCTCGGCGGGGAGACGTCCGGCTCGCAGGAGGAGGCCCCCGGATGACGCATCGCTACGACGGATCGAGCATCGACATCGAGAAGCAGCTCGTCCGCTACATGGTCGAGCACAAGCTCACGCGGCGAATGCTTCTCGAGCGGATCGCCAAGGTCGGCGCCGTGACGGCACTCGCGCCGATCATTGCTGCTTGTACCGGCGGCGGGGCCACCGCGTCCCCCAGCGCGGCAAGTGCCCCGCCGCCTCCAACCGGTTCCGCCGCTCCGCCGAGCGAGGCCGCGGCGCCGACGCCCGTTCCCGAGCCCGAAGACGAACTCTTTGTCTACAACTGGACCGACTACATCGGCGAGGAGGTCGTCCCCTCGTTCGAGGAGAAGTACGGCGTGAAGGTGACGTACGACTTCTTCGCGAACACGGACGAGGCGTACGCGAAGCTCGGCGACGACGGCGGCGGCTACGACGTGAGCTTCCCGATCTCGGTCGACATCCCGGACTTCATCGAGCGGGGCGCCATCGTCGCGCTCGACAAGACGCTCATCCCGAACATCGCGAACCTCGGCGCGGAATGGGCCGATCCCGGCTACGACCCCGGCAACGCCTACTCCGTGCCGTACATGTGGTGGACGACCGGCGTCGGCTATGACACCTCGCGGATCACCGATGCGCCGACGAGCTCCACGGCGCTCTGGGACGAGCGCTGGTCCGGCCATATCTCGATGCTCGACGACTGGCAGGAGGTCTTCGCGCTGACCCTGATCCAGCTCGGCTACTCGGCAAACACCGAGAGCACCGCCGAGCTCGATGAGGCGCTGGCGCTGCTCGAGCAGCAGAAGCCTCTCGTCCGGACCTATACGACGGACACCATCACCGCGATGTCCAGCGGCGACCATTGGATCGGCCACATCTGGGGCGCCGACCTGTACCAGATCAGCCAGGAGAACGAGAACATCGCCTACTACGTGCCGGAGGAGGGTGGCGTCAAGGGTTCGGACACCGCGACGATCTTCTCCGGGGCGCAGCACCCGATCGCTGCCCACCTGTTCATCAACCACCTGCTCGACGCGCAGGTCAGCGCCTCGAACACCAACTACATCGGCTACATGGGCCCGAACGCCGCGGCCAAGGAGTTCATCGACCCGGCGATCCTCGACGACCCGGCGGTGAACCCGGACCAGGCGATCGTCGACAAGCTCCAGGAGCTGCTCGACCTCGACCAGGCGGTCCGTGACGAATACCTCAACCGGTGGCAGACGCTGCGCGGCGGCTGACCCTTCGTGACCCGGCGTTTCGCATGACCCGGCGCCCCGGATGACCGCCGTCTCCGAGGCGCCGGCGCGCACGCAGACTCGGCGCGTCTCGCTGGCCGAGCGGTTCGGTGGCCTTCGCCAGTGGATCCTGCTGGCACCGGGCCTCGGCTGGCTCGTCGCGTTCTTCGTGGTGCCGCTCGTGCTGATCTTCGTGGTGAGCCTCGGCCACCGCGACGAACTGGACCGGGTCGTCCTCAGTAACCCCAGCCTCGACAACTACGCACGGGCGATCGATCCGCGCTTCATCCCGACCTTGCTCAACTCGCTTCGCTACGCGGCGCTGACCACGATCCTGTCGCTGCTGATCGGCTACCCGCTGGCCTACTGGATCAGCCGCTATGGCGGGCGCCACAAGGGACTCCTCCTGATCCTCGTGATGCTCCCGTTCTGGACCAGCTACCTCATCCGGACCTACGCCTGGATGATCATGCTGCGCGACAACGGCGTCGTGAACTCGGTCCTCCAGGCAGTCGGGCTGACGTCCGAGCCGATCATCCTGCTCAACACCGACTTCTCGGTCGTGCTCGGGATGACCTACGGCTTCCTGCCGTTCGCGATCCTGCCGCTGTACGTCTCGATCGACCGGCTGGATCCGGCCCTCGTCGGGGCGGCACGCGACCTGTACGCGAGCGGCCGGCAGGCGTTCCTCCACGTGACGCTGCCGTTGACGATGCCGGGCATCATCGCGGCGGCGATCCTCACCTTCATTCCGGCGATTGGCGACTTCGTCACGCCCGACCTGCTCGGCGGCGCGAGTACGACCACGATCGCCAAGGTGGTCCAGGAGCTGTTCCTCGAGGGCCGCGACTGGCCGTACGGCTCGGCGCTCGGGTTCTTCCTCATGCTGATCACGCTCGTGGGCACGTTCATCGCGCTGCGAACGCTTCGACGCGAGGTGGTGGGCGCATGAGACGCGAGCGGAACCCGCTGCTGACGGCCTACGCGGTCCTCGTCTACGCGTTCCTGTTCGCCCCGATCGTCGTGCTGATCGTGTTCAGCTTCAACGACTCGCGCCGGAACATCCAGTGGCGCGGCTTCACGCTGGACTGGTACCCACGGCTGTTTGCCAACGACGAGCTGCTCGACGCCCTGTCGGTCACGCTCCAGGTCGCGGTCGCGGCGGTCCTCGTGTCGGTGATCCTGGGGTCGCTGATCGGGCTCGGGCTGGCACGCCTCCAGTCGCGGGCGCGCGCCGGCGCCGACACCCTCCTGCTCCTGCCGATGGTGACGCCGGAGATCGTCGTCGGGTTGAGCCTGCTCCTGTTCTTCCTGCAGCTGTTCGACGCCAACGGCTCGGTCGGCCAGCTGCAGATCGCGCACATCACGTTCTGCATCTCGTACGTGGCAGTCGTCGTGCGTGCGCGTGCTGCCGGCATGGATCCGAACCTGGAAGAAGCGGCCCGGGATCTCGGCGCCTCGGCACTGGGTGCCTTCCGATTCGTGACCCTGCCGATCCTCGCCCCGGCCATCGCGGCCGGCGCGATGCTCGCGTTCGCGCTGAGCTTCGACGACTACGTCATCACGACGTTCAATGCCGGCGTCGGATCGTCGACCCTGCCGCTCTACATCTACGGAAAGATCAAGTTCGGCGTGACGCCGGAGATCAACGCCATCTCCACGATCATTGTCGCGGTGACGGCCGTCGCGATCCTCCTGGCCTGGCGGTTCGGACGGCTGGGGGGCGTCGAGCGCAGCAAGCTCGTCGACGAGGCGGCCGGCTGACCCTCGGCCTCAGGCGTAGAGCGCCGCGCACGTGTGTCTCCGGGCGCGCCGGTTGACCGTGTTGGTACTTCCGTCCGGTGTTGCACATGGCCCGTGACCGGGTACACAGATGCCACCCGATACCCGTGGAGGCTGCAGGGTGGCCGCACCCCCATCAATGGACCCTTCCGCGCTGCCCGAGGGGGGCTTCGCGATCCGGCGTCGAATCGTCGCCCTGGTCGTGCTGCAGTTCGTCGTGCTCGTCGGCATGTTCGCGGTCCTGGGGCTGTGGCCCGAGGGATCGGGCACGCGCGTGCTCGTCGTCCTGTTGCTGGCCGTGGTGACGTTGTCGCTGCCGTTCGTCCTCGCGCTGGTCGCCGCGCCGATCGTCAGTCGCGTGGAAGCGCTCGAACGGCAGCACGCCGACCTCCTCCAGTTGTACGGACGCGCTCGATCGGACGCCCTGCTCGACGGCCTAACCGAGCTCGGCAACCACCGCGCGTTCCAGGAAGAGCTGGCTCGCCAGCTCGTCCATGCAGAACGGCTCGGCACGCCGCTGTGCCTGCTCGTCGTCGACGTCGACGACCTCAAGCGTGTCAACGACGAGCGCGGACACGCCTCGGGCGACGCGCTGCTCGTGGCGGTCGGCCGCCTGGCCCTGACCCACGTGCGCCGGTCCGACCGGGCGTTCCGCGTCGGCGGCGACGAGTTCGCGATCCTCCTGCCACAGGCAACGGTCGACGACGGGCTCGTCATTGCGCGCCGGATGCTTGCCGGCGCGGTGAGTGGCGGCGTCCCCGGTCAGCCGGTTGCCCCATTCTCGCTGTCGATCGGCGTGTCCGCGTACCCCGCACCGACAACCGAGAAGCACCACCTCTACCGGCACGCCGACGCGGCACTGTACTGGGGCAAGCGCCACGGCCGGACGACGGTCGTCGGCTATGACCCGGGGAGGCACGGCTCAACGGTCG
>Ga0190275_10001879_pt1 | contig 15369 bp, 17 predicted proteins | sample Popmic550T_FD_133745 | JGI IMG/M metagenome (GOLD analysis project Ga0190275, IMG submission 133745) | Populus adjacent soil microbial communities from riparian zone of Yellowstone River, Montana, USA - 550 T | ecosystem: Environmental > Terrestrial > Soil > Riparian zone > Trees stand | place...
GAATTGCGCCGGCGGAAGCACCTCGACCGCGATCGGCATGTAGGCGTGGCGGGCGCCGCACAGCTCGAAGCACTGGCCGTAATAGACGCCGGGCTTGTCGGTCTTGAACCAGGTCTCGTTGAGGCGGCCCGGCACGGCGTCGATCTTGGTCCAGAAAGCGGGGACTCCCCAGCTGTGGATGACATCGGCGGCGGTGACGATCACCTTCACCACGGCGCCCTGCGGCACCACCATCCGCTCGTCGACCGCGAGCAGGCGAGGCTCGCCGCGGGCCTTGGCGTCCTCGTCCTTGAGGCCGTTGGAGACGATCTCGAACTCGCCATGGTCCGGATAGGTGTAGGTCCAATACCATTGGTTGCCGGTCGCCTTGACCGTGATGTCCGCCTTGGGCGGGGCATATTGGTGGGCGAGGAGCCGGATCGAGGGCACCGCGATGGCGACCAGGATCAGAACCGGGACCAGGGTCCACACCACTTCGAGCAGGGTATTGTGCGTGGTCCGCGAAGGCACCGGGTGGGCGCTACGGCGGAAGCGGACCATGACGTAGAGCAGAAGCGCGAGCACGAAGACCGAGATCGCGACGATCAGCGGCATCAGCAGCGCGTTGTGGAACCAGAGCGCCTCCTGGCCGATCGGAGTCACCTGGGGCTGGAAGCCCATGGCCCGCGTGGGCTGGCCGACGGTCGCGTCCGGAGCGGTCCGGGCCGGGCTGGTCGCAAGCACGCTCGCGTTGGACGGCGCCTCGGTGCCCGTCTCGGCCGAGCCCATCTCCTCGGGCTGCGCGGGCGCGGCCTGCGAAGCGGCGCTGATCGCGTCGCGCGGCGTCTGGGCGGCGGGCGCGGGCGCCTGCGCGGTTGGGGCGGGAGCCGGAGCCGCCTGAGCGAGCACGGCGGCCGGCGCCAGCGCGAACGCGGCGGCGGCGAGGATCAGCTTGAGCGGAGTCTTCATCTAAACCCTTCGGGACCTTGACGATGAAAGCGGAGCGGATTCGCTGGGGTAGGCGGTGGATTGGCCGGCCTTATAGGCAGGAGGCCCGGCCGCCTCAAGGCTCTTGGATCGCCTTGAAGCCGCCCTTTTCGCGGCCTATTACCCGGCCGGCCGCAACGGCTTGAAAGGGAGTCATGGACGAAGAGGAGATTCTCGCCGAATTCAGAGCCGCCGAAGCGCTGCTCGAAGGGCATTTCATCCTCTCCTCGGGCCTTCACAGCCCGCGCTATCTGCAATGCGCGCGGGTGCTGATGGATCCGGTCCGAGCCTCGCGCCTTGCGTCCGCACTGGTCGCCTCGATGCCGAGCGAGGTCCGCTCGGCCGTCGAGATAATCGTCTCCCCGGCCATGGGCGGAGTGATAATCGGCCATGAGATGGGCCGCGCCCTCGGAGTCGAGGCCCTGTTCCTCGAGCGCCCCGCCGGCATTTTCGAGCTTCGGCGCGGCTTCCGGCTCCGGCCCGGCCAGAAGGTCCTGATGGTGGAGGACGTCGTCACCACCGGCCTCAGCTCCCGCGAGGCGATCGCCGCCGTCGAAGCCGCGGGAGGCGAGGTCGTCGCGGCCGCCGCCCTGGTCGACCGCTCGAACGGCGCGGCCGAATTCGAAATGCCCTTCTACCCGCTGATCCGGCTCGACGTGCCGGCCTATCCGGAGGACGGGCTGCCGCCCGGGCTCGCCGCCCTGCCGGCGCAGAAGCCCGGAAGCCGAAAGGCGGAGCCTGTCCCGAGCGCGATCGAGGGATGACGAATCCCCTTCGCCTGGGCGTCAACATCGACCATGTCGCGACCATCAGGAACGCGCGCGGCGGCGATTTTCCCGATCCCGTGCGCGCGGCTTTGCTCGCCGCCGAGGCGGGGGCCGACGGGATCACCGCCCACCTGCGCGAGGATCGCCGCCACATTCGCGACGAGGACATTGCCGAGCTGATGGCGCGGCTGACCATTCCCCTCAATCTGGAAATGGCCGCGACCGAGGAAATGGTCGAGATCGCGCTTCGCCACCGGCCCCATGCCGCCTGCCTCGTCCCCGAGAAGCGCGAGGAGCGGACCACCGAAGGCGGCCTCGACGCGGCCGGCCAGGACAATCACCTGATGCCGTTCGTCGAAAGGCTCGGCGGCGCCAATATCAGGGTCAGCCTGTTCATCGAGCCCGATCCGCGCCAGATCGAGGCGGCGATCCGGCTGAAGGCCCCGGTCGTCGAGTTCCACACCGGCCGCTACGCGCATCTCGAAGGGGAAGAGCGCGCCGAAGAGCTGCGCCGCCTCGCCGACGCCGCGGCTCTCGCCTCGAAGAACGGAATCGAGCCCCATGCCGGCCACGGGCTCACCTTCGACAACGTCCAGCCGGTCGCCGCCATTCCCCATTTGCGGGAGCTCAACATCGGCCACTTCCTGGTCGGCGAGGCGATCTTCGCCGGGCTCGGCGACAGCGTGGCGAGGATGCGGAGACTGATGGACGAGGCGCGAGGGTGAAGAGGGCGGCCAAGAAAATGGTGACAGTTACCAATTTCTGCGGCCCGGGCGGGTTGCTCCGCGGCCGTCGGGAAATTGGTAACTGTCACCATTTTCTTGCCGGCGGCGCCGGATGATCATCGGCATCGGTTCCGACCTCTGCAACATCTCCCGGATCGAGAATTCGCTCTCCCGCTTCGGCGAGCGCTTCACCCACCGGGTCTTCACCGACACGGAGCGCGCCAAGGCCGAGGGCCGTCCCCTCACCCGCGCCGGCACCTACGCCAAGCGGTTCGCCGCCAAGGAGGCATTCTCCAAAGCGGTCGGCACCGGCTTCAAGCGCGGCGTCTTCATGCGCGACATCGGGGTGGTCAATCTGCCGTCGGGCGCTCCGACCCTCGCCTTGACCGGCGGCGCCAAGGCAAGGCTTGACGCTTTGACTCCGGAGGGCCACCTCGCGCAAATCCATTTGACGATGACGGACGACTATCCTTTCGCCCAGGCCTTCGTCATTATTACTTCCAGCCCGTCACCGAGGAGCTTTGGGTGAGCAGCAGCGACCCCGCCATGACCGACACGCCCGAGGCGCAACCCCAAGCGGGTCCGGCGCCGGCGGCGAAGAAGGAGGGCACCGACTGGTGGGCCGAGCTGAAGGCCATCTTCTGGCTGATCCTGGCCGTCCTGGCCTTCCACAGCTTCATCGCCAAGCCCTTCTACATCCCGTCCGAATCGATGATGCCGGGGCTGCTCAAGGGCGATCGGCTGGTCGTCAGCAAATATCCTTATGGCTGGTCCTGGGTGTCGCCCAGCTTCCACGTCCTGCCGCCCATGGCCGGCCGGCTGTTCGGACGGATGCCCGAGCGCGGCGACATCGTCATCCTCACCCCGCCCGGCGACACCACCGACTATATCAAGCGCGTGATCGGACTTCCCGGCGACTCGATCGAGATGAAGGACGGCATCCTCTACATCAACGGCCGAGAGGTGAAGCGCGAGCGGCGGCCGGTGGCGCGGATCCCCGTCGACGCCAACGCGCCCTGTAATCTGGCGGGCAACTCGCGCCAGATCGCCGACCCGCAGGGCCGGCTCTATTGCGAAGCGCCGGTTTACCGGGAGACCCTGCCCAGCGGCCGATTCTACGACACGATCGACCTCGGCCCCTCCGACGGCGACAATTTCGCGAAGGTCGTCGTCCCCGCCAATCACGTGTGGGTCCAGGGCGACAATCGCGACAGGTCGGCCGACAGCCGGTTCAAATTGGAGAACCAGGGCCTCGGCGGCGCCGTCCCGTGGGAGAATATCGGCGGCCGCGCCGAGTTCATCACCTTCTCGCTCGACGGCTCGTCGCAATATGTCAATCCGATCAGCTGGATAACGGCGATGCGCGGCGGCCGCGCCGGCACCTCGCTCCGGCCGCAGGAGGGCAAGGCGCCGTGAGCGGGGCGGGGGCGCCTCACTCCGACGCCACGGCGATCGCCCGCGATTCGTCCGGGGACCCTCACGAACGCCACGTCGAGCGGCCCGGCCCCGCCGAGATGCGCGACCCGCTCATCCGCCACGAGCTGAAGCGGGCCAGCGTCTGGTTCGGGCTCGCCCTCGCCATCGCGGCGATCATCTTCCTCGCCCAGCCCCTCTTGCTCATCTTCGCCGGAATCGTCCTGGCCTCGATGCTCGACGGCGGCACCCGATTGCTCGGCCGAGTGCTTCCGATCGGCCGCGGCTGGCGCCTCGCCATCGTCACCATCGCCGTCGTCGCCTTCATCGTGTGGGTCTTCTATTTCGCCGGGACCGAGCTGATCGGACAGGCCGAGCGGCTCCGCGAGGTCATCACCGGCCAGGCCAACCGGGTCCTCGCCTGGGGCAACAGCCTCGGGATCGTCCGGGGCGGAGCCGGAGTCGAGCAGATCGGCAGCCAGCTGATGGGCAGCCTGGGCCGGCTCGGCTCGGCGGTGTCGAGCGCGCTGGGGGTCGTCGCCTCGACCGTCATGATCCTCGTCATCGGAATCTTCATCGCCGTCGAGCCGCGGCTCTACCAGCGCGGGGTCGCCTGGATGCTTCCGCTGGGCAGCCGCGAGCGCTTCTACGACACCGCCGAGAATATGGGTTTCACCCTTCGCAGGCTGATGGCCGGGCGGCTGGTCGGAATGGCGGTCGAGGGCATCGGCACCTGGATCCTGCTCGCTTTGGGCGGAGTGCCGATGGCGGCCCTGCTCGGCATCCTCACCGGCCTGCTCGCCTTCCTCCCCAATATCGGAGCGATCGTCTCGGGCATCCTGATCGTGCTCGCCGGCTTCAGCGTCAGCACGAACGCGGGCCTTTGGGCGATCGCGGTCTACTTCATCGTCCAGACCGTCGACGGCTATCTGATCGTGCCCTACGTCGCGCGCAAGACGGTCGACCTCGCCCCTGCCCTCGTGCTCGGCGCCCAGCTCCTGTTCGGAGCCCTGTTCGGACTGATGGGACTGATGCTCGCCGACCCCATCGTCGCGATGATCAAGGTCGCCCTCGAGCAGAAGTCGCAGGACGACCAGGAAGACGGCGAGGACGCCCCCGGCCCGCGGCCCACGCCGTCCCCCTGAGTTTTCGGTAAGCTTCAAACGTCATCCCGGCGAAGGCCGGGATCCATAAACACAGTCTTTCGAGGAAGAGGCGATCCCGGGCGAGCCTCACGACGATCTATCGTGTCCATGGATCCCGGCCTTCGCCGGGATGACGGCGGAGCCTGCCCGGCGGCACGCTCATGTGGTCCGGCTTCAGGGAGCGGAGACGCCTTTGCTCGCCGGAATGCCGGCTTTGCCGAAGCCTTCCTCGAGCAGCAGCGCCGCTTGCGCGCTTTCCCAATCCTCCATCCCGATCACCCGCCACAGCTCGCGCCCGCCGGAATCGTAGAGGATCGTCGTCGGCAGGGTGTCGGCCTTGAGCTCGATCATCAGCGCCATGTTCGGGTCGAGCCAGGTTTCGAGATTGCGATAGCCCTGCTTGGCGAAGAAGGCCTCGACCTTGTCCCGCCCGTCCTCGTCCTGGCTGATCGTCAGGATTTGGAGCCGATCCGCTTCGCGGGCCGCCAGCCGGTCGAGGGTCGGCATCTCGGCGATGCAGGGCGCGCACCAGGTCGCCCAGAGGTTGACCAGGACGGGCTTCCCCCGGAAATCGGCGAGGGTCGCGGGGGCGCCGTCCGGATCCTCGAACGCCGTCGCCGGCGCCGGACGGCCGGCTTTCGAGCGGTCCAGCCGTCCCGTCGGCGGCGCTTGCGCCGGGCCGCTCCAGCCCGGCTGGTCGGGACCGGCCGCGTTGGTCGGTTCGCCGCCCTCGCCGCAAGAGGCAAGGGCGAGAAGTAGGAGCAGGAAGGGCTTCATGCCCGCCGCCTAAATTGCCGCCGCCCGCGCGGCAAGGGCGCGGATTCGCCTTGGCCGCCGCCGCCGGCCTGCGCTATGGCGGCGGCGTCATCATGCGCACCCTGCTCCTCCTCCCCGCCGTCGCCCTGCTCGCCGCCTGCGGCAATCTGGAGCCGTTGCAGCCCAAGTCCGGTGGGGGGATGCCCGCCAAACCGGCCATGGCGGCTCGGGCGCCGACCACCGACGAGCTTCTGACCCCGCCCGCCAACGCCCGGCCGCCCCGTCAGGATGACGGACTGCGCCGGTCCGAGGAGCGCGCGGACGACCCCTTCGATCTTCCCCCGACCGGCTGACCCGCCGGCGCCCGCAGCCAGATTTCCGGAGATTCAGTTGAAGAAAGTCAGAAAGGCGGTCTTCCCCGTCGCCGGCCTCGGCACGCGGTTCCTGCCCGCCACCAAGGCGGTGCCCAAGGAGATGCTGACCGTCGTCGACCGTCCGCTCATCCAATATGCGGTCGAGGAGGCGCTCGAGGCGGGGATCGAGCAGATGATCTTCGTCACCGGCCGCGGCAAGACCGCGCTCGAGGACCATTTCGACATCGCCTACGAGCTCGAGGCCGTCATGCGCGGCCGTGGCAAGTCGCTCGACATCCTGGACAGCACGCGAATGCCGCCGGGATCGGTGGTCGCGGTGCGCCAGCAGGAGTCGCTCGGGCTCGGTCACGCCGTCTGGTGCGCGCGCGAGATCGTCGGCGACGAGCCGTTCGCGGTGTTCCTGCCCGACGAGGTGATGGTCGGAAGCCCCAATTGCACGCGTCAGCTCGTCGACGCCTATGAGAAGGTCGGCGGCAACGTCGTCGCAATGCTCGAGGTGCCGCCGGAGGAGACCCACAAATATGGAGTCATCACTCCGGGGGCGGTGGACGGCAGGCTCACCGAGATTCTCGGCCTCGTCGAAAAGCCCGCGCCGGGCACCGCTCCGTCCAACCTGATGCTGCCCGGCCGCTACATTCTCCAGCCCGAGATCATGGACGCGCTCGGCAAGGTGGGCCGGGGCGCGGGCGGCGAGATCCAGCTGACCGACGCGATGGCGGCGATGATCGGCAAGCAGACCTTCCACGGCCTCACCTTCGACGGCGAACGGCACGATTGCGGCCACATGCTCGGCTTCGTCATCGCCAATGTCGCCCTGGCGCTGAGACGGGAGGACGTCGCTCCGGCGCTTCGCGACTATCTGGCCGAGCTGCGGTGACCTGCGCCGCCGTCCTCGCCGGCGACGGGCCGATACGCTGCCTCACCGCCGAGGAGGCGGCCGCTTATGCCGGCCGGGGCTTCGTCTGGATCCACATCGAGGGGACGGACGAGGAGGGCCTGGCCCTGCTGGCGGGGCAGGCGATCCCGGACGTCGCGTCGAACGCGCTCGTCGCCACCGAGACCCGGCCGCGGTGCGACGTGATCGGCGAGGGCGCTCTGATCAACCTGCGGGGACCCGCCGCCGAGGAGCTCGAGGACACGGACCGCCTGGTGTCGATCCGAATGTGGATCAGGGCCGGGAAGGTGAACTCGGTCACTCGCCGGCCGCTGTCGGCGACGAACCTCGTTCGGGCGCAGATGGAGCAGGGCACGATCAGCGACCCCGGCGACCTGGTCGCCGCCTTTGCCCGCGCCATTTCCAAGCAGCTCGACCCGCAGGTCGCGGGCCTCGGTGACAGCCTGGACGATTGCGAGAGCGAGCTGGACGATTCGCGGGCTCTCTACGGCCTTCGATCCACCATCGCCCGAATCCGCTCCGAAGCGATCGCCTTCCGCCGCTTCGTCGCGCCGAATCGCGACGCCTTGGAGACTCTGTCCCAATCGGGATTCGACTGGCTGTCGGTCGAGGATCGGCTGCACATCCGCGAAGCCGCCGACCGTTTCGCCCGGATGACGGAGGAGCTGGAGGCGGTGCGCGAGCGTTCGGCGCTCGTCCACGAGCAACTCACCGACCTCCGCGGCGAGCAGATGGAGAATCGCTCCCTGCTCATCTCGATCTTCGCGTTCATCTTCCTTCCGCTGACCTTCGTCAGCGGCCTGCTCGGGATGAACGTGGAGGGCATACCCTATGCGAAGGAACCCTGGGCTTTCTGGGGGGTCGTCGGCGTCTGCGTCGTCATCGGCGCGCTGGTCCTCGCCTGGTTCGTGTGGAGGCACTGGCTTCGGCGGTGAAGTCCGTCGCCCCAGCGCAGGCCGGGGCTCCGGCGGGTGAAGAACGCGGCGCCTTTCACGCCCTGGGGTCCCAGCCTTCGCTGGGGCGACGGGTCAGGCGAATCGCGCCTTCAACGCCATCATCGCCAGCGCCGCCCTGGCCGCCTCGCCGCCTTTGTCCTTCTCGTCCGGACGGGCCCGGGCAAGCGCCTGGGCCTCGTCCTCCACCGTCAATATGCCGTTGCCGATCGCCAGGCCGTCGAGCGTCAGAGCCATGATCCCGCGCGCGCTTTCGCCGGCGACGATCTCGAAATGATAGGTCTCGCCGCGGATCACCACGCCCAGGGCGACGAAGCCGTCATATCGCTCCGTCTCCGCCCCCAGGGCGATCGCCGCCGGCACCTCGAGAGCGCCGGGGACGGTGATCGTCTCATGCTCGTGCCCCGCCGCCTCGATCGCCGAACGGGCGCCCTTCAACAGGAGATCGCCCAAATGGTCGTAGAAACGCGCCTCGACGATCAGCAACCGGGCCATGCCTATTCCTCCAGCGGGATCGGCCGCTCGCCGACGATGACGAGACCGTAGCCGCCGAGCGCGACCGGGGTGTGATGGGTGTTGGTGAGCAGGACCATGTCGTGGACTCCGAGCGCCGACAGGATCTGGGCGCCGCCGCCATAGTCCCTCAGTTCGTCCGGGCCTTTCGCCGAGGCGCTTCCCGAGCGAAGGTTGAGCGCCGCCGACAAGGCGTCCGGCATCGCCCGGTTCAAGACGACGATGACCCCGCTTCCCTCCTCGCCGATGATCTTCATCGCGCCTCGAAGCATACCGCCGCGGCCGCCTTCCTCGCCGAACGCGTCGGAGAAGAGGCTGAGCTGGTGCATCCTGACCAGGGTCGGCTTCGAGGGATCGATGCGCCCCTTGACCAGCGCCACCTGCTCGGTGCCGAGGGCGGTGTTGAGGAAGCTCTTCGCGGTCCAGGCCCCGCCCCAGCGGCTCTCGAAGCTCGCCTCGCCGGTCTGCTCGACGAGATGATCCTTCTTGAGGCGATAGGCGATGAGGTCGCGGATCGTTCCGATCCTGAGGCCGTGAAGCTGGGCGAAGGCGACGAGATCGTCCATCCGCGCCATCGTCCCGTCCTCGCGCATGATCTCGCAGATCACGCCCGACGGATTGAGGCCGGCGAGCCGGGCCACGTCGACCGCCGCCTCGGTATGGCCGGCCCGGATCAGGACCCCGCCGTCGCGGGCGACGAGCGGGAAGATGTGGCCCGGGGTGCAGATGTCCTCGCGGCCCTTCGAGGCGTCGATGGCCACCGACACGGTCCGGGCCCGGTCGGCGGCGGAAATTCCGGTCGTCACCCCCTCCTTCGCCTCGATCGACGTGGTGAAGGCGGTTTCGTGCCTGGTGCCGTTGTTGCGGCTCATCAATTCGAGGCCGAGCTGCCCGACTCGCTGCTTGGTCAACGCCAGGCAGATCAGGCCGCGGCCGTGCTTGGCCATGAAATTGATCGCGTCCGGAGTCGCCATCTGGGCGGGTATGACGAGGTCGCCCTCATTCTCCCGGTCCTCGTCGTCGACCAGGATGAACATGCGTCCGTTGCGCGCCTCGTCGATCAGCTCCTCGGGCGAGGAGAGGAAGCCGCGTTCCATGCCTAGCGCCTCAGCTCGAGCATCCGCCCGACATAGCGGGCGAGGACGTCGATCTCGATATTGACCTGCCGGCCCGGCGCCAGTTCGGCGAAGCTGGTCTGGGCGGCAGTGTGGGGGATGATGTTCAGGGCGAAGCGGACCCCGCCGGACACCGGCTCGACCTCGTTGACGGTGAGCGACACGCCGTCGAGCGCGATCGAGCCCTTGGGCGCGATAAAGCCTTCCAGCTCCGCCGGAGCGATGACGGTCAGCCGAACCGAGCCGCCGACCTCGATCGCGGCCTCCACATCCCCGACCGCATCGACATGACCGGTGACGATATGCCCGCCGAGCTCGTCCCCGACTCGAAGCGAGCGTTCGAGGTTGAGCCGGGCGCCCTCCTTCCACAAGTCCGCAGCGGTCCGGCCCCGGGTCTCGCCCGACACGTCCACCGCGAACCAATCCTCGCCTTTGTCGACGACCGTCAGGCAGACGCCCGAGCAGGCGATCGAGGCGCCCAGGTCGACCGTCGCCAAGTCGAAGCCGCACGCGATCCGAAGGCGCAGGTCGCCTTGCTCCTCCGCCGCGACGACTCGGCCGACGTCCGTGATGATACCCGTGAACATATGCTTCTGCGGCCCTTATCCGCTCGGGCCGAGCTTGTCGAAGCCCTCCCTTTTTCGGCCCGCGAGAAAGGAAGAAAGCCCTTCGACAGGCTCAGGGCGAACGGGTGATCTGCTCTCGATCGCGCTCGTAGACTTCGAGCCGGTCGATGCCAAGCATCCGGCTGTCGGCCAGCGCCCACCGCCGGTGGGCGTCGGCGAGATCGGTCAGGCCTATGTAGCCGACCGACGATTTGCCGTCCCCGATCAGGATCGGAGCGCGGTAGATCAGCATTCGGTCGACCAGGTCGGCGGCGAGGAAGGCCGAAGCCGTGGCCGAGCCGCCCTCGATCAGCAGATCGTTGACGTCGCCGAGCCCGAACACCGCTTCGGGCACCCCCAGCCGCGCCCATCCTTCCACGGCCTCGCCGCGGGTCAGAAGCGCCCGGCGCGGCGAGCGGCCCTCGAGCCCCGGCAGCCGGACGTCGAGCTTCGGCCGGTCGCGCTCGTAGGTGCCTCGGCCGACCAGGATCATGTCGCAGCGTGCCCGCTCGAGGTGGACGTGGGCGCGCGCGTCCTCGCCGGTGATCCAGCGGCTCTCGCCCGAAGGCAAAGCGATCTTGCCGTCGAGCGACATCGCCAGCTTCAGGGTGATGAACGGCCGGCCGAGCCGGACCCGGGCGAGGAAGCCCGCCATCGACCGCGCCGCCGCCTCGGCGCCCGGCCCGGTCTCGACCTCGATACCGGCCGCCCGGACCCGCTCGAAGCCGCCGCCGGCCATTCGATTGTCCGGATCCTCGAGGGCGGCCACGACCCGAGCGACGCCTGCTTCGATCACCAGGTCGGCGCAGGCGGGCCCGCGCCCGCTCTGGTGGCGGCAGGGTTCCAGGGTCGCGTAGAGGGTCGCCCCGAGCGCCGCTTCGCCCGCCTCGGCAAGCGCCATCGCCTCGGCATGGGGCCGGCCGCCGGGCTGGGTCCAGCCCCGGCCGACGACGATGTCGTCCTTGACGATCACGCAACCGACATTGGGATTGGGAGCGCTATTGCCTCGGCCGCGCTCGCCGAGCGCGACGGCCGCGCCCATCCAGCGCTCGTCCGACATCAAAGCCCGAGCCGCTCCAGCTGCTCGTCATGCCTCTTGAACATCTCCTGGCGTTCCTTGAGGGCCTTGTCGCGCCACGCCTGGTCGATCTTCTGCTGAGCCTTGATCTGTTCGTCGGTGCGGCTGGCGGGCCAGCTTTCGACGTAGATGAGCTGCGGACCGGGCATGATGTTGGTCCGGCCGTCCAGGACGAAGAGATAGATGATCGCGATCGGCATCGCGACGGCGAGCGCAAGGGCCACCCAATGGTAGGGCCTGCGCTCGGCGGTGAAGGCGCGAAGATCGGACCAGAGCGCGCGCGGGGAAGCGGGACGGGGGAGCGGCATGGTGCCCAAGATAGGCGCTTCGCCACTCCCCCGCCAGCCCCGGCCACGGCCCGGGTCAGTCGCCGGGGAGCACCCAGCGGATGGCGTTGCTCACGGTGTCGCTCGTCGGCTCGTTCCTGTTGTTCCTCGCGGGCGTGAATTTGGCGCGCTGCTTCATCAGCCTGCAGGTGGTGGAATCGAGCGCGGACGAGCCGCTCGAGCCGGTCACAGTGCAGTCCTTCACCTTCCCGTCGGTTCCGACGGACAGACGGAAGCGGGTCGTGCCCTGCTCCTCGTTGCGGGCGGCGTTGGGGGGATAATCCTCGTCCGAGACGTAGGAAGCGAGGTTCGCCTTCGCCCGCGCGGGCTCGACCGTTCGCGCCTTCTCGACCGGTGGGGTGATGGCGGGCTCGCGCGGCGGAAGCGCGATCGGGCCGGGATCGGGGAATGTCGCCGCCGGCTGTTCGACCCAGTCGGTGATCGGACCCGGCAGAGGCGGCAGGAGGATGTCGGGACGCGCTCGAGTGATCGGCGGATCCTGGTGCGGCACGACCTGCTCGATGGGCTTGGGAGGCACCTCGGGCGGGATCTCCTTCTCTTTGTAATTCTTGACGATGAGGGGCGGCTCCGGGGCCGGCCCGAGCACCTCGGTCTTGGCCAACGCCAGCGCCGTGAGCGCGGCGCCATGCATCAGAATGACGACGGTCAGCGCGGTCGGGCTGGTCTTTTTGGGTTCGTAGAAAGCTCCTTCCATCATGGCCTCTCTCCTGCTTCGGTCGCTGTGCGACTCATGAGACATTATCTCATAACATCATGTTACAATATCACACAAGCCGGAAAGTTCCCGAGGCGGTGCCTGCCGTCATCCCGGCGAAGGCCGGGACCTCGGGAAGACCCGTCGAGACTTCTTGTCCTGAGGTCCCGGCTTTCGCCGGGATGACGGAGGTTCAGATCGCGGCGCGGAGCCGGGCGATCGCCTCGTCGCGGCCGATCAGCGGCAGCAGGGCGGCCATTTCGGGGCCGCTCTCCCGCCCGGTCAGGGCGAGGCGGAGCGGGCGGAACAGGGCCTTGCCGGTCCGACCCGTCAGCGCCTTGAGCTGAGCGACGAGCTGCGGCCAGGGCGCCTCGCTCCAGTCGATCGAACCCACAGCTTCGACCGCGGCCTCGATCAGCGGCCGGTCCTCCTGCGCCGCCTTGGCCTCGACATGGCCGTGGAGGATGTCCCACCAGTCCGCGGCCTCCGCCACCGACTTGAGGTTGGGCCGGACCGCCGCCCAATCGTCCGCGCCCATGCGTTCCGGAAGCCGGCCGGCGACGGCCTCGAACGGCAGCTGGTGGACGATCCGGGCATTGAGCTGGGTAAGCTCGTCGAGGTCGAACCGTGCCGGCGCCCGGCCGAAGGTGGCGAAATCGAACGTCTCGATCAGCGCCCCCGGCTCGGTCGCAGGCTCGACCGGAAGGCTGGTGCCGAGCCGGGCGAGCTTGGCGATCAGCGCGATCGGCTCGATCCCCTGCTCGCGAAGGGCGTCGGCGCCGAGCGAGCCGAGACGCTTCGACAGCTTGCCCTCGGACCCGACCAGCAGGGCTTCATGGGCGAAGGCGGGGGGAACGGCCCCGAGCGCCTCGAACATCTGAAGCTGGAGCGCGGTGTTGGCGACATGGTCCTCGCCGCGCAGCACATGGGTGACGCCCATGTCGATGTCGTCGACGCTGCTCGGAAGCATATAGAGCCAGCTTGCGTCCTCGCGGCGAACCACCGGGTCGGACAGCAAGGCGGGGTCGAAATGCTGGCGGCCGCGGATGAGATCGTCCCATTCGATCGGCGAGCCATGATCGAGCCGGAAGCGCCAGTGCGGCGAGCGCCCCTCCGCCTCGAGCCTCGTCCGCGCCTCTTCGGAGAGCGTGAGCGCGGCGCGGTCGTAGACGGGGGGCTTGCCGCGCGACAGCTGGACCTTGCGCTTGAGGTCCAGCTCCTGCGCCGTCTCATAGGCCGGATAGACCCGCCCCGATTCGCGAAGGCGCTCGAACGCGGCTTCGTAGCGATCGAATCGGAGCGACTGGCGATGCTCCTCGTCCCAGGCCAGGCCGAGCCAGGCCAGGTCCTCGCGGATCCCGTCGGCATCGGCCTCGCTCGAACGCGCCTTGTCGGTGTCGTCGAGCCGAAGGATGAAACGGCCGTCATGCTTGCGGGCCCACAGCCAATTGTGGATCGCGGTCCGGATGTTGCCGACATGGAGCCGCCCGGTCGGCGCTGGGGCGAAGCGGGTGACGACGTGCATTGGGGCGCTGTAGGGGGTGAGAGTAATCGGAGCAACGATTTGCCTCCCTGCCGCGAAGCGGTGGAGAGGGGGACCATGCGAAGCCTGGTGGAGGGGTAATTGGCTCGGCGTTTGGGGTCCCGCGCGAACCCGAAAAGTCTGCGCCAGCTACCCCTCCACCACCCTTCGGGCGGTCCCCCTCCCCATCTAGGATGGGGCGGCAAGATGCTTGCCATCCTTCCCTGTCCCCCTATGAAGCCCCCACGCCTTTCTTCGGAGACTCTTCTGCATGAAACTCCTGGCCGGCAATTCGAACCTGCCGCTGGTGAAGAGCATCGCCGCCTATCTCGAGCTGCCGGTGACCGAGGCGAGCGTTCGCCGCTTCGCGGACGAGGAGGTTTTCGTCGAGATCCACGAGAATGTCCGCGGCGAGGACGTGTTCGTGGTCCAGTCGACCTCCTATCCGGCCAACGACAATTTGATGGAGCTGCTGATCTGCATCGACGCCCTGAGGCGCGCCTCGGCGAAGCGGATCACCGCCGTCCTCCCCTATTTCGGCTATGCCCGCCAGGATCGGAAGCCGGGGCCGCGGACGCCCATTTCCGCCAAGCTGGTCGCCAATCTGATCACCGTCGCCGGTGCGAACAGGGTCCTCTCGGTCGACCTCCATGCCGGCCAGATCCAGGGCTTCTTCGATATTCCCACCGACAATCTCTATGGCGCTCCGGTCATGTCCGAGGACATCAAGGCCCGATTCAACGGCCGTGCCATCACCGTCGTCTCGCCCGACGTCGGCGGAGTCGTCCGCGCCCGGGCGCTGGCGAAGAGGCTCGCCAACGCGCCGCTCGCGATCGTCGACAAGCGTCGCGAGAAGCCCGGCGAATCGGAGGTGATGAACATCATCGGCGACGTTCAGGGCCGCTTCTGCATCCTCATCGACGACATCGTCGATTCGGCCGGGACCCTGTGCAACGCCGCGGCCGCGCTCCACCAGGCCGGGGCCGAGGACGTCGTCGCTTATTGCACCCACGGGGTCCTCTCGGGCGCGGCCGTGTCCAGGGTGGAGAATTCGGAGCTTTCGGAGCTCGTCATCACCGATTCGATCCAGCTCAGCCAGGAAGCGACGGCCAGCGCCCGGATCCGCGCCCTCACCATCGCGCCGCTTCTCGCCGAAGCGATCAAGCGAATCGCCGACGAGACGTCGGTCTCAAGCCTGTTCGATTAGGTCGTCATTCCGGCGAAGGCCGGGACCTCGGGGAGACCCGCCGAGCCTCTTCCGTCCGGAGGTCCCGGCTATCGCCGGGATGACGGGGCGGTTCCGCGGGAGTTGCCAATCCACCCCTCCCTCTCTATAGGCGCGCCTTCTTTCCAGCTTTGGAAGAATCGAACGGGCCGGCGACAAGGGCTGCCGTGGCCGTTCTCAAACGTCGCGCCGCTGGGCGCACAAGGAGACGAAAATGCCCAAACTGAAGACCAAGAGCGGCGTCAAGAAGCGCTTCAAGCTCACCGCTACCGGCAA
>Ga0190275_10001880_pt1 | contig 15365 bp, 9 predicted proteins | sample Popmic550T_FD_133745 | JGI IMG/M metagenome (GOLD analysis project Ga0190275, IMG submission 133745) | Populus adjacent soil microbial communities from riparian zone of Yellowstone River, Montana, USA - 550 T | ecosystem: Environmental > Terrestrial > Soil > Riparian zone > Trees stand | place...
ACGATGACGAGCTCGCGCCGGGTATCCCACATCGGCTGCGTCCCCTCGGCGGAGAGGTCGATGATGGCCAGCCGGCGGCTGCCCAGGCCGACCCGCCCGTCCGGCGAGATCCACGTCCCGCCGGCGTCGGGGCCGCGCGGGATCATCCGCGCCGTGATCGCCTCGAGCTCGTCAGGCCGGACCGCGTCGCCGCGATAGGCGAAGATCGCCGTGATGCCGCACATCAGGCGGCATTATGACGGCGCTTCCGATAGCGGAGCACGAGCAGCACCAACAGGGCGATGCCTCCCGAGGCATAGCCGATCGGCTTCGTCGACTGCACGACCGTCAGCACCGCTGCCGCCGCGAAGAGCAGCGTCACGCTCCAGATCCCGAAGATCGCCTTCCCGACGCTGCCGTACTTTGCGACCAGGATGTGGTGGATGTGGTTGCGGTCGGCGCTGAAGATGCGCGTCAACCGCTGGAGAAACGGCGCTTCCGTGCCGTTCTTGCCGAAGCGCTGTTTCATCACGATCAGCGTGTCGATCACCGGCAGCGCGAGCGCCAGCATCGGCCCGCCGATGATCAGCGCGGTCGGCGACTTGCTGGGGCGGGCGATCGAGCAGGCCGCGAGGATCAGCCCGATGAAGAGCGCGCCGGTGTCGCCCATGAAGATCTTCGCCGGCGGGCGGTTCCACGGGTAGAAGCCGACCAGGCTGCCGGTGAGCGCGATCATGATCACCAGCGAGAAGATATCGGCGCGCAGGATGGCGATCACGCTGAACGCCGCCGCGATGGTCAGCGAGACGACCGTGGCCAGCGAGTCCATCCCGTCGATGAAATTCATCGCGTTCATCACCCCGACGATCCAGAGCACCGAGGCCACAGCGCCGAGGAAACCGAAGTCGAAGCGCTGCCCCGCCACGGTGATGAAGTCAAACTGGAAGCCGAACGAGACCAGGATGATCGCCGAGGCGAACTGCGCGGCGAACTTCTTCGGCGCGTTCGTCCCGATCAGGTCGTCGTACACGCCGAGGCCGATCGTCAGCGAGCCGCTGGCCAGCACCGCGAAGAGATAGGTGAGGTTCTTCGTCACCAGGTCGGCGGCCCGGGCGTTCGCCGCTAGGAGGAGCAGCGGGAAGCCGAAGCCGAAGATGATCGCCAGCCCGCCGAGGCGCGGCGTGGCCACTTCGTGGAGCTTCCGGTCGCCCGGATGATCCACGAGACCGATCTTCTGCGCCCCCCGCCGGACGATGGCCGTCGCCACGAACGAGGTCAGGGCACTGCAGACGAAGAGCAGGACGAGCGGTGCGATGAGCTCGGACATCGAAACGGACGGAAGGATAGCAGGGAGGAGAAGGCAGAGGTCAGAAGGCAGAAGGCAGAAGTGGGCGGGCGGGACTCCTACCTCATGCCTCATGCCTCGTACCCTCTCCCCGAAGGCAGACCGCGCGATCACATAGAATGCACGCCGCGATCACGCGACAGGAGCATTCACACGATGGCTGAACTTCCCGGAATCGAGCGCGAGACCCTCGACGTCGACGTCGTCATCGTCGGTGCAGGGCCGGCCGGCCTTGCGGCCGCCTACAAGCTCGCCCAGCTCATTCGGATCCACAACGAGTCGGATGCCGAGAAGAAGCTGGAAGGCCTCTCCATCGCCCTCCTCGAGAAGGGGAAAGAGATCGGCTCGCACGGCATCTCCGGCGCGGTCATGGACCCGCGGGGGATCGGCGAGCTGATGCCCGACTGGCTCGAGCGCGGCTGCCCGGTCGAGTCGCCGGTCACCACCGACTCCTTCTGGTATCTCACCGAGACGAAGAAGATCGCCGCCCCCATCAACCCGCCGCCGCTTCGCAACCACGGCAACTACGTCATCTCCCTCGGCGAGCTCTGTCGCTGGCTCGGGCCGATCGTCGGCGACATGGGAGTCGACCTCTTTGCCGAGTTCGCCGCCTCGCGCGTGCTCGTCGAGGACGGCCGCGTCGTCGGCGTCCGCACCGGCGACAAGGGGATCGACAAGAACGGCCAGGCGAAGCCGAACTTCGAGCCGGGGGTCGACATCCGGGCGAAGATGACCATCCTCGCCGAAGGGCCGCGCGGAACGCTCGCCAAGCAGCTCACCGGTATCTTCGACCTTCAGGCCGGCAAGAACCCGCAGGTCTACTCCGTTGGCGTCAAGGAGCTCTGGCAGCTCCCCGACGACCGCTATCCGGCCGGCAGCGTGATCCACACCCTCGGCTACCCGCTCGACATGGACACCTTCGGCGGTGCCTTCATCTACGGGATGAAAGAGCGCATCGTCGACATCGGCCTCGTGGTCGGCCTCGACTACAAGAACCCGACCCTCGACCCGCACGACGAACTGCAGCGCCTCAAGCTCCACCCCGAGATCCAGCAGATCCTGCGCGGCGGCAAGATGATCGCGGCCGGCGCGAAAGCCATCCCCGAGGGCGGCTACTACTCGATGCCGAAGCTCTACGGCGACGGCTTCATGATCCTCGGCGACTCCGGCGGCTTCCTCAACGGGGCGCGTCTGAAAGGGATCCACCTTGCCATCAAGTCCGGCATCCTCGCCGCCGAGGCGGCCTTCCAGGCGCTGCTGAACGAAGATTACTCGTCCACGCAGCTCGGACAGTACGACGCCGCGTTCGAGGCCTCATGGGCGAAGGAAGAGCTCTGGAAAGAGCGGAACTTCCACCAGGCCTTCAACAACGGCCAGATCGCCGGCATGCTGAACGCCGGCTTGAGCATGGTCACGGGCGGCCGCGGCTACGGTGTGGCCAACCGGCTCGAAGGCCACGAAGGCTACGCCCGGATGGAGCGCATCAAGCGCTACTTCGGCTCCGAAGACCCGCACCCGCCGGGGAAGGTGAAGTACGACAACCAATACACGTTCGACAAAGTGACGAACGTCTACAACGGCGGCGTGATCCACGAGGAGAACCAGCCGGCGCACCTCCTGATCCTCGACACCGAGGTCTGCATCATGAGGTGCACCGAAGAATTCGGCAACCCCTGCTTCCACTTCTGCCCCGCCCAGGTCTACGAGCCGCAGCCGACCGCCGACGGCCGCGGCAAAGTCCCCTTCCTCAACTTCACCAACTGCTTCCACTGCAAGACCTGCGACATCATGGACCCCTACCAGGTGATCACCTGGGTCCCGCCCGAGGGTGGCGGGGGGCCGGATTACAAGAAGCTGTAGGGGATGGGGCAGTTGGGGGTTGGCGGTTTTTGGGGTCGGTCTGCCGGTGATTTGTTGCTGGTTGCTGGTTCCTTGTGACGGATCGCTCCGATCACCGATACCGGGATATCGGGGGCGGTTCCCGGAAGCCGCCGTAGGCGGCGGCAGATCTGTAGGCCCGGCGTTCACGCCGGGTACCCATGCGCCACCCTGGTTCAAGCCCGCGGAGCGGGCGACAGGGTAGGGCAGGGCAGAGATTCTTTTCTGTCGCCCGCTCCGCGGACTCACCTCGTGGCTCGCGTGCTGTACCCGGCGTAAACGCCGGGCCTACAGATCTGCCGCCGCCTAACGGCGGCTAGGCTTGATTTGTCATCCTGAGCCACAGGAGTTCCCCCACGAAGCGTAGGCATGGCGGCGAAGGACCTGGGCGGGTGGGGAGCGCTGCGCATCCCCACCCGCCCAGATCCTTCGCCGCCATGCTTTCAGCCAAAGGGAAGATTCCGGGGGCTCAGGATGACAAGAAGAAGCACGACCCTCTGGTTGGCACCCCACTCCTCGTTCACCTTCTTGTAGCAAAACCACCTCTCCGGGAATGCTAGGCTGACCCGCTCAGGGTCCAGAGCCATGTTCGAGACGGTGGTGCCGGAGGCGGTTGCGCCGAGGAGCCGAAAGCTCTTCTACAACGTTTTGCCTCTGTCGCTTGCGGTCCACCTCCTTGCGGCCGTTTCGGTGCAGCTCGGTGCCGTGTGGGAAGTGGCGTTTCCCGAGCATTCTCCGAAGCTCTACTCCGCTTACTCACTGATCGCGTCCCCGCCGCCACCACCGCCTCCTCCGCCCCCTCCCGTGCGGCGGACCATCGTGCCGGTCGTGCGGCCGCCGCAGATGCCGAATGTCGCGCCGACGATCATTCCGGACGCGATCCCGGTCGTGACGCCGGAGCCGCCGGTAGAGCCCGATCCCGGTCCGGAAGTGCCGGGCGGAGTCGAGGGGGGCGTGGAGGGCGGCGTCGAAGGGGGAGTGATCGGCGGGACCGTCCAGGCTCCCGTCGTCCCGGCGCCGCCGCCACCACCGCCGCCGAAGGTCGAGCGGGTCGAGATCGCGCGCGACGAGCCTCTGCCGGTGCGCGCCATCTCGCAGGACTTTCCCGAGTATCCGATGTTCGCGCTCCGGGCCGGTTTCGAGGACACGCTGGTCGTGCGTTATGTGATCGGTAAGAACGGCCGGGTCAAAGAGGTCACCGTGCTCACTCCTCCCGAGCGCCGCGAGTTCGCCGACTCCGCGGTGTCGCGTATCAAGCAGTGGCGTTTCGAGCCGCTGGAAGATCGTGACGGCGACCGGCAGGAAGTCGTGCACGAGCTGACGGTCCAGTTCCGGATCGCGAAGCGCAGGTGACGTACACACGGGGACGACGGGAGGCCTCCGGCGGGCGGGCACGGCCCGCAGCGTTTGTTTTCGCCCGAACCGCGTTCATGGTGAAAGCGCGCGTTCAGCCTATGGCAACAAACGCTGCGGGCCGTGCCCGCCCGCCGGAGGCCCTTCGTCGCTCCTCGTGTGTGTGGAGTGCGTCCGCTACACTCCGCGCGTGCGACTGCTCTCGCGCCTCATTCGCCTCCCGTTGCGGCTGGTGCCCGCGGGGCGGACCGTGCCGATCCTCACCGGCGCGCTGCGGGGATGGAAGTGGATCACCGGCTCGGCGACGCATGGCTGCTGGCTGGGGACGTACGAGCGCGAGGCCCAGGAGGCGTTCCGGGAGCTGATCCGCGAAGGGGACGTCGTGTACGACATCGGTGCGAACGCCGGCTTCTTCACCCTCCTCGCGTCGCGGCTGACCGGGCCGCGCGGCACCGTGTATGCGTTCGAGCCGCTGCCGCGCAACATCGACTACCTCCAGCGGCATGTCGCGGTGAATCATGCCGCGAACGTTCGCGTGCTCCCCATCGCCGTCTCGTCCTCCACGGGCGTGGCCCACTTCGACACGGCGTCGAACGCCGCCATGGGCCGCATCAAGGACGAAGGCGTGCTCGAGGTGCAGACCGAGTCTCTCGACGCCCTCGTCGCCTCCGGCCGCGTGATCCCGCCGCGGTTCATGAAGATCGACGTCGAAGGGGCCGAGCTCGAGGTCCTCCACGGCGCCGCGACCCTGCTGCAGCGCCACCATCCGAAGATGCTGCTCTCCACCCACGGCGTGCGTATCCACGAACGATGCTGCGCGTTGCTGGAGGAGTGGGGATATGCGCTGCGCTTCGTCCGCGACGGGACGGACGACGGGCAGTACACCGTGGTTGCCGTCCAGCGCTGACGAAGGCGTGCCGTTCGGCCGGCCAACGGAAGAGACCGACCGGGAAGGCCTCCGGCGGGCCGGCACGGCCGGCAGCGTTTGTTGCCCAAGGCTGAACGCGCGCCTCTCGCTCGAATCGCGGTCCACGCGAAAACAAACGCTGCCGGCCGTGCCGGCCCGCCGGAGGCCCCCCGGTCGGTCTCTTCCGCTGGTTGAACGAACGCGTTTACCTCACGTTCCGCCGCGAATGACGCCGTCGAGCGACTCCTGCACGACCTTCCTCACGACGATCGACACCCATCGTTTGAAGCCGTCCGAAGGTGCCGATGCGCCGGGCGTGAACTGTACGCCGATGGCATCGACATTCACCGCGGCCTGCACGTCTTCCGGCCGGAAGACGCCGCGCTCGAGCGCGGCGTGCACCTGGTCGATGATCGATGCGAACGCGTCGGCGGTGAGCTTCAGCGAAGTCTTGTCGTACTGCGCCGGGCCCTGGCCCGGCACGATGATCCTCGCGTCCATGGCCTCGAACTGCCGCAGGCTCGCCAGCCACGGCGTTGGCGCTGCACCGCCGGAGCTGTGGTGGTCGTGAAACAGATGAGATCCTGAGGGTAGGGGAAGTGTCGCCGTGAGGCTCTCCTTCATTGGGTCATTCCACACAATTCGGAGGTCTCATGCGGGCGACGATCGTCATCGCAGCATACAATGAGGGCGAAAATCTGTTGAAAACCATCGAGTCGTGCGTCGAGACGGCTCATGGGCTCGATTACGACATTTCCCTCGCCGACGACGGATCGACGGACGGGGCGCCGGAGGCGGCCGCCCGGCGGTTTGCCTCCGTTCACCTGGAACGCGTGAAAAAACGGCAGGGCACGTCCGCGGCGAAACACCGGGCGGCGCAGGCAGCGGACGGCGAGGTGCTCATTTTTCTCGACGGCCACTGCAAGCCGGAGTACGGCGCATTGCACGGTCTCGTACAGGCGATCGAGGACACGGAAGGCCAGGCCGTCATCACGCCGCGGATCGTGTCGCTCGACGTGAAGCACTGGCGGAACATCCTGTCGGACGCCGGGCATGGCTATGCGTTCGACCCCCTCACCACGGAGTCGTATTGGGTTCCTCTCGATCGCCTGCAGCGCTCGGATCTCGGGCGCGGGCATTTGTACGAGTCGCCGGCCCTCATCGGATGTGCGTTTGCGGTCACTCGGGCCGTCTACGACCGGGTATGGGGGTTCGATCGTCACATGCTGTCGTGGGGTGTCGAGGACCTCGATTTCGCGCTGAAGTGCTGGTTGATGGGGTATCCGATCCTGCACGACCCGACGATCTCGGTCGGCCACCGCTTTCAGGAAGCGTTCACGCGGTACACCGTGCCGGCCGAGCACATCGTCGTGAACCAGTTGCGGATGGCGTACAAGAACTACACGCAGGGAGTATGGAACGCGTGGTTGCAAGCCGCGCGATCCCGCAATGACGAGTCGCTTGCGGAGCACGCGGAAGGTCTCTGGGCGCGCGCCTGGGAACTGTTCAAGGGTGGTGAAGAGACGGCGCGGCAGGAGCGGTCCTATTTTCACGCGCACCGTGTGCACGACGAGTTCTGGTACGCGCGCCGATTCGGGCTGGCCTGGCCGCAGCTCAGCGAGGACGAGACTGCAGGCGCCGCGGCGCTCGGCCCTGCCGGCAGCGTGCGGCCGAGCGGGTCACCGTCGCCGTCCAGGTCCCCGTCGCCGTCCAGGTCCCCGTCGCCGTCTCCCTCTCCTTCCCGCGGACCGTCGCGGTCCCCGTCGCCTCCCCCGGGAAACGGCGAGGGAATCACCGGACCGACGGTGGTGCTCAATTACTCCCCGTATATGTATCGGCTCGTCGTGCCCAACAGCACGCCCACGGACATCTCGTGGTCGAGCGACGCGCTCGGCGTATCGTTCGTCGGGCCGACGGACGGTGATACGGTCCTCGTCGCGTTCGTGAACGCGAGCACCGGCCCGGCCATGCTGCAGGCCTCCTTCGCGGTCAATGGACTGCCGCAGCTCGCGCAGATGGAAGTGGACGTCATCTAGATCCCCATGGAACGCATCGACCTCTGGCCCGACATTACCGCGGAAGAGAGTTGGATGACGCACAGCAGCGCACTCGCCCGTGTCGAGAGTGTGATCGAGAGCAACGGGCGCCGCGACGTGGTGATGCACATAGAAGAGTCGTTCGCCGGCTACGATGGGGAGGCGCTTCTGTCTGCATCGTTCCATCGTTTCTGGTTCAGCGCGAATCGCCTCGCTCACCGCGGCAGATTTGCTTCCGGCGAGCGGATCGTGATCCATGAACGCCGCGATCAGGTTGCGGAGATCGTCACGCGAAGAATTCCGGTGTCGCCCGAGGAGTCACCTCTCGTCACCGCGATGCGTGTCATTGCCGGGTGGCGCCGGGCAGGCGCGGGGACGGACACCTTCATCGAGGGCGCGTTCCACGCCAACCCGATCGCCAGCCGCTATGCATTGAACCGCCTCCTGGAGCGGCCGCCCTCCGGCCAGTGGCCGCTGGTGGCAGGCTTACGCGAATTGCGGAGCGACACTGCGCGGCCGCGCGCGGTCCGCGTGCTCGCCGAGGCGCTGCTCAGGCGGATCGCGCAAGCCGAGCGCGGGGATGAGGTCTCCCGGCATCACGCCGGCCCGCGCCGCTCTCAGCCGCGCGTGGCGACCTACGGCGCGCCGATCTTCGTCATCGGGTCGCCACGCTCGGGCACCAGTATCCTCACGTGGTGCCTCGGCCAGCACCCGAACATTCTTCCGCTGGAAGAGACCGGCTGGTTCGTCAAGCTGGCTCTCACGCTCCAGAACTGCTACGAGCTCGGCTCCGCACGCGGCGAGCGCTCGCAGTTGTCGTCGATGCGGATCGGGCGCGAGGAGTTTTTCGGCGAGATCGGCATGGCCGTGAACGCACTGATCGCCCGGCGGCGCCCTCCCTTTCGCGTCGACCTCGAAGACCCCCGCTTTGCGCTCCTGCGCAGGCCGGCCGACCCCAAGCGCCGATGGGTGGACGGCACGCCGGAGTATTCGCATTCGGTGTACGCGCTGCGCAATCTCTTTCCCGACGCGCGCTTCATTCACATTCTGCGGGACGTCCGCGCCGTCGTTCCCTCCATGCTGAATTTCTCGAAGGTTGCGGGAGTCCAGCTGGCCAGGAACGAGGAAGATGCCTATCAGCGCTGGCTGCGCGCGGTCCACGACTGCGTCGCCGCGGAGCGGGCCTACGGGTCGGACGTCGTCCTTCGCGTTCGTTACCGCGATCTGCTGCAGAGCGCCAGGAAGATCCTGAGGCGTTGTCTCGTGCACGCGGGGGAGGCCTTCACCGATGACTGTCTGCTCCCGCTGACCTCGAGAATCAACAGTTCCTTCGTGCCCGAGGGGTTCGATGCTTCCGACCCGCGCACCAGCACGGCGTTGAAACAGGAAGCGCACGACCTCTTCGACGCCCTCGACGCCGAACAGCCGCGGTACGCGCCCGACGAGCAGGCGGCCGCCGGACTCGCCACCGGCTTCCTGAAGCGCGCGCACTACATCAACTGGGCGGAGGGAGAATTGAGGCGGCGGATCGAGAAGGAGCGCGCGCAGCTTCGCGCAGCCCGGGCTCGGCGCAAGGTCCTGATGAGCTTCTGCAACGCGCGTGTGGCGGGCCTGGCCGCGCTCGCGCTGTTCGACCCGGTCAGCGACGAATGCCAAGTGATCGAGCTGCCGTCCGAGCTCGATGACGTGAAGGGCATCACCGGACTGGCCCTCTCGCGCGGTCATCTCTTTGCGGTGGCCCAATGCGCGGCCCCCCGCGCGGCGGCGCGTGTGGTCTCCGTCCTGCTCGTCTTCGACCTCGAGCGGCTGACGTTGCTCACCCGCCATCCCTTCGTGAAGGCCGTGGATGTCCACTCGATCGTCTGGAGGGAGGGCGAATTATTCGCCGTTTCCACCGGCACCGATGAGATCGTGAAGGTGACGCTCGATGGGCACACCGTCGTCGCCGAGACCGTGTTCTGGAGGCATGGCACGGGGCAGACCCGGGAAAACACGGTCCATCTCAATGCGGCGGCATCGTCGTCGGGAAGACTGCTGGTCTCCGGCTTCGGCAGGGTGGAGGCACGGCGCGACGCGCCGAGGGACGGATTCATTCTCGATCTCGACCGCGGGGAGCTGGTCGCTACCGCGCTCGATCAACCGCACACCCTGCTCCCGCTCGGCGGTCAGCTCCTTTTTTGCGAGTCGCGCACCGGCACGTTGCGGACGGCGGGAGCCACGCATGCCCGGAATCTGCCTGGCTATGCGCGCGGCATGTGCGCGTTCGACTCGGACGTCCTCGTGGCCACGAGCGTGGGGCGCTCGTTTTCGCGCTCCAGCGGCGCGCCGGTCGAGAATCCGCGGACGGCTGGCCTGCCGCACGGCCGGTGCACGATCAACCGTTTCTCGAAAGACTGGCGGCTTCTCCGTTCCGTCGATCTGACCGCGTACGCCAGCGAGATCTACGACCTGCTCGTCGTGGGAAAGACAGACGCCTGGCCGACGCTGACCGAAGTCGCCTGGCGGGACCGCGCCATCGTGAGATTGTCGGTCGCGCTCGATGAGCGGAAGGCCGAGATCCGCCGCCTGCGCAAGTGAGGGTTCCGCGAGTCTGTCATTGCCGGCCGAGAACCGCGTGCACCGCGGTCAGGAGCGCGTCGTTGGCGGTACGGCGGCTGTGATGCGCCGCGATCGTTTCCCGTGCGCGCGCCGACAGGTCGGCAGACAAGGATTCATCCTCCGCAAGACGAACGATGGCGGAGGCGAAGCACTGTGCGTCATCGGCGATCAGGAGGTGCTTGTGGTGACGCACCGGAAGCCCTTCGGCGGCCACTGACGTCACGACCGAGGGAACGCCGCACATCAACGCCTGAACGAGTTTCCGCTTCGTTCCTGCTCCATGGCGCAGCGGCGCGAGGAAGACGCGGGCATTTGCGTAATACGGCTCCAGGTCCGGGACCCATCCCACGAAGAGGACGTTGGGCACACCCATGCCGAGCGACCGGATCTCTTCATCCAGATCGGTTCCGACGAGGTACAGGGGGTGCCTCGCGAGAAGGTCGCGGGGAAGCAATGGAACGATGTGGCGGCAGAGGTAAGCAATGGCTTCGCGGTTCGGCGGATGCCGGAAGTTACCGACGAACAGGAGTCCGCGGCGCGCCGGCCATGGAGCGCCGGAGGCGGTCAAGTCCTCCCCGTCGGGCGCGACGAACACGCGAGCTCCCGGGGCCAGGCGCGTCACGAGCTCCGCCTCGTTCTGCGAGACCGTCAGCACTCCATCGGCCTGACGATAGACGGCGAGCTCCTGTTCCATTTGCCGGCTGTGCTCTTCTCCGGCCGGCGCGGCTTCGGGGCTCCAGTCGGGCCGTATGCGGCGCCCATTGCGAAGAAAATGAAGATCGATCGAGTCGACGAGGACGGGCGTGCGTGGCGTCAGGATGCGCAGGCATGGCAGCAGCCCCTCGGCGACAGACCAGAAGGCGAGAATCGACAGATCGATCCGGCGTGTGCGCAGAAGTTCGTCCAGAGCGGCAAACCCGCAATACGTCTCGATGCCTGTCTGCTGCAGCGCGCGCGCATAGCGGCTGTCCGTGTAGCCGTTTTCGGCGGCAAAGACGACCGACCATCCCGCCGCGCGAAGCGTCCGGATGTGATCGAAGATCCGGCGCGAGCCGCTCTCGCGGTCGTATTCGGGAAGTGTGGGCGCGCAGACCAATGCAGTCCGGGGCCGGCCGCTGTCGTCCGCCGGCCGCGCCCGTGCCGCGAGGGCGTTCACCAGCGATCGTTCGCTCGAGCCTGGCTGCGGTTGGTCCGGAAGAACATGCCGCCACCTGTCGCGGAAGGTCTGCCGGTGAATTTCCTGGAAGCGCTTCGTGCCCGCGGCCGGATCGACGCCCGCCGTCGCGCCCTCGATGTGAACGACCACGCTCTTTGGCTGGTAGTACACGCGCCGGCCGGTCTCGCGCACGCGGAAGCAATAATCGGTGTCCTCGTAATACGCAGGTGCGTAGCGCCGGTCGAGGCCTCCCAACGCCACGAACAGCAGCCGCGGCGTCGCCAGAAGCGCGCCCGAGCAGTAGTCGACCTCGCGCACGAAGTTGTAGACCGGGGCGTCGATGTTCGTATCGCCGCGGCCGACGTTCGCCGCCGAGCCGTCCGCGAAAACCAGCCCGCCGGCTTCCTGTAGACGCCCGTCGGGATACACCAGCTTGCCGCCGACCGCGCCGGCGTCGGGCCGGTCGGCGAAGGTTTGTACGAGCGCCTCGAGCCAGCCGGACCGGGGCACGGTGTCGTTGTTGAGCAGCACGAGGAGATCGCCCCGCGCGGCATGAGCTCCCCGATTACAGGCGTCGACGAAGCCGCGATTGGGTGGCGGCGTGCGGAGCTGGCGTACGCGCCGGTCGCCCGACGCCCACGCGGCAAGCCGGATTTGGGTGTCGTCGCACGAGCCGTCGTCGACGACCACCACTTCGACGTCCATGGCCGGGGGCAGAGTACACAGTACCGCGGCCAGGCACTCGTCGAGCAGCGCTCCGCGGTCGAACGTCGGAATCACGATCGACACGGAAGGCCAGGATGCACGGGCGTGCGGGCGCAGCCACTCCACTCGGAGGTGCCCGTTCCGGGATGGAACGGCTACCGCGAGGCGGGCCACGCGCCTGGCCTCGCGCATGACCGCGGTCTCCGTGGAAGGGGCGATCACCACCTCCGCCGTCTTGCCGATGTACGGAAGCGCGGACCCGGCCATTTCGCACGGAGCAAAGACGATCTGTTCGTCGAGCGCACGACAGACGTCCATCTCGCCGGACCAGTCGAGAACACGGCATGGCCGATTCGCGGCAGCCGCCTCCTCGGCCAGGAAAGCCGCGAACTGCGGCAGCGGCAGGTCCTGCATCTCCACGACCACATCCACATCGGAAGGAGGCGGGATGTGCGCGTCCAGGGGAATGCGCGCGAGGATCTGCTTGCAGGTCTCATCTGGCAGGTGCCTGCGCGCCGCGAGCATGCGCGCGCGCGCGGCGTGAGCCTCCTTCCCGTCATAGTGCGCCTGCGGCGGACGGAGGGTGTGCTCGACCGCCACCGCATCGATGATCCCCATCGTGAGACCCCGGCGGGCCAGCTCGTACGCCCAGACGTTCTCGTATCCCCAGCCCATCGGGGAGCGGACATCGAAAGGAAGGAGGGACTCGAAGGCGGATTGGTGCATGGAGACGACCGGGCCGACCTCGACCCATCGCGTTTCCCTCGCGAACGTACCCGGCTCCTGCTCGACGATGGCGTGATCGATGTGGGAGTTGGCCGTGCGCGCCGGCTGTGCCAGCGCATAGCCGAGCCTCTGCTGCGCGTCGAGGAACCGGTCGAGAAATCCGTCGGGAAGAAAGATGTCGTCGTCAAAGATCACGAGATGTGCGAACCCGCGATAGTCGACGCGGCTCAGCAGGTCGTTCAGCAACGGAAATTTCGGACGCAGCGTCGGATACTGCGCGCACGTCACCTGCGTGAGGACCGCGTCGTGTGCCATGCCACCGAGGGCGATCCATCGCTGGACGACGTCATACCGCCTCGATTTCGCGACATTCGAGACGATGGACCGCGCACTGTGCGGCCGGCCGGCGAGATACACGCCGAGGACCAGCACGGCCGGGCGCGGATTCTCCGCACCACCGCCCTCCTTGAGAGACGGTGCGCGCCGCGGAACGCGCGACTCTCGCCCGATTGCGCGATGCATGAGCGGTGGAGCCATGAGCTGTTGTGAGAACCCGGTACGATCATTTTAGGCGTCATGCACTCATGGTGTCCATCCATCTGGTCCCTCGACTCCAGGCCCCGATTGTCGCCGCTGACGGCTCGCTGAGGCGCCGCCGCCCCTACCTCAGCGCAACCTCCCAACTCCCATCCATCCATCCCGTCAGGGCATCCCCGTCCCAGCCGCCCACATCCAGAAGCGGAGCGGCCATTCGTGCGTGGCGTCGCCGTCGATCATCGTGCCGGGGTTGACGCGGCCGTTGATGCCGATGTCCCAGCCTCCGAAGAGGAGGGTGAGCTGGTGGGCGCGGCGGTCGATGGGGCGGTTGTTGATGGTGCCGACGCTGAGGTTCCACCACTGGGTGACGATGTCGAGCTAGAGCCGAGGGAGTTGGCACGAGGGTGCCGCTCAGTCGTCAACGTTCACGTGTTCATACAGCGGAAACGACACAGTCTCCTTAGGAGTCCGGAGCGTGTGCGCGGCTCCCGTCTGGGCGTCGTGCCAGCTCACCTCGATGCTGACCACGTAGTCGTAGCCCATCGGGCTGTCGAATTCGACACTGAACATGTCGACGTCCCCGGGGCCATACTTGAGCCTGTCGTTGGTCACGGGGATGTCTCCCACCTTCGGCTGGAGAGTGACCGTGTACCGGTACTCCATCAATCCGGCGCCTCCGCCGGGCGGACGCTCGGGTGCTCTGGGCGTCACCTCGTGAACGACTGCGCGCATGGCTGACACGACGGCGATTCCCTTCTGATCGTTGAACATCAGGAACTGCATCGTGCCGCCGGCGAAGTACTTCGGCGTATAGCGGAGGTAGGTGAGCTGCAGAGTGTTCGACGGAGGGCGATGCGCGACGTCATGGCTTCCGGCGAAGAGACGGAGCCGCGCGGACTGCATTCCCAGGTACTTCGTCAGAATGAGGCGCGAGGCTCCCCGGTGCTCTTTCCCCGCGCGCTCGACGCGGTAGACGCCCTTCGAGAGGACGAAGGCGTACAGGTGCTCGCCGCTGTCTTCGCTGATCCAGCCGAGGTCCGCGGCGGCGTTGGAGTTGACGGAGTTGTATTCGACGTCGACGGGAAGCGGGACGCCGTGCCGCCGCGGAGTCTCGGTGTCGGGCGCCGTCGGCGCGAAGAGGCTGGCCTCGACGATCACGCCATTGTCGAAATCGAACGGACCGGTGAGCAGCACTGCATCCGGGAGAGGCGTGAAGCGGGGACCGGCATCGCGGTCGAGATCCACGCGACGGAACAGCCAGACCGGCAGATGATTGAACCCGTGCCTGACCGGCAGAAGCCTCAGGCATGACCCTCCGCGCTCGAGAAAATCAACCGCTGCCGCGCAGAAGTCGCGCGCCACGGAACGCGGAACCTCGTGCACCACGCGCGCATAGTGCGGCTCGGGCGGCGGTCCGTCCTCGAATACGACATCGGCCGGGGAGACTGGGCTCGCCGCGACGGCGGCAACCACGGTCGGGTCGGTTCCTTCCCTGAATTGCGCCAGCAGAAGGCGATACATCTCGAGGTAGTCGTCCCGCAGGTCGTCCTGACGGAGCCTCTTGATCTCGTCGCGAAGAACATCGACGACCATGAAGAGAGAGCTTTCCCGGGTCATGTCGAGATAGCTCCGCGACGCGAGAAAACCGGCAGGCGTGCAGTCGTCGAGCCGGACCGGCACGATGGTCGTGCCATTGGCATCGGCAAAGCCCACCTCGTTCTGGCAGTACTCCGACGCCAGGGAAGCGCGGCTCACCAGCACGAGACAGACGCGCGCACGCCGTAACTCCTCCTGGATTACTCCCTCGAACTTCGTCCCGGGTGCCATGCGGACGTCTCTCCAGACGGTCATCGTGGATGAGTCCAGAAGGGACCGTTCGATTTCCTCGGCGCGCGCAACGTCCTCATGGCTGTAGCTGATGAAGATGTCGGCCATCCGTCGAAGTATGAAGGCAAAAGGCAGATCGAGCAGGCCGCCGGAAGGTGGTGGCGGGGTCAAACCTTCGTTCTTTTCAGAAAAGCGAAGGTCTGAACATCCCGGTGGAAATTTCAAGCGATTTTTGCAAGGCGATCCGGCTTCGGAACGTAGTCGCGATCGTTCTTGAGCATCGACCAGATGACGCGGATGAGGTGACGTCCGAGAGCC
>Ga0190275_10001881_pt1 | contig 15364 bp, 15 predicted proteins | sample Popmic550T_FD_133745 | JGI IMG/M metagenome (GOLD analysis project Ga0190275, IMG submission 133745) | Populus adjacent soil microbial communities from riparian zone of Yellowstone River, Montana, USA - 550 T | ecosystem: Environmental > Terrestrial > Soil > Riparian zone > Trees stand | place...
ATGTCTGAAGCCCGGGGGCGCTCGGACGCCCCCGTTCGACGTTAACCCCCCGCCCCCCTCCCCCGCTCCGCTCTCGCTCGGTCGAGCTGTTGGCCCCCCACCCCTCCCCTTTGGCCGGTCGGCACAGACAGAGGGGGAATAATTGTCTGTCATTCGCTCGTCTGATAGAATTATCTGTGGGGGGAATCCCCCGACCGCGACACCACACCCAGACGAGGACAGACCGATGGCCAGCCGCAAGACCGCCCCGACCGCGACCGCCCCGAAGGCCACCCGCACCCGGAAGCCGAAGGCCGAGACCGCCCCCGCGGCCGTCGCCATGTCGCCCCGCGAGAAGGAGCTCGCCTCCCGCTACAAGCATCAAGCGATCATCCCCGGCAGCTGGGCCTTCGCCGGCCACCCCGACCGGCAGGGGATCGGGTCGAGGAAGGCCACCGTGATCGTCCGGTGCAAGAGCCCCGACTGCACCCACACCCGCATCGTCTGCACGTCCGACCTGCAATGGCAGACGACCGCCTACTGCGTCGAGGGGGGCTGTGCCAAGCGCATCCACTCCAACCACCGAGCCACGAAGGCCCAGAAGAAGAAGCTCAAGTGACAGCGGGTTGACACTCGACAGGCCGGGGGAAGTCCCCGGCCTTTTTCACGCACCCACCCAATCAGGAGAGACGAGCGATGGACGACGTGTACCGCTACTCGAAGCGACTGATCTACACCGAAGGCGTCCGGCATCTCGCACAGACCGCCGGGGCCGTCTGGCTCATCACGCTTATCGACTCGCACCAGGGCAACCCGAAGGCTCGCGCCGAAGAATTCCAGGTCTGGCGGCTCGTCGTGAACGTGGCCGACAACACCGGCGTGGTGACGATGACCGACGGTAACAACGACACGGCCATCATCACCCAGCGAATCCCGTACACGGACTACGCGAAGGCCGGTGAGGACCAGTGCGAGCTCTATCTGGTGCAGACCCCCGGCCAACCCTCCGTGCTGATGTTGCCCTGCGAATACTGACCGCCGAGGGGGTCGCAGCACGCCGCGGCACCCTCGACCGCATTGTACCTTTCGGGCCGGGTGCTCCCCGGCCCTCTTCTCTTCTAACGGAGCCACTCATGACCACCATCGACCCGATCGCCGTCGCCCTGTACGCTCGCGCCTCTTCCGACGAGCAACAGAGCTCCTGCGGGGATCAACTCGTCGCCCTCCGAGCCTACTGCCAGAAGCAGGGCTACAAGGTCTGGAAGGAGTACGTCGATAATGGCCTGAGCGGCAGCAAGGAAATCGAGAAGAGAATCGCCTATCACGAGATGATCGCCGACAGCTACAAGCACGCCTTCACCCGCATCATCGTCTGGGACTCCTCCCGATTCGGGCGTCTCGACAGTCAGAAGGGAGCCACCTACAAGGTCACCCTCCGGTCGAACGGTGTGACCTGCATCGAGACCTGCACCGGGGCCGTCACCGACTGGTCAACCCAGATGGGCCGGCTGCAAGACGCACTCGCGAGTGAAGCCGACCACGAATACTCGATGAAGCTGAGCGCCAACACCATCCGGGGACGGGTCTCGGCGCTCATCGACCGGAAGGTCTACCCGCACGGGATCGTGCCCTACGGCTACAAGAAGAAGTACCGGGACGCTGCCGGCCGCGAGTACGTCTACGACCGCGACGTGCCATTCAGGCAGCCCCGCGGCTGGACCCGCGAACTCATCATCAGCGAGCCGGAAGCGGCCGTCGTCCGCGACATCTTCGACCGCTTCGTCAACCGGTCGCAGTCGGCACGGCACATCAGCAAGCTGCTATCCTCCGACGACTACAGTTGGCGGCGACAAACGGTGTTGAACCTCCTGCGTTGCAAGGCTTATATCGGCTACGCGGTCATCAGCGAAAAGAACCGACAGGAAGCACACCGCCACATTCCTTACACGGAGGTTCCGGGGGTCGTCCCGCCCATCATCGAGGAAGCGGTGTGGTTCGACGCTCAGCGGATTCTCGCCGGCACGACCAAGAGCAAGTGGCGAAGCGACCAGCAGAAAACCCTGTCGGGCATTTTGCGCTGCGGACACTGTGGATTCGCTCTCGCCGGTCGCAACTGGCAGAAGGAAAAGACACCGCGGACCCGCTACGTCTGCACGTCCAGCAACCGACAAGGAACTGGTTGCCCGCAGTGGCGGTGCTACGAGGACGAACTTCTCCCGGTCATCGTCCGCGAGCTGGTCAAGGTCGTGGATGCGGAGTTGCTGAATTCGCTAGTCGCCAGCCGGGATGAGGGCGAGTCCGCCCTGGTTGTGGCCCAGCAGGAGTTCGCCGACCTGAGGGAAAAGGTGCGTCGTGCGGTGACTCGTGCGGCGACCGCGGATGATGAGCTGGTCGAGGACTACGAGGCGGTTGCCCGCGATCTGCGGCAGCAGTTGAAGGCGGCGGAGGAGCGGATGAAGCTGGCGCGGATGGTGGGCAAGGAGGGTGGCTCGGCGCAGTGGGCGGAGTGGTGGGCGGACGTTCGGCCGGGGTTGGTGCTGGCCGCGGACGATCCGACTCTCGCGGACGAACTCGCAGAAGCCGTCCGTCGTCACCCGGCGTTCGCGTCGGTACGCGGTCAGGGCGGGTTCGATGAGTTCAAGCAGAAGGCTCGTCGGGAGTTGGTGAGGATCGCCCCCGACGGCAACCCGGACCCCGTGCTGGCGATCTTGCAGCAACTCCTCAATGAAGAATCAGAGGGGGTGGTGCTGGATTCGGCGACGCTTAAGGGTGTGTTGCGTCGGCTGGCGTGCGTGGTGTCGGTCTACTGGCGGCTCAACCCGGGGCGGACGATGATGCGCCAGCCGAAGTGGTACGTGGACAAGGTGACGGTTTCGTTCGGCGGCAACAGCGACGGCGGGTGCGGGGGCGGCGGAGAGGGCGGCGGCTCCGGCGGCGACGGCCGCGGATGCGGTGTCCAGGGTAGCCAGTGCTGCTTGCAGTCGTCGAAGTGCGGCGAGTCGGCCCAGACGGCGGCGCCGACGGAGCGGCGCGGGTCGCGGAAGCGGACGGCGAAGAACGGCTTGCCGTCGCGGGTGGTGCGAGGCGTCTTCTCGACGAGTTGCGCGAAGAAGTCGGCGTGCTGACCCGGCTCGAGGGCGGACAGCTTGACGGGTGGTGGCTTGGGCATGATGGCGCCAGCGTACCGCGTCAGGGGCTCGGGAACAACGGGCGCCACACGCCGCCGTAGTTCTCGTCGTCGGTGGCGACGGCGAACCCGGCCCGCGGGACGCACCGCGGCGGAGCCGCCAGCGCCTCCACCTTCAGCCCGTGGAGGTGCAGCCGCACCGACGGCCTGGCTTCGGCGGTGAAGCCCCACGTCCCGTCTTTTAGCGTGCCGAGCACGCCGGCCCGGTAGACGACCGAGTGGAACGGCCCCGCGTCGCCGTCGTCGCGGACGGCGACCGACCACACCTCCCAGCCGCGGTCGATCTCGACGAGGTGGAGGTCGGCGCAGCCGCGGGCGCCGGCGAAGCCCGGGACCGGCGGGAGTGCGTGGGTGCCGCGCGGGGTGAAGGTGTACGTCGTCAGGTTGAGGTCGCCCCAGACGAGGCGGGCCGGCTGGAGCCCCACGCGACCCTGCCCGCCGCGCGCCCCCAGAACCAGCGTCGGCACGTCCTTGCCGCCGGGCCGGCACGCCATCCCTTCGAGCTCGTCGCCCGGCCACGTCGTGCCGGTGTCGTCGGGTTCCGCGCGCGGCAGCTTGAACGCCTTGAGACACTCGGCCCGCCAACCGTCGGCGTCGCGGGTGACGCGGACGTGGAACAGCCGGCCGTACTTCTTCTTGTACTGGCCGCTCTCGCCGAGCAGGAACTCGCCCGGCCGCTCGGGGAGGGCGCAGACGGCTTCGAGGTCGTTGGGCTCCTTCTCCACCGGGTCGAGCCAGTGGGCGACGGGGAGCGGGTGGAAGGTGGTGCCCTTCGCGGTGACGGTGAGGATGCCGAGCCGGTCGCCGGGCTGGATGCCGCTCTTGCGGTCGTTGTCCGTGAGGTAGGCGTCGTCGGCGATGCGGACCATGCCGCTGTACCCGACATCCTGGCCGCGGGCCGCGGGGGCGAGGGTCAGGAGCAGGGCGAGGCACGCGGCGTGACGGGTCACGGTCGTCTCCGGAAGGTGGGGATCACGCCAGCCGCCGCGCCTCGCGCGCCAGCCCGGCGGCGACGAACGCCAGCAGTTGCGGCAGCATCTTCGCCGCGTAGTCGGGGCCGGTGGTGTCGAGGTCGGCGGTGTGGGGCACGCCGTAGGCGGTGAGCTTTTCGTGGAGGCGGTCGGCGCCGCGGTGCCACGGGCCGGCGGGGTCGGCCGCGAACCACAGGTGCGGCGGCCACCGGCTCGGGTTCACGTGGAGTACGGCCGTGGCCTGCCGGGCGCGCTCGCGCGTCGGGAACAGGTCGTCGAGCGCGGTGCCGCGGCCGTACAGGTCATGGAAGTCGAACGCGGCGTCGACGGCGGCGGCGACGGGGAAGCGGTCGGGGTGGCGCAGCGCCAGGCGGACCGCGGCCTGCCCGCCCATGCCGACGCCGGCGACGGCCCAGCGCCGGGCGGAGTCGGCGAGCGCCAGCAGCTCGGGTTCGGAATCGAGCGACCACCACCGCTCGGACGGCGGCGGGACGACCACGTCGAGGTGGTCGGCGGCGGGCGCGTCGGCGGCGTGGAGCCAGAGGAGGGGCATTATGAATCGCCGCTCGCGGCGTTGCAGCGCGACCGCTGCAACGCCGCGAGCGGCGGAAGAGGGGGGTTAATCGATCTTCCGCCGCGGCGGCGTGTCGCGCTTCGGCGGCACGCGCGGCTCCACGCCCTGCTCCTTCAGCTTGGCGATCACCCGCCGCCGCCGCGCCTCGTCGCGCTTCGACACGTCGTCGAACGTCAGCGCCCGCTGCCACGTCTCCACCGCCGCCGCCTTCTCGCCGAGTGCCAGCTGGCAGTCGGCCAGGTGGTCCCAGATCTCGATGTGGTCGCCGTCGTCCTCGTCCGCCGCGGCCTTCTTCAGGTACGGCAGCGCCCCCTTGTAGTCCTTCTTCTTGAACAGCACCCAGCCCATGCTGTCCAGGTACGCGCTCGACTCTCGCACCTCGGTGATCTTCCCCTCCTTCAGCGCCGTCTCCTGCCGCTTCTTGTCCAGGTCCAGCGCCTCCCGGATCAGCTTCTCGGCCTCGTCCAGCTTCAGGTCGCGGTCGGCCCAGATGAAGCCGAGGTCGTTCTTGTACGTCGGGTTGTCCGGGTGCCGCTTGATCAGCCCCTCCAGCTCCTTCGACGCGCTGTCGATGTCCTTGTTGTCGACGTGGAGGCCGCTCAGGGTGTAGCGCATGCTGTCCTTCATGCGCGCCTTGATGTCCTTGCTCAGGCCGCGGGCCGTGTCCAGCTTGGCGATCGCGTCGCCGTACGCCTCGATGGCCGCGGGGTAGCGGCCGGCGTTGCGGAGCACCCACCCCTTCGTCTGCGTGAAGTACCACCCGCCGTCGGTCGCCTGGATCATGCTCTCGGCGATCCGCAGCGCCTCGTCGGTGTTGCCGCGCATCGCCTTCGCCTGGATCATCTTCTCGATCACCGGCCCCTGCGCGTCCTCGACCTCCTTCGGCCCCTTCAGCTCCAGGAACCGCTCGCACAGCTCGTCGAGGTCGGCGAACCGCTTGGCGTCCCAGTACACGTCCATGAGGCCGTCGTAGGCCTGGAGCATCTTCTCGCCGCTCTCCAGCCGGGTCGCGGCCTCGGCGCAGAACTCGTAGAAGTACTCGGCCGTGTCGTAGTCCTTGATGATGTGCGCCGCCCGGCCGACGACCAGCGCGCCGTTGAAGGTGAACGCCCGCTCCTTGCCCTTGCCGGCCTTCTGCATCTTGGCCGCGAGCTGCACGCCCTGCTTGGCCTTCGCCTTGTCCTTGATGAACGCCCGCAGCGCGTCGGTGCGGGCGGCGTCGGTCTTGGCCTTGTTGAAGTCGAGCAGCTCGGCCTTGAGCGCCTCCTCGTCGACCGGCCCGGCGGCCTTCGGCGGCGCCTTCTTCTCGACCTTCTTGGGCAACTCCGGGTCTTGCGCCCGGCCGCCGGCCGAGAGGAGTGCGAGGCCGGCCGCGAGGGCCGCGAACCGGATGAGGAAGCCGTGACCCGCCCGTTCCATGACGACACCCTTCGTGCGTGGCAAGGTGGGGGAACTGTACCGCCCCTGCGGGCGATTCTACGCACCGGCGCGGGATGCTGCCAAGCCCGAAGGGAGTGGGCAGTGGGCAGTGGGCAGTGGGCAGTGGACAGAGAAGTCCGCGGGCGGGGTTCCTATCCTGTCCACTGCCCACTGCCCACTGCTCCGAAGGAGCCCCATGGCCGAAAAGGTTCCCGTGATCGGCATCGGCCCGGACGGGCTCGCCGGCCTCTCCCCGCGCGGCCGCGAACTCCTCCTGGCCGCCGAGGTCGTGTTCGGCTCCGACGGCACCCTCCGCCGCCTCCCCGAACTCACCGGCGAGCGCGTCGTCATCGGCACCGACCTGCCGGTCGTCGTCGAGAAGCTGCGGGCCGCGGTCGGGAAGCGGGTCACCGCCATCGTCGCCAGCGGCGACCCGCTGTTCTACGGCACCGCCCGCTACCTCACCGAGAAGGTCGGCACCGAGCTGTTCGAGGTGATGCCGCACGTGTCGTCGATGCAGCTGGCGTTCGCCCGCCTCCAGGAGAGCTGGGAGGAAGCGTTCCTCACCGACCTCGCCGCCCACCCGCTCGACGACGTGCTCGACAAGATCCGCAGCGCCGCGACCGTCGGCCTGTTCACCAGCCCGCGCTACCAGCCGAACCGCGTCGCCGGGGAGCTGCTCGGCCGCGGCATGGACTACTTCACCGCGTTCGTGTGCGAGAACCTCGGCGGCAAGGACGAGCGCATCACCCGGGCCGAGCTCGGCGAGGTGCGCGAGATGACGTTCGACCCGCTGAACATCCTGATCCTGAAGCGGAAGCCGAACCGCCCCGACCGGCCGCGGGCCGCCCGGCTGCGCCGCTTCGGCAACCCCGACGAGGTGTTCGCCCAGACCCGCCCCAAGACCGGCCTCATTACGCAGGCGGAGGTGCGCGGCGTGGCGCTGTCGCAACTCGACCTGCACCCGGGCGACGTGTTCTGGGACGTGGGCGCCGGCAGCGGCAGCGTGGCGATCGAGGCGGCGGGGCTGGTGACGCCGGGGCCGAGCTACGCCATCGAGCAGGACACGGCGGACTATCACCTGATCGTGGCGAACGCGGCGCAGTTCGGGGTGTCGAACGTGAAGCCGGTGTTCGGCACGGCGCCGGCGGTGTTCACCGACCTGCCGCCGCCGGACGCGGTGTTCGTCGGCGGCAACGGCGGCGAGGTGGCGCGGCTGTTGGAGAGCGCGTACGCGGCGCTGCGGCCGGGCGGCCGGCTGGTGACGAACGTCGGCACGCTGGAGATGCTGACGGCGACGTACGCGGTGCTGAAGCGCCTCGGCGGCGGCGTGGAGGTGCTGCTGATGAACCTGTCGCGCGGGGTGGAGCAGCTGGAGGCGCTGCGGTTCGAGTCGATCAACCCGACGTTCCTGCTGCGGGTGCAGAAGCCGGCCGCGGACTGGGTGGTGTGACGGCTCGGGGCTTGGCTCGGGTCTTGCCTCGGGGTCGGTAGCCGCGGGCTTCAGCCCGCGCCCACCTGCGGGGTCCAGCGGGGGGTTACGGGGAACTGACACCGCTGACGTAGCGCGGGCTGAAGCCCGCGGCTACCGCCCCGAGCCAAGACCCGAGCCGCTTTACTCCGCCAGCGGCAGCGGCGCCTCCCCGTCGTCGTCCGCGACCGGCCGCGTGATCGGCTTGATCCGCGGGCCGACGTACCCCACCGCCTCCGGGATGTCGTTCTCGTCGCCGAGCGGAATCGCCTCATCCCCCAGCGGCACGTCCTGTTCGTGCTCCAGCCGGTGCCACTGGAGCGGCTTGAGGTCGTTCCGCACCAGCCGCTGCGACCCGTCCGGCAGTTCGTGGAAGATGAACGGCACCCCGCACACGATCGCCGCCGGCAGCGCCTCGATCCGCGCCGCGGCCTCCTCGTAGGTGTCGTACCGCTCCGAGATCGGCCCCTCGGTCGTGGCCACCTCGACGATGTACTGCCGGGTCGGCGACAGTTCGGGGTCGATCACGGGCGGCGCTTCCAGAGGCGAACGGCCAGCACGCCGAGCGTGATGCCGGCGCAGTCGATGAGCACGTCGGTCGCCTGGCCGCTGCGGCCGGGGACGTAGGTCTGAATCACCTCGGTCGCCGCCCCGTGCAGCCCGAGAAGGCCGACGAGCAGCCGCGGCCGCGGCAGTCCGCCTGCGAGCGCCGCGAGGACGGCGTAACCGACGACGTGCGCGGTCTTCGCCAGGAGCATCGGCTGGCCGGTGGCGTTCATCCCGTCCCGCAACTCGGGCGAGATCGGCGAGCACAGGCGCCACGTCCACGCGGCGAGAAGTACGACGAACAGCGCGGCGCGTGCGGTCACGGCCGCGCCGATCCGAGCTCGCGGAGCTTGGCCTTGAGGTACTTCGCCCGCGCCGCGTTCCGCTCCTCGCCGTCGAGCGGCTGGCCCATCAGCTTCTGCAGGTGCGCCGCCTGGGTGTGAATGAAGAGCTGGTTCACCGTCGTCGCCGGCAGGTCCTCGATCAGCCGCTGGTGGATGCCGAGCCGCACCGCGCTCAGCAGCTCCATCGTCTCCTCCGACGTGATCATCGTCGCGCTGCCGAGGGTGCCGATGGCACGGGCCACGCGGTCCTGCTCGGCCTGCCGGCGCTCCTTCAGCAGCGCGTTCCGCGCCTGCCGCTCGTACTGCAGGATCGTCTCGATCACCTCGCCGATCTCGGACAGGATCTTCGGCTCGCTCTTGCCGAGCGTCACCTGGTTGGAGATCTGGTACAGGTCGCCGAACGCCCGGCTCCCCTCGCCGTGGAGTCCGCGGACGGCCAGGTTGATCTTCTGGAGCGCCCGGAACACCTTCTCGATCTGCTTGGTCAGGCCGAGCGCCGGCAGGTGGAGCATGACGCTCGCCCGCATCCCGGTGCCGACGTTCGTGGGGCAGGCGGTCAGGAACCCGAACTGGTCGTGGAAGGCGTACCCGAGCCGGGCCTCCAGCGCGTCGTCGAGCTTGTCGATGTCCTCCCACGCCTCGGTGAGCGCCAGCCCCGAGCGGAGCACCTGCAGCCGCAGGTGGTCCTCCTCGTTCACCATCACGCTGACCGATTCCTTCTGGTCCAGGGCGACGCCGCGCGGGCCTTCGAGCACCGTGGCCAGCTCGCGGCTGACGAGCTGGCGCTCGACGAGGAACTGGCGGTCGAGCGGCGACAGGGCGGGAACGTCGACGTAGTCGAGCTGGTAGGGGAGGTCGGCCTTGGCGAGGGCGTCGCGGGCCTTGGCGGCGGTCTCGGCCTTCTGGGCGGGGGCGGCGCGGTTGGCGAACGGGAACCCGGCCAGGTTGCGGGCCAGGCGGATGCGGGTGGACACGACGACGTCCGACTCGGGGCCGGTGCCGCGCAGCCACTCCCCGAGGTTGGGTAGCAAGCTGTCCAGGTTCATTCGGCGGCCTCCTCCTGCCGGACTTCGTCGCGGAGCCGGGCCGCCTCCTCGTAGTCCTCGGCGCGGGCGGCGGCGGCCATCCGGCGGCGGAGTTCGTCGAGCCGTTCGCCGCGGCGGGCGGCGCGGACGGCCCGGGGGGTCTTTCCGGCGTGGGCGTCGGCCCGGTGGATGCGGGCCAGGAGCGGTTCGAGCGCCGGGCGAAAGGCGTCGTACTCGGCCGGGCACCCGAGCCGCCCGGTGGCGCGGAACTCCCCATACTGTAGGCCGCAGTCCGGGCAGGTCAACGCGGCCGTCTCGGGCGGGGCGGCGGGGGCGGGGCCGGCGGCGCCGAACAGGCTCAGCAGCGCGGGCACGTCCACCTGCGGGGACGCCGCCCCGGGGGCGTCGGCAAACAGCTTCTTCTTCTTGGCGCAACGGTCGCAGAGGCGGAGCACCCGCTTGTGCTTGTTGACGATCTCCGTCAGGGTGACGGTCGCCGCCGCGTCGCAGAACTGACAGGTCATGACATTTCCCTACCACACCGCCGGCCGCGCCGGCCAGCCGAACCGCCCGCTCCCGTAGGTCGGGCCGAGTCTTCGAGGCCCGACGCGGGGCATAGTCGGCGAACGGGAGCGGACGAAGAGCCGATCCAACGACGGGTTTGGTTCGCGGCGCACCGCCTTCGTCTTTCGCTCCCCGCGTCGGGCCTCGAAGACTCGACCCGACCTACGAGTCGAACGTCCCGAACTCCGCTTCGAGCGCCCGAATCGCATCCGAGAGAGTCAAACCGCCCTCGTCCATCGCCCGCATCTCCTCGTCGGTCAGCGGCGGCGGATCCTTCCACTCCGGCGGCAGGTTCAGCCGGGGGCGGGCGAGCTTCTCGGGGTCCGGCGTCACGGCGCGCCCTCCTCGAGCCGGCGGATCTGGTCGCGGACGCGGGCGGCGTCCTCGTACTTCTCGTCGGCCACCAGCTTCCCCAGCCGGCGGCGCAGGGCGTCGAGCTCGGTGGCGGCGGCGCCGGCCTTCGGGCCGCGGCGCGGCGACTTGCCGGCGTGGGTGGCGCCGCCGTGGACGCCCTCCAGCAGCGGCAGGAGCTCGTCCTTGAAGGCGTCGTAGTCGTGCGGGCAGCCGAGCCGGCGGTGGTTGCGGAACTCGACGAACGGCATCCCGCAGGCGGGGCAGGTGCCGTCGGCGGGGGGGTCGGCAGGGGGGCTGTCGGCGGCGGGCTTCTTACCGGAGCCGGGCTTCTTACCGGAGCCGGGGTCGGCGAGGTGCTTGCGGGCGCAGTCCTCGCACAGGTGCGCCTCCTCGACGCGGTTTTCGCCGAGGATGTCGGTGATGTGGAGGGTGGCCTGCTTCGAACAGCGCTGACACTTCATCGGCCGACCCCCTCGCCCGCCGGGCGGCGGTGTGGGGAATTGTACCCACGGCTGCGGGGGGCAGGAAGGGAGGGTGCCCGTCGTCAGCGGATGCCGAGCACCTTGTGCGTCTGGAGGCTCAACCGCCACTGCGGGTGCGCCAGGCAGTACGCCACCGCCCGCCGCGTGTTCTCCGCGGCGGCCGGGCCGTCCATCGGCTGCAGGTAGAAGTGTGCGAACGCCAGCCCCGCGAACCGCTCCGGCTCCGCCCCCGCCTGCGGGTACACCAGCTTCAACTCGTCCCCGCCCGTCAGAACCAACTCCGTGCCGGCCTTCGGGCTGACGCACACCCAGTCGATCCCCGGCGGCGGGGCGAGCGTCCCGTTCGTCTCGACCGCCACCTCGAACCCCGCCGCGTGCAGCGCCTCGACCAGCGCCCCGTCGGTCTGAAGGAGGGGCTCGCCGCCGGTGAGGACGACGAACGGCCGGCCGCCGTCTCCCGCCGCCCACGCCGCGCGGACGGCCGCGGCCAGCTCGTCCGGCGTGGAAAAGCGCCCGCCGCCGTCGCCGTCGGTGCCGACGAAGTTCGTGTCGCACCACCGCGAGCAACTCGGCCCGTGGTCGCGGTCGGCTTCCCGCCCCGACCACAGGTTGCAGCCGGTGAACCGGCAGAACACCGCGGCCCGGCCCGTGTGCCGGCCCTCCCCCTGGAGGGTCAGGAACAACTCCTTGACGTGGTACGCCATCGGTCTACCTGCTCACTCGACCGTCATCGGCGAACGGCCGGCGTGAGCCGGCTGGTCGGGATCGCAGGCACCTGCCACCCCCACCAGCCGGCTCACGCCGGCCGTTCGCCCGGAACTCAATTCCTGGAGGCCGTATTATACGGCGTCGATTCCGCATCTGCTCCGTAGCCCTCGGGTCAACCCACGTACACCCCCCGGCTGTCGGCGCCGAAGGCGACCACGTCGAACAGCTCGTTCAGCGTCATACCGTCGAGCGCCTTGACCTCGGAGCCGGTGCCGGTGCCGAGAATCAGGTCCGCCATGCCCTCCGCGTTCAGCTCGCCCGAGGCCACTCGCACCCCGCCCGTGGACTCCGGGGGGAAGGCGAAGAAGCTCCGCAGCTCGGCGTTCGTCGCCCCGTCGAACACCTTCACGTGCGGCCCCGCCCCCGCCCCCGCCCCGACGACGAGCTCGTCGCACCCGTCGCAGTCGATGTCCCCGGCCCCGACGAACACCCCGCCGGTGAACGCGGCCCCGAAGGCGAAGAAGCTCCGCAGCTCGCCGTTCGTCGCCCCGTCGAACACCTTCACGTGCGGCCCGGCCCCCGGCCCCGCCCCGACGACGACGTCCGCCCGCCCGTCCCCGTCGACGTCGCCGCCGGCCACCGTGACCCCGCCGGCGAACCCGGCCTCGAAGGCGAAGAAGCTGCGCAGCTCCGCCCCGGTCGCCCCGCTGAACACCTTGACGTGCGGCGCGGCCCCCGCCCCCGCCCCGACGATGATGTCCGCCTGCCCGTCCCGGTCGATGTCGCCGGCCCCGACGAACACCCCGCCGGCGAAGCCCGGGAAGGCGAAGAAGCTGCGGACCTCGGCCCCGGTCGCCCCGTCGAACACCTTGACGTGCGCCCCCGCCCCCGGCCCCGCCCCGGCGACGATGTCCTCCACCCCGTCGCCGGTCACGTCGCCCACGGCCACCCGCACCCCGCCGAGGAAGCCGGGGTCGAACGCCTGGATGGTGAAGCGGACCGCCCCGTCCGCGTTGAGCAGCTTGACCTGCGGGCTGGCCCCCGGCCCGGCCCCGACGGCGATGCCCGGGAGGAACCCGAAGTGGGTGTCCGTGTCCGTGTCCGTCACGGCCGGGCCTGCCCCCAGCGGCGGCTGCGCGGTTACGGTCGCCGTGTTCGTGTACTGGCCGGCCGTGGCGACCCGGAACGCCGAAAAGACCCACGTCTCCGTGAGGTCCAGCAGCCCGTTCCCGTTCGTGTCCCCGCCGGCGAAGGCGGGGTTGAAGTCGTCGGCCGGGTCCGTCGGGGTGCCGGCGTCGTCCGCGACGGTCACCCCGGAGAGCGGCACGCTCCCCGGGTTGGTGACCAGATAGATGAACGTGACCGTGCTCCCGACCGTGGGGGTCGGCCCGGGGCCGGTGGTGTTATTCCTCGCGTTCGTCAGCGCGACCAGTCGGACCGCGGGGACCGCCCCGAAGTGGTTGTCCGGGTCGGTCGCCGAGACGGACGCCCCGCCCCCGGGCGGCGGGGTGCCGGTGGCCGTCGCGAGGTTCGTGTACTGGCCGGCCGTGGCGATGCGGGACGCCGTGAAGGTCCACGTCTCGGTCAGGTCGAGGACGCCGTCCGTGTTCGCGTCGCCCCCCACGAACGTGGCGTTGAAGTCGTCGGCCGGGATGCCCGCGGTGCCGTTGTCGTCCGTGACGGTCACCGCGGAGAGGGGCAGGTCTCCCGGGTTGGTGACGACGTAGGTGAAGGTCACCGTAGTCCCGACCGGGACGATCACCCCCGGGGCCGTGTCGTTGTCCGTCCCGTTCGTCAGCTTGACGACGCTGATCGCGGGTACGGCCCCGCGGTGGTTGTCCGGGTTGGTGTCGGTGGCCGTGCCGCCGGCGGCCGTGCCGGTCGCCGTCGCGAGGTTCGTGTGCTGGCCGGGGGTGGCGACGCGGGACGCCGTGAAGGTCCACGTCTCGGTCAGGTCGAGGAGGCTGTTCTCGTTCTGGTTGCCCCCCACGAAGGTGGCGGTGAAGTCGTCGGCCGGGACGCCCGGGGTGCCGTTGTCGTCCACGACGGTCACCCCGCCGAGTGCCACGTTCCCGGCGTTGGTGACGACGTAGGTGAAGGTGACGGTACTCCCCACCATGACGACGGGACCGGGGGCGGCGTCGTTGTCCGTCCCGTTCGTCAGTTTGACGACGTTGATCGCCCGGTTGATGGCGATCTCCCCGAAGTTGTTGTCGACGCCGTTCACGCCCGCGGCCAGCCCGATGCTGCCGAAGACGTCGTTCCCGGGCGACGAGTTCCCCGGGGTGCCCTGGGTGTCGCGCCCGTCGAAAAAGCCGGCGGGCTGCGTTTCGGTGATCGTGTACGTGCCGGGCCGCAAGTTCGGGAAGCTGTACGCCCCGGTGCCCGAGGTGGTCGTCGGCGTGTTGACCGAATTGCCCAGGTCGTCGAACCCGGTGAGCGTCACCGTGGCCCCCGGGATGGGTGCCTCGCCGGCGTCGAACACCCCGTCGTCGTCCGCGTCGGCGTACACGAACCCCGACAGGCTCGCGGGCAGCAGTTCGCCGAAGTTGTTGTCCGCGAGCACGTCCGTCACCAACTCGACACTGACCGGGATGGTGTCGGTGCCGACGCTGCCGGGCAGTACGAACGGGCCACTAACCCCGCGGCTCGACTCCCGGCCGTCCAGGAATCCGACCGGCTGGGCGGTCTGGACGACGGTGTACATTCCGGGCCGGATGGCGGTGCTGGGGACGTAGGAGTAGGTGACGGTGACGGTGGCGGAGGCGGACGTGTTGAAGGCCGAGAATACGTTGCTGCCCCCGGTCGCGTTGGAAAGCCCGGTGGCCGTGAGCGGCAGATCGATCGATCCCGGGCCGGTGAAGAGGGCCAGGTCCGAGGCCGGGGGCGGGAAGCTCGTGCTGTCAGTGTCGGCGCCCGCCAGGTTCAGGAACGTCCGGCCCGACGCGCCGCCGAAGTCGACGACGCCGTCGAAGGCGGCGACGGTGTCCGTGACCGAGACGGTGGGCAGCGTGGACACCAGGAGCGAGTTGTCCGGGCGGTTCAGGTCGATCCGGGCCTGGAGCATGGCCGTCACGGTGTCCGGCGCGGAGTTGACGTTCTCGAACTGGATGTCGCCCACGACCTGCCCGGCCAACTCGACCGTCACACCGGTCAGCGTGCCGAGCGCCGGGTCGAACAGCGGGATGCTCACCGTCGTGGCGAAGCCGGTCGCGGTCAGGGGGACGGTGGCGGTCTGCTGGAGGGTGGTCGGGGCGGGGCTGATCGTGTTGTCGGTGGCGAACGAGTACGTGCCGGCGGGGCCGGTGGTGGCCGAGTTGATGACCATCCCGCCGGAGTTCCGGAGCTCGACCGGGCTGGAGGCGATGGGGGTGTCGCCGGCGTCGAACAGGCCGTTGTCGTTCAGGTCGGCGTAGACGGTCCCGGCGATGGTGGCGGGGACGGTCCGGTCTTCGAGCCGCAGGAGGGTCGGCCGGGCCGTCGGCCGCCGCGGCTGGGACCGGCCCAGCCAGGAGGTGAACATGGTGCGACTCCGTGATGCGGACACGATGTCAGAACGTCGGCCCGCGGGGCGGCCGGCGCACACGCCGAAGGGAGGCGGCGACCCGGGTCGCCGCCCCAACGTCCCGGCCCGTCGGCGCGACCGGCCGAACCGGGGTCGGATGCCGGGTCGGATGAATCCGGCGGCGTCAAGGAAAACGGCCATTCGGGCGGAGATTATTGTTTCCGCCGCCCCCCCA
>Ga0190275_10001882_pt1 | contig 15357 bp, 14 predicted proteins | sample Popmic550T_FD_133745 | JGI IMG/M metagenome (GOLD analysis project Ga0190275, IMG submission 133745) | Populus adjacent soil microbial communities from riparian zone of Yellowstone River, Montana, USA - 550 T | ecosystem: Environmental > Terrestrial > Soil > Riparian zone > Trees stand | place...
GGACGTCCGCGCGTTGTTGGACTCAGCCGGCCCCGGGTAGCCGGGGCGCATGCTCTTCGGACAGGAACACGTCAAGCGATACCGCGCCACGGACGGCAAGGAGGGCCACGACTGGCAGGGCACCTCGACGCTGCTGCTGGCCACCACCGGGCGCAAGACCGGCAAGGAGCGGACCACCCCGCTCATCTACCAGGAGCACGACGGGGACTACCTGATCGTGGCCTCCAACGGCGGCGACGACCAGCCGCCCGCCTGGTACCTGAACCTCGAGGAGAAGCCGGAGGCCAAGGTCCAGGTCTGGGGCGACGTCTTCGACGCCGACGTGCGCGTGGCCACCGACGAGGAGAAGCCGGAGATGTGGTCCAAGATGACCGCCACCTGGCCCTCCTACGACGACTACCAGTCCAAGACCGACCGGCCCATCCCCATCGTGGTGCTCCAGCGCCGCTAGGCGGCGACCTTCTCGCGGGACGCCAGCCGCTGCTGCTGGCGCTCGGGGGTGATCCGGACCACGTTCCAGGCCAGGTGCACGGCCTTCATCGCCCGGATCACCAGGCCGGAGATGTCGATCTCCCACCACTTCAGGCCCTGCACCGCGGCGCGGGGGAAGGCGTGGTGGTTGTGGTGCCAGGCCTCGCCGAGCGAGGGCACGGCCAGCCAGAAGACGTTGGTCGACCGGTCGTCGGTCTCGAACCGGCGCTGGCCGAAGAAGTGGCAGACGGAGTTGATCGACCAGGTGATGTGGTGCACGAAGAACACCCGCACCAGGCCGCCCCAGAACAGGGCCAGCAGTGCCGCGGTCAGCGTGCCGCCGATGGCGTAGCCCAGGCCGAACGGGATCAGCAGCCCCAGGGCGACCCACACCAGGAAGTTGCGGCTGATGAAGCGCATGCCGGGGTCCTCGAGCAGGTCGGGCGCGTACTTCTTTGCGTCGGCGATGCCATTGCTCTCCCACAACCAGCCCACGTGGGCGTGCCAGAGGCCGCCGAGCCCGCTGCCGTGGCCCACGTGCGGTGAGTGGGGGTCGCCCTCCTCGTCGGTGTGGGCGTGGTGCTTGCGGTGGTCGGCCACCCAGTGGATGACCGGCCCCTGTACGGCCATCGAGCCCAGCACCGCGAACACGTACTTCAGCGGCCGGTAGGTCTCGAACGCCCGGTGGGTCAGCAGCCGGTGGAAGCCGATAGTGATGCCGAAGGCGCTGGCCAGGTAGATCCCGACCATGATCGCCAGGTCGGCGGGGCCGACGAGCTGGTTCCACAGCAGGGGGATTGCGGCCAGGACGGCCAGGAACGGCACGATCACGGCGCCGATGTTCGCGTTGCGCTGGAGACGGGTCATGTGATGCAGTGTGGAGGCCAGGTTTCCACGCGCCTAGACCGGATTCCACAGGTCCGACCCACCAGATCTTGTAGCTTTCCCACAAATGGCTCAGATCCAGGCCCAGCCGTGGCGAGACCTGCCGCCCACGGCGGCGGAGGTGCTAGCGCCCGGGCTGCCCGCGCTGGCCGAGGAGATCATCGAGGCCATCAGCGAGGGCGTGCCTGAGTACGTGCTGCCGCTGGAGGGGGCCTTCGGGCGGGGGCTGCGACGTGGGGTGGAGCAGGCGTTGCGCCGGTTCCTGGACCTGTTCGGGACCAAGGGGGACGAGGCCGACCCGCGCCGCGAGATCTACGTCGAACTGGGCCGGGGCGAGCTGCGGGCCGGCCGCCCGCTGGAGGCGCTGCTGGCCGCCTACCGGCTCGGCGCGCGCGTGGCCTGGCGGCGCCAGGCGGCGGAGGGGGAGGCGGCGGGCCTGGACCCCCAGACCCTGTACCTGCTGGCGGAGTCGATCTTCGCCTACATCGACGAGATCTCCGCCGAGTCGGTGGAGGGCTACGCGCTCGAGCAGGCGGCGGCGGCGGGCGAGGCGCAACGCCGCCGGCGGCGGCTGGCGCGGTTGCTGGTGCAGGACCCGCCGGCCGACCCCGCGGCCATCGAGGCCGCCGCCGCGGACGCGGGCTGGGCGCTGCCTGACACGGTCGCCGTGGTGGTGGCGCGCACCGACCAGGCCGACGCGCTGGCGCTGCGCCTGGGCCAGGGCGTGATCGCCGCCGACGACGCAGCGGGGGCGTTCGCGCTGGTGCCGGATCCGGACGCGCCGGGGCGGCGGGCGCAGCTGGAGGTGGCGCTCGGGGACGCCGAGGCGGCGCTGGGGCCCAGCGGCCCCCACGCCTCCGCACCCACGAGCGCCCAGCGGGCGCGCGCCGCGCTGGGGCTGGGGGCGGGGGAGGGCCTGGTGGTGGCCGACGACCACCGGCTGGACCTTCTGTTAGCCGCCGATCGCCCGCTCGCCCGCGACCTGGCCACCGCCCGGCTGGCACCGCTCGAGGCCGAGACCGACGCGTCGCGCGTGCGGCTGACGGAGACCCTGGCCGCCTGGCTGGACCAGCAGGGCCGCACCGAGCGGGTGGCCGAGGCCCTGAAGGTGCACCCGCAGACGGTGCGCTACCGCGTGTCCAGGCTGCGCGACCTGTTCGGTGATGCCCTCGACGACCCGGGGGCGCGGCTGGAACTGTCACTGGCGCTCACCGCTGTACGTGATAGCGTACGCTTGTAATGAGGGTTGCCGTCGAGCCCCAGGCCGATGTCCCGGTCGGCCCCCGCGTCCGCGCCCTGCGTGACGCGATGGGCCTGTCGCTGCGCGAGCTGGCCGACCGCACCGGCGTCTCGGCGCCGATGCTCTCGCAGGTCGAGCGCGGCGAGACCAGCCCCACGTTGACGGTGGCCACCCGGATCGCCTCCGGGCTGGAGCTGACGCTGTCGCAGCTGCTGCGCCTCGACGAGGGCGGCGCGGTCAGCGTCGTGCGCGCCGCGGAGCGGCTCAAGGGCGGAGCCGGCCGCCAGGGCCACGCGTACGAGGTGGTCACGCCGCCGCTCCCCGGCCAGCGCGCCGAGGTGGCCTTCCACACGCTCGCGCCGGGCGCCGCCACGGGCGGCCCGGGCGACCCGCCCCTGCACGAGCCCGGCAGCCGCGAGACCGCGGTCGTGCTGGAGGGTGCCCTGCGCCTGCTCTGCGACGGCCAGGCCCACGATCTCGAGGCCGGCGACGCCGTGACCTTCGACGCCGACCTGGCCCACCACTTCGAGAACCCCAACGATGAGGACGCCCGCTTCCTGGCGGTCGTCGCAGCAGGACTCAGGAGGAGCTGAATGCCCGACACGCTGTTTGACAAGATCTGGGACTCCCACGAAGTAGCCGACGCGCTCCTCTACATCGACCTGCACCTGGTGCACGAGGTCACCAGCCCGCAGGCGTTCGAGTCCCTGCGGCTGCAGGGCCGCAAGGTCCGCCGCCCGGACCGCACCCTGGCCACGGCCGACCACAACGTGCCCACCGACGGCGCCACCACCGCCGAGCAGATCAAGGACGTGCTGTCGCGCAAGCAGGTCGAGGCGCTGGAGAGCAACTGCGCGGAGTTCGGCGTGCCGGTGCACTCGATCGGCTCGAAGCTGCAGGGCATCGTCCACGTGATCGGACCGGAGCTGGGCGTCACCCAGCCGGGCATGACCATCGTCTGCGGCGACTCGCACACCGCCACCCACGGCGCGTTCGGCGCGCTGGCCTTCGGCATCGGCACCAGCGAGGTCGAGCACGTGCTGGCCACGCAGACGCTGGCCCAGAACAAGCCCAAGTCCATGCGCATCACCTTCGAGGGCGACGAGATGCCGGCGGGCGTGACGGCCAAGGACCTGATCCTCTCCACGATCGGCCAGATGGGCGTGGCGGGCGGCACCGGCCACGTGATCGAGTTCGCCGGCCCCGTGATCGAGAAGCTCTCGATGGAGGGCCGCATGACCATCTGCAACATGACCATCGAGGGCGGCGGCCGCGCCGGCATGATCGCCCCCGACGAGGTCACGTTCGAGTACCTGAAGGACCGCCCCGGCGCGCCCCAGGGCGCCGACTGGGACGCCGCGGTGGAGCACTGGCGGACGCTGCGGACCGACGACGGAGCGACCTACGACAAGGAGGTCGTGGTCGACGTGGCGTCCATCTCGCCGATGGTCACGTGGGGCACCACCCCGGGCCAGGTCGTGGGGGTGTCTGACTCCGTGCCCGAGCCCAGCAGCGACCAGGAGCGCCGCGCGCTGGAGTACATGGCGCTCGAGCCCGGGACGCCGATGCACGAGATCAGGCCCGACCGCGTGTTCATCGGCTCCTGCACCAACTCCCGCATCGGCGACCTGCGTGAGGCCGCGGGGGTGATCGAGGGCCGCCAGGTGGCCGACGGCGTGATCGCCATGGTCGTGCCCGGCAGCGCCCAGGTGAAGAAGCAGGCCGAGGCCGAGGGCCTTGACGAGGTGTTCCGCAGCGCCGGGTTCGACTGGCGCGGCGCCGGCTGCTCGATGTGCCTGGGCATGAACCCCGACGTGGCAGCGCCGGGCGAGCGCGTGGCCTCCACCTCGAACCGGAACTTCGAGGGACGCCAGGGCAAGGGCGCCCGCTCGCACCTGATGAGCCCCCGGATGGCGGCCGCGGCCGCCATCGAGGGCCACTTCGTCGACATTCGCGACTGGAGCTGAACATGGATCCCATCAAGCAGATCGAGGGCGGCGTATCCGTCCTGATGCGCGACGACATCGACACCGACCAGATCATCCCCGCGCGCTACATGAAGCGGGTCGAGCGCACGGGCTTCGGCGAGTACCTGTTCGCCGACATCAAGGAGAAGGCCGGGTTCGACGTGCCCCCCAACCCGATCCTGGTGACCGGCGTCAACTTCGGCTGCGGCTCCAGCCGCGAGCACGCGCCGTGGGCGCTCGAGGACTACGGCTTCCGGGTGATCATCGGCAAGTCGTTCGCCGACATCTTCCGCGGGAACGCCCCCAAGACGGGCCTCCTGCCCGTCGAGCTGGCCGCGGGCGAGGTCGAGTTCGTGGCCGCCCAGGACGAGGCCGTGGTGGACCTCGAGAGCCAGGAGGTGCGCGCGGGCGGGAAGACGTTCACGTTCGACTTCCCGGCCGAGTCCAAGCGCCGCCTGCTCAACGGGCTGGACGACATCGGCGTGACGCTGGACTCCGAGGACCGGATCAGCGCCTACGAGGCCGAGCGCGAGCGCAAGGGCCCGGACACGCTGACGTTCGCGTGAGCGGGTCCCGCACCCGCGACTGGGACGGCGCGGCCTACGACCGCATCTCCACGCCCCAGGAGCAGTGGGCCACGGTCACGCTGGACCGCCTGGAGCTCCAGGGCGACGAGTCCGTCCTGGACGCCGGCTGCGGCAGCGGCCGCGTGACCCGGATGCTGCTGGACCGGCTGCCCCGCGGGCGCGTGCTGGCGGTGGATGCCGCCCCGACGATGGTCCAGCAGGCGCGCGAGAACCTGGACGACCGCGCCACCGTGTGGCAGTCCGACCTGGTCGAGCTCGAGGTGCCGGAGCCGGTGGACGCCGTGTTCTCCAACGCGGTGTTCCACTGGGTGCCCGACCACGAGACGCTGTTCGCCCGCCTGCACGCGGCGCTGCGGGCCGGTGGGCAGATGGTGGTGCAGTGCGGGGGCAAGGGAAACATCGAGCGCTTTCACGAGCTCGCGCGCGAGGTGGCCTCCCAGGCCCCGTACGAGGAGTACCTCGGCGGCTGGGAGGGCCCGTGGAACTTCGCCACCGCCGAGGAGACCGCGGAGCGGCTGGGCGCGGCGGGCTTCCACGACGTCCAGACGTGGCTGGAGGAGTCCCCGATGGTCCCGCCCGAGCCCGAGACCTACCTGCGCGTGGTGTGCCTGGGCCACCACCTGGAGGCGCTGCCCGAAGAGCTGCGCGAGCCCTACACCCGCGACGTCCTCGAGCGCTGCGGCGACCCGGTCGAGCTGGACTACGTGCGGCTGAACATCGTGGCGCGCGCGTGATGATTCGTTTTCACCCATCTGGGGGATAACGCCGAGCGTCCGGGCCGGGAAGCGCCCGGGGCTCGTCACCTAACTCAGCGGGAGAGTTCATATGCGAAGCAGTACTCGGGCCATCATGGCCACGGCACTGGCCATCAGCGCAGCCGCGCTGGCTCCGGCAGCGGCGTCTGCCTGGGCCCCGGCGTCCAGCGCGACCATCCACCCCGGCATCCAGACGGAGACCGCGGGCTCGGGTCAGTGCACCGCCAACTTCATCTTCACGCGCGGCAGCGACACGTACATCGGCCAAGCCGCGCACTGCGCGAGCACCGGCGCGGCCACCGACACCGACGGCTGCCTGGCGCAGTCCCTGCCGCTGGGCACCAACGTGACCCTGGTGGGCTCGGGCGCCACCGGCACGCTGGCCTACAGCTCCTGGCTGACCATGCAGGGCAAGGGTGAGACCAACGCGGACGCCTGCGCCTACAACGACCTGGCGCTGGTCAAGATCAACCCGGCCGACGTGGCCAAGGTCAACCCGTCGGTGCCCGGCTTCGGCGGCCCGACCGGTATCGGCAGCCCCGGCGGCGCACTGTCGGACGTCTACTCGTACGGCAACTCGTCGCTGCGCGGCGGCATCACCCAGCTCAGCCCCAAGCAGGGCAAGCTGATCCAGACCAGCGGCAACGGCTGGAGCCACCAGCTGTACACGCTCACCCCGGGCATCCCGGGCGACTCGGGCAGCGGGTTCCTGAACTCCACCGGCGCCGCCTTCGGCACGCTGAGCACCGTGGCCATCGCGCCGCTGCCGGCGTCCAACGGGGTCGGCGACCTGGCCAAGGAACTGGCTTACGCCAACGCCAACGGGTTCTCCGGAACCGCGCTGGCCAATGGCACCGAGCCGTTCACGCCGAACATCGTGGGCGCGATCCTCGGCGCGCGCTAGCAACGCACTCGCTCAGCCCGCTGCGTAGCGCTCGGCCAGCGCCGCGCAGCGGGCCGCGTCGAGGGGCTGCTCCGACGCGGTGAACCCGGTCGCCGCGGCCGCGAAGAGACGGGGAGCGGCGTCCATGTCGCCGTGGGCGCACGCGTGATGGCCCCGAACCTCCTCCAGCGCGGCATCCCATGCGGGCAGCCGCATGACCACGTTGGTCAGGTACTCGGCCGCCGCCTCCCAATCTGCGAGGCGTTCCAGGTCGCCGGCTTGTGCCGCCGCGATCGCGGCGGGGATCGCGAGCGTGATCCGGCAGCCTGGGCAGGTCTCGGTGGGCCCGCGCACGGCGGCCTCGGCCTCCTCGAGTGCTGCTTGAGCACGTGCCGGGTCCGCGCCCGCCGCTGTCACGCGGGTGCCGTAGATCCGATCCAGGAGATGGAAGCCCACGTCGGATTCCGAGGACACGGCGAGAGCCTCGTCGAGCAGCGCCGTCGCGGCGGGGTGATCGCCGCGATGGAGCGCCACTTCCGCCCGCCGTTGCAGCGAGAACGCCTCGCCCGTGGCAGCTGCGATGTCGCGATGGAGTGCCGCGCCACGTGCGAGGTCGGTGTCCGCGTCATCGAGGTGCCCGGCCAACAGCTTCGCCTCGCCGCGGACCGTGACCGCGAACGCCTTCCCGCGCGCCGCGCCGAGCCTGTCGGCCTCGGCCTCGAGTGCGTTCGCGAACTCGATCACGTCGGCATAGGGCCGCGCGCCGTAGAGCAGTCGCTGCGTCATGCAGAGCTGGCCGTCGAACACGCTGACCGCCAGCTTCGGCATCCCCCGGGTCTCGCGCAGGTCGGTCTGGACGCTGCTGCGCAAGTCGCCGCGGGCGTGTGCGGCAGCGGCGTGGGCCCACGAGGCGATCGCTACCGCCGGTCCGTCTCCGGTACGCAGGGCGAGGCGTCGTGCCTCGGCGGCAAGCGCCGTGCCGATGGCCGGATCGGTGTAGCCCAGCGCCGCGGCTCCGCTGTAGGCGAGTGCCTGCGCAAGCTTCCCCTCGGTGCTGACGGGCTCGACCCCGGCGAGGATCTCGAGTGCTCCGGGCCCGTCGCCTTGCTTGATCGTGGCCAGCGCCCGCTTGGCCTGCAGGTCCTGGGCCTCGGGACCTCCGGCGACCCCGGCCGCTTCGCCATACGCCGCGGGGGCACCGGCATCGCCGAGGGCATCCAGCGCCTCGGCGCGCAGACTCAGCGCCCCACGATGCCTGGGGTCGTGCTCCAGAACCGGCCGCAGGTCGGCAAGGGCGTCCGGGTACGCGCCAAGCGCGATCGCGTTGGTGGCCGCCGTGATCAGCCAGTCAACCGCCTTGTCCGGGCGGCCGCCGTCGATCCAGTGCCAGGCGATGCCGGCGGGGGGGCCGTTCACTTCGGCCAGCGCCTCGGCGGCCGTGCGGTGCAGGGCCAGGCGGCCGTGCGGCGGTATCTGCTCGACCAGGGCCTGGCGCACCAGGTCGTGCCGGAAGCGGTAGCTGCCCCCCGCCACCACCAGGATTCCCTCCGCCAACGCCACATCGAGCAGCGAAAAGGCGTCCGCCTCCTCGCCGCCCATCAGCGCGACGACGGCCGCGGGGGAGAGCTCGTCGCCGGAGAGAGCGAGCTGCTGCAGTCCCGCGACCGTCGAGTCGTCGAGCCCGATGAAGCGCGCGGTGATCGCGGCGCGGGCGGTGGGCACGAGGCCTGCCACCCCGGCGACGGCGCTGCGGGCGAGCTCGAGCGTGAGAAACGGGTTGCCCTGCGCCAGAGTGACGATGCGGTCGACCACCTCGGGGCCGCGAGGGGTCGGTGACGCGGCGGCCACGAGCGCGGCCGACTCCTCAGCGTTGAGGGGGCCCAGATCGACTTCGAGAGCCCCGCCTGCGCGAACCAGTCGGCCCATGCCGTGGGTGAGCGCCGGAGGCGCCGCCTCGGCTCGGTAGGCCAGCACCACGGTCAGCGGGGCCGGACCGGCTGCTCCGAGATGCTGCACCACATCAAGGGTCGCCTCGTCTGCGAGGTGCGCGTCGTCGACGATGAGCATCACCGGGCCGTTGCCGCCCACGGCCAGAAGGAGGCGGCGCAGTGCGCCAATCACCTGGTGGCGTGTCGGAGTCGTTGCGGACATGCCTGGCGCGGTCATCTCGGACAGGACGCCTCGACCACGCTCTCGCAGCGCCTCGAAGGCCGCAGGCGCGGTCGTGGCGAGCTCTTCGGCCACCGATGCGAGGGGTGCGTAGGGCGTGCCCGCCTCCGTCGCACGGGTCGCGATCACCCGCCAGCCATGGCCCGCGGCCTCGGTCCCCAGCTCACGGCAGAACGCCGACTTGCCGACTCCGGCCGGGCCCCGCACGCCCAGTGCCGTCGATCCGCCGGGGGTTGCCGACCGCAGGAGCGCAGTGGCCTGCGCGAGCTCGACCTGGCGGCCCACGAACTCCGGCGTCGGGACGCCGAGCCCCGCGATCGCCTCCTCGTAGAGGGCCGCCGTCTCCGCGCTCGGCACGATCTTGAGCTCCCGGCGGAGGGTGCTGCGCAGCCGCCCGTACCAGCGGATCGCGGCCGGTCGCCTGCCCGCGACGAGCTCGCGGCGCATCAGCGCGCGGTACGAGGGCTCGTCCGTTGGGTCGATCTCGACGAGCAGCTCCCACTGCCCGGTGCGGCGCAGTAGCTCGACACACAGGCCACGCAGCCGTGCTCGGGCTCCCTGCGTCCACTCGTCGTACGGCGACTCCGGCAGGAGGTGGCCCGGGTAGAGAGCGGCGGCCGCGGCACAGGCCACAGCGTCATCAGTGCCGAGGGCAACACGGGCCTCGGCCTCGAACTCACCGACGTCCGTGACGACCATCTGCGACGGGAAAAGCGCGACCTGGCCCGCCCTGAGCACGACGGCATCGGGGTCCCCGAGCGCGTGACGCGCGTAGTGCGCGGCCTTGCGCAGGTTGGCCCCGCCGGCATCGGCGTCGAGGTGGGGCCACAGGGCCTCGATCACCTGGTCGCGCAGCAGCCGGTGGCCGTCCGCCAGGGCGAGCAACTGCACCAACTCGGCCGAGCGGCGGCCCGGCCACGCGTGCGCGTCGAACACCTCGTCGCCCGCGACGACACGGAAGGACTCCAGCAGCTCGATTCGGACCATCGCTTCCCTCCACTCCCGGCCTGGGCGAGCCTACACAAGGAACGTTTCAGGAACGCCCCCGTCGGCAGGCTGGCCGTAGTCGCTCAAATCAAGCGGAGGGAGCAGGACGATGAGGGCAGCAACCAAGCAGGACCTACCGGTGGCGCTCGCGGACGACACGGGTGTCGAGGTGCGTGCGCAGGAGATCGGCGGGGGGATGACGGTTGGGTTCTTCCACCTGCCTCAGGGGACCGACCTCCGGCCTGCGCTCACGGGCCTGGAAGACGACCTCTGTCAGTGCCCTCACTGGGGCTACATCCTGGCCGGCCGGCTGGCTATGCACACGGTGGACGGCACGGAGATATACGAGCCCGGCCAGGCCGTCTACTGGGCGCCCGGCCACGCCCCGGAGGCGCTCGAGGACACCGACTACGTGGACTTCTCGCCGACCGACGAGATCAACCACGTGGTCGCGCACATCCAGGGGCAGGGGTAGAGCCGGGCGGGCATGGGCGCGGCACCAGGTACGGTGTCGCGCCAATGCCCACGATCGTCACACTTCCCGGGGACGGCATCGGCCCCGAGATCATGGGGGCCGGCCTCCGGGTCCTGGACGCCGTCGGCGACTTCGAGTACGACGAGCAGCTGCTGGGCGGCGCCTCGATCGATGCCCACGGCACGGCCCTGACCGACGAGACCCTGGAGGCCTGCAAAGCCTCCGATGCCGTCCTGCTGGCCGCCGTCGGCGGGCCCAAGTGGGACACCACGGACCCCTCGGCGCCCCGTCCGGAGCAGGGCCTGCTGGGGTTGCGCAAGGGCCTCGGCCTGTTCGCCAACCTGCGCCCGGTGCGGCCCAGCCCGGCGCTGCTGCACGCCAGCCCGCTCAAGCCCGAGCGGATCCAGGGCACCGACCTGCTGGTGGTGCGCGAGCTCACCGGCGGCATCTACTTCGGCGACTCGGGCCGCGACGGCGACACCGCCCATGACGACTGCGCCTACAGCGTGGGCGAGATCGAGCGGATCGCCCGCGTGGCCTTCGAGTCCGCGCGCACGAAGGTCACCAGCGTGGACAAGGCCAACGTGCTCGAGACCTCGCGGCTGTGGCGGGAGGTGGTCACGCGCGTGCACGAGCAGGAGTTCCCTGACGTGCCGCTGGAGCACCTGCTGGTGGACAACACCGCCATGCAGCTGGTGTCCCAGCCGTCGTCCTTCGACGTGATCGTCACCGAGAACCTGTTCGGGGACATCCTCAGCGACGAGGCGGCCATGCTCACAGGGTCGCTCGGAATGCTGCCCAGCGCCTCGGTGGGAGGGGACGGGCCGGGCCTGTTCGAGCCGGTCCACGGGTCGGCGCCGGACATCGCCGGCACCGGCAAGGCCAACCCGCTGGCCATGTTCGGGTCGGTGGCCCTGATGCTCCGCCACGGATTCGATTCCCAGGAGGCCGCCGCTGCCGTAGAATCGGCCGTCGACGCAGCGCTCGGGGACGGCATCCGGACGGCCGATCTCGGGGGATCGCACACCACCGAGGAGGCCACCGTGGCCGTCCTCTCACACCTCTGAGGAAGGAGGGCTCGTACGTGAACACCGCGGACCACATCTGGCACAACGGGGAGTTCGTCGCCTGGGAGGACGCGAAGGTACACGTGCTGACCCACGCCCTCCACTACGGCACGTCGGTGTTCGAGGGCATCCGCGCGTACGACACGCGCGAGGGCACGGCGATCTTCCGCCACCACGACCACCTGAAGCGCCTGGAGGACTCGGCCCGGCTCTACTACATGGATCTGCCCTTCACCCGGGACCAGATCCGCGAGGCCACGCACGAGCTGATCGGCCGCAACGGCTTCAAGAGCTGTTACATCCGGCCGCTGGTGTTCCGCGGCCACGGCCCGATGGGCCTGGACCCCGAGGAGAACCCGGTCGAGGTCATGGTGGCCGTCTGGGAGTGGGGGGCCTACCTCGGCGACGAGGGTAAGCAGCACGGCGTGCGCGCCAAGGTCTCGTCGTGGCGGCGCATCAGCCCCCAGTCGCTGATCCCGCACTCGAAGGCCGGCGGGCAGTACCTGAACTCGGTGCTGGCCAAGATCGAGTCCAAGCGCGGCGGCTACGAGGAGGCCATCCTCCTCGACGAGCACGGCCGCGTCTGCGAAGGCTCGGGCGAGAACATCTTCGTGGTCAAGGACGGCATCATCTCCACGCCGCCGCAGACCGCCAGCATCCTCGACGGCATCAGCCGCAAGTCCGTGATCGAGATCGCGAACGACCTGGGCCACACGCTCGTGGAGCGCGACATCGCCCGGGCGGAGCTGACCCTGGCCGACGAGGTGTTCCTGGTGGGCACCGCGGCCGAGCTGGTGCCGGTCCGCGAGATCGACGACATCGAGATCGGCGAGCCCGGTCAGATCACCCGCGAGCTCCAGTCCGTCTACGAGGACGCGCTGCATGGGCGCGCGCCTGCGTACGAGAAGTGGCTGGACGTGGTGCCGGTACCATCGAAGGCATGAGCCTTTCCTTCGGGCGAATTACCGACGCGTCCGCGGCCTAGCCGCAGACGCTCGCACGTCCGTTCCGAGGTACGCAGCAGAAAGGCAGTCCCCACCATGGCCGAGCAGGTCTTCCTCTACGACACGACGCTTCGCGACGGAATGCAGGGTGAGGGCATGTCCCTGTCCGTCGACGAGAAGGTGCGCGTGGCCCACGCGCTCGACTCGCTCGGCGTGCACATGATCGAGGGCGGGTTCCCCAGCTCGAACCCCAAGGAGGTCGCCCTGTTCTCGCTTCTGGCCGGCGAGAGCTTCGCGCACGCCGAGATCGCCGCGTTCGGCATGACCCGGCGCCGCGACGTGGCCGCCGACCAGGACGAGGGGCTGCGCACCCTGGCCGACTGCTTCGCGCCCGTGTGCACCCTGGTGGGCAAGACGTGGTCGCTGCACCTCGAGAAGGTCACGCGCGTGGACCCCGAGGAGAACCTGCGCATGATCGCCGACTCCGTGGCGTTCCTGCGCGGCCAGGGCAAGCGGGTGGTCTACGACGCCGAGCACTTCTTCGACGCCTGGGCGGACGACAGCGACTACGCGCTGCGCTGCCTTCGGGCCGCCGTGGAGGCCGGGGCCGAGAACGTCACGCTGTGCGACACCAACGGCGCGACCCTGCCGACCGCGCTCGGCGAGGCGGTCTCCCGCGTGGTCGGCGAGCTCGGCCGGCACGCCCAGGTGGGCATCCACACGCACGACGACGCCGGCGTGGGGGTGGCCAACAGCCTCGTGGCCGTCGAGCGCGGCGCGCGCATGGTGCAGGGCACCATGAACGGCTACGGAGAGCGCTGCGGCAACGCCAACCTGGTAACCATCCTTGCCGACCTGCAGCTCAAGCTGGGATTCGACTGTGTGGCGCCCGAGCGCCTCCAGCAGCTGACCGAGACCGCGCACCTGGTCGACGAGCTCTGCAACGTGGCGCCGAACCCCGACCAGCCGTACGTGGGCGCCAACGCGTTCGCCCACAAGGGCGGCATGCACGTGGCGGGCGTGAACCGCGACGCGCGCACGTTCGAGCACATCGAGCCCGCCCAGGTGGGCGCCGACCGCCGGCTGCTGATCTCCGAGCTGTCGGGCCGCGGCACGGTCCAGGCCCGCGCCGACAAGACCGGGGTCGCCCTGGACGACCAGGGCGCCGCGCGCGTGTCCGAGCGCGTGAAGGAGCTCGAGCACCGGGGCTACCACCTGGAGGCGGCCGACGGGTCCTTCGACCTGCTGATCCGGCGCGAGGCGGGCAAGTACGAGCCGCTGTTCCGGCTCGAGTCGTGGCGCTGCATCGTCGAGAAGCGCCAGGGCGGCCAGGTCGAGACCGAGGCCACCATCAAGATCTGGGTCGACGGCGAGCGCTATGTGCGCACGGCCGAGGGCAACGGTCCCGTGCACGCGCTGGACAGGGCCCTGCGCGCGGCCATCGGCGAGACCTACCCGCACCTGCACGACATCGAGCTGGTGAACTTCAAGGTCCGGATCCTGGACGAGACCAAGGGCACCGGGGCCGTGACCCGCGTGCTGCTCGACGCCAGCGACGGCAGCGACACGTGGGGCGCCATCGGCGTGTCCGAGAACGTGATCGAGGCCAGCTGGGAGGCGCTCGTGGATTCCCTGGAGGCGGGCATGCTGCCGGGCCGGGTGGACCACTCGCGGGCCGTGGCCCCGCGGTGAGCGAGCCGATCCCGCTGGCGCGGCCCTATCTCGGCCCTCGCGAGGAGGAGCTGGTCGTCCAGACCCTGCGCTCGGGCCAGATCGGCATCGGGCCCCGGGTGGCCGAGTTCGAGCAGCGCCTCGGCGCCTTCATCGGCGCGGAGCACGTGTCCGCCATCTCCAGCGGCACGGCCGCCCTGCACCTGGCGGTCCGCGCCTGCGGCGTCCAGCCCGGCGACGAGGTGGTCACCAGCCCGTTCAGCTTCGTGGCCTCGGCCAACTGCGTGCTGTACGAGGACGCCACGCCGGTGTTCTGCGACATCGACCCGCGCACGCTGAACATCGCGCCCGAAGCGGCGGCGGCCGCCGTGACCGACCGCACCACCGGCCTGCTGCCGCTGCACATCTTCGGCTACCCGGCCGACATGGCTGGCTTCGAGCGCCTGGCCGACGATCGCGGGCTGTGGATCGTGGAGGACGCCTGCGAGGCGCTGGGCGCCGTCCACGCCGGCGGCGCCATGGTCGGCGCGCGCGGCAACCCCGCGACCTACGGCTTCTACCCCAACAAGCAGCTGGCCACGGGCGAGGGCGGAGCCCTGGTCAGCCCCGATGCCGGCTTCAAGGCCCGCGTCGACAGCGAGCGCAACCAGGGCCGCGCGCCCGACATGGGCTGGCTCGACCACGACCGGCTGGGCTTCAACTACCGGCTGTCGGCGCTGGCCAGTGCGCTCGGCGTGGCCCAGATGGAGGTCCTGGAGGAGATGCTGGCCCTGCGCGCCGAGGCCGCGGCCATGTACGGGCAGGTGCTTCCGGGCATCGAGGGGCTCGAGCTGCCCTGCCCCGACCAGGACGGCGACCGGCGCAGCTGGTTCGTCTACGTGGTGCAGCTGCCCCCGGACGCCGACCGCGACGACACCATCCGCGCGCTGCGCGAGCAGGGCATCGACTCCAAGCCCTACCTGCCGGCGATCCACCTGATGAGCTTCTACCGCGAGCGCTTCGGCCACCGCGAGGGCCAGTTTCCCGTGTGCGAGGACGTGGCCCGCCGCTCGCTGGCGCTCCCGTTCTTCCCGGGCCTGGACGAGGGCCAGGCCCAGCGGGTCGCCGCCGCCCTGGCCGGCGCTACCGGAAGGCCAGCTCCTTGACGAGCGACACGCCGCCCGGCAGCGAGCCGCTCGCCGGGGTGTAGGCCACCTCCTCGAAGCCCTCGCGCAGGTACAGGGCGCGGGCGGGGTGGTTGTCCTGCCACGTGTCCA
>Ga0190275_10001883_pt1 | contig 15355 bp, 8 predicted proteins | sample Popmic550T_FD_133745 | JGI IMG/M metagenome (GOLD analysis project Ga0190275, IMG submission 133745) | Populus adjacent soil microbial communities from riparian zone of Yellowstone River, Montana, USA - 550 T | ecosystem: Environmental > Terrestrial > Soil > Riparian zone > Trees stand | place...
AGTCATGTTGAGCAGCTTTGAGCGGCCCGCCGAATTGTGAAGCAGGTGGAAGCTCCCCGGCACCGGATCGCCAACCCAGACGTACGTAGTCGCCTTGCGCAACATCGGGCCCTTGCTGCCGGTCCAAATGCTCGTGATAACTTTGTTCACTGGATCGTAATTCTGCGCCTCCGGATCTTCGTTCATGTACATTCCGGCGAAGCGCTTCATCCGTTCTTTGTAAACGCCGTCGTTCGGGTCAGAGAACCCTTGGAACATGAATCCACGCATTCCCTCACCGGTATGAAACCAGTCCGATTGCGTGATGAATTCCTTGTAATAGGCCCCATTCTCGGCGAGTTTCGTGAGTTTCGTACGCAGTTCACTGTATTGCTTCAAGTGGCCTTCATGCGCCTTCTTGTAGAGCTTCAGGACAGAATCGGAGCCGCCGAGGGCATGCAGCAAGGTCCAGTTGAAATACGTCTCGATCGCGTCGTCAGGTCCGTCGAGCGTTCCCCAGCGAATCGTATGCAGTAGATAGCCCTTATTGTCGATGTATTTCTCGGCGAACTTCTCCACCGCTAGCGAGTTGAACCGTAAAAGATCTCTTTCAAGCAGCGCCCAGGCAGGCGGCGCCATGGGTGTCTTGATAACAACTGCGTCCTCCGCCCAGCTCAACGTAGCGATGAAAATCGATAACAGAACGATCCGAAACATAGGCACTACTAAATCACAATTCGGATTCGCTTCGCCAGTCGCTATTCAGGAGTTGTAGTGGAGGTCCCCGTCCAACCGTAGGCAGCCATCATGATCTCAAAGAGCCGCGTATTCGGTATAAAGCCGGTTACGAGTTCCGAGCCTGGTCCTTTTGCAGTGGCGAGAACTTCTTCGCCCGTGTGCGAGCCTTCGACACGAAGGTAAGGCAGGCGGACATTCTTCTTGTCCGAAGCCGCATCCAGTTTCCATTCGGCCGCTCCCTTCAGCAACGATTCAGTCGAGTTCCCAGCGCGCACGCGCAGATCAAACGAATGATCGGCGGTGAAGAGCAGAAGCGTTTCGTCCAGATTGACCGTTTCGGCAATTTCCTTGATTAGCTTATCGAACGCGATCAGCCGCGAAATCCCCGCTTCCGGGTCGTCGGTATGCGCGTCCGACTCGATCATCAGGAAATAGCCCTTAGGATTCCGCGACAGCTTCTTGAGCGCGATTTTGGCGGCGGCGTTGAGGTCGATTGGTCCGGGTAGAACCGCGAGCGCCCGGTCGCTATCTTCGGGAACGTCGTTAAGATCGGCGTAAATGATCCGTCCTTTCTCTTTTGCGACGGCATCGATATCTTTCCGAATTCCGGACGCCGATTCCCAAATTCGTTTACGGCCAGGTCCGAAAACCACGTCCACTCCGTCACCGAAGCGGGGCGAAAAGATCTCGAGAAACAGCTCACCGTGCTTACTGCGGTCGTTCGCATGACCGTAGCAGGCTGCCGGAGTAGCATCAGCGATGTTGACGTTCGACAGGACGCCCGTCGAGAGTCCCCGTTCTTCGGCATACTCGAGGATCGTCTTCAGTTTCGTTCCATCCTGCTTCCCGCGAATGACATCGGGACCCTGGCTTATCACGCCGTTCCGCGTTTTGGTTCCGGTCACGATCGCCGTCATCCCTGCTGCCGAATCAGTCACCCAGGACGAAGAAGCAGAGGTGTCGGACAGCGCGATCGCGCCCCAACTCTGGACGAACAGTCTCTGCGGAGCTCCATGTGCAACGATGCTGGCGGCATTCAGCGTCGGGATTCCGCCTGCGTCCGCCAGGAAGAGAATGACGTTTTTTGCACGTTTCGGCTCGGCGGCCGTCAGCGTTGTTAGAGCGCACAGAAACAGGGCGGCGGCAAATTTTAAAATCATGGATATCTCTCTCAGTCTAGTCGGAAATAACAAGTGGAGTGTGCCGATTTGGCTACAGTTGGGTCACGTCGTATACTCATCCCCACTTGTTGCGAGTTTTCAGCCTAACTTTGGAACTTATCCTCAGTCTATTACGTATAGGGGAACAAGCCAGGTGTTGTAAACGTCTGAACTTGCTAAGATCGATTAATCCCTAAGATTAGTCGGAATACCCTGGGCGGCAACGGCACGGAACCTGCAACGCGGATCATGCGCCGTGTTGTGACACAAGAAAAAGGAGAGCGCAATGAGTCTGCGCGTTAAGGTCTACGGCCTCCTGGCGCTATTAGCGTTGGCCGGTGGCGGCTACTACGCCTACAAAACGAAGCCAAGCTGGTTCGGGTCCGTCGCTCAGGCAAAGGGGGCCGGGGATAAGGACAAGAAGCAGGAAAAAGAGGGCACTCCGGTCGAACTGGCGCTTGTCAAACGTAGTGAAATCGCAGCGTTTCTTTCTTCTACTGCCAATTTGAGAGCTTTGCGCGAGGTTACCGTCGCCACCCTGGCCGAAGGAATCGTCCAGAAGGTTCTCGCCGAGGAAGGCGACTTCGTGAAGGAGGGCCAAGTTCTGTGTTTGCTGGATGACACGCAAGTTCGCATCAAGCTACAGCTTTCCCAGGAGAAGTTGGCCCAAGCCAAGTTGCAGATGGATAAGGCCGGCATCCGGCAGCAAAAAGCGCTCGCCCAGATCGGGCATACCCAGGCTGAATTTGAACGATACGAGAAGGCGCGCAAAGAAGGTTTGGTCAGCGATAAAGAGGTCGCGACATATAGATACAAGCTCGAGGAATTAACGCACGACGAGCGCGGAGCTGTCTCGGAGGCCAAAGAATTCCAGCATAAAGTCGCTGAGCTCGAAGCCGAGATCGCCCAAAGCAAGCTCGATCTGTCGCGTACGGAAGTGCGCGCCCCATTCGCGGGGTTCGTTACGGCGCGGACGGTCAACATCGGCCAACGACTCCGGCCGCTCGACAACCTCTTTAATCTGGGCGCTTTCTCGCCGCTCTTCGCCGATGTCCATCTGTCCGAGCGCGACACGCGAAGTGTCCGGCCCGGCCAGCCGGTGACCGTTCGCCTGGGCAGCGACGATACAGCCAGTGTTCCCGGTCGTGTCGAGCGTCTCAGCCCGATCGTCGACCAGGCAAGCGGAACGGTAAAAGTAACGGTCACACTCGAACCCAAGCCCGGTTTCCGTCCCGGCGCGTTTGTTCGTGTCGACATCCGTACGGACACCAAATCGGATGCAGTCGTGATTCCGAAGCGCGCGCTCATAGAGGAGGACGGGCAGAATTACGTCTACATCGCGCAGAATGACACCGCCAAGCGCATGAAGGTCGAACTCGGATATCAGCGCGAAGGGATCGTCGAGATCCGCAATGGTGTCACTCCCGGCCAGAGCGTAGTCGTTGCCGGCCAAGGCGCACTCAAAGAAGGCGGCAAGATCAAAGTGCTCTCTCGACAGACCGAGAGCGCATCGAAGCCCTCGACCGGCGTTTAGCACGGAGGCTCTCTCAACATGATTAAAGGAGCCATCAATCGACCCGTCACGGTGTCGATGTTCCTGCTTGCGATCAGCCTCTTTGGCTACATCTCTCTCGATCGCCTTTCTCTGAACCTTCTTCCTGACATCGCCTATCCGACGATTACGATTCAGACTGAATACCAGGACGCCGCGCCTGAAGAAGTCGAAAGCCTGATCACCCGCCCGATTGAAGAAGCAGTTGGCGTTCTTCCGGGATTGACACGATTGAGCTCCGTCTCACGATCGGGCCAGTCGGAAGTTGTGCTCGAGTTCCAATGGGGCGCAAAGATGGATCGCGCCAGCCTCGAAGCGCGCGAGAAACTTGACGTCGTACAGTTACCTCGTGACGCCAAGCGTCCGGTCCTTCTGCGTTTCGATCCTTCTTATGACCCCATCATGCGCCTCCGCCTTTCCGGCAAGGACATGAGTCTGGCTCGGCTTCGCTATTCTGCCGATAAAGAACTGAAGAAACTCCTGGAATCGACTTCGGGCGTGGCCGCAATCAAAGTCATCGGCGGACTCGAAGAGCAGATCCGCATTGAGATCGACGAAAAGAAACTCGCCGAGCTCGGGATTCCGATCGCCGATATCACACGAATTCTCGAGCAGGAGAACCTGAACCAGGCATCAGGCAGCCTCTACGACCTCGATGCAAACTACCTGGTCCGCATCCTCAGCCAGTTCAAATCCGTAGAAGAAATCAGCAACATCATCGTTCGCAATCAAGGTGGCCGCCGGATCATCTTGTCCGATGTCGCTCATGTCTACCGTGGAACCAAGGATCGCGAAATCATCGCGCGTCTCAATGGCAAGGAGAGCGTCGAGCTTGCTATCTACAAGGAGGCCGACGCAAATACCGTCACGGTTTCCGAGGGTGTTCAACAGAAGCTCGATTCCCTTAAGAAGGCCAACCTGATGCCAAAAGGCGTCGAGTATCAGATCGTCTTCAATCAGGCTGAGTTCATCAAGATGGCCATCGACGATGTGCTCGATTCGGCGGTCATTGGCGGTTTTCTGGCAATCTTCGTTCTTTTCCTTTTTCTCCGTGATTTGAAGAGCACACTGATCATCGGATTCACCATCCCCGTTTCGATTTTGGGGACGTTCGGATTGATGTATCAGACGGGCATATCGCTCAACCTGATGTCCCTCGGTGGAGTAGCGCTTGCCGTCGGCATGCTGGTAGATAACTCAATTGTTGTGCTTGAAGCTGTTCACCGTAAGAAGACCACTGGTTTGCCGATCAAGGAAGCTGTCTATCGGGGAACGAAGGAAGTAGCCGCAGCGATGGTCGCGTCCACGTTCACAAGTATCGCGGTATTCCTGCCGCTGATCTTTGTGGTTGGCATTGCGGGTCAATTGTTCCGCGATCAGGCGCTCACCATCACGTACGGGCAGCTCGTGTCGCTAGTCGTCGGCTTCACTCTGACGCCGATGATCCTCGCGATCCAGGCACGCCGGAAGTTCGAAGATCACACAGAAGGACGCGTGCGACTTGAGCGCCCGCTAAGCGAGAAACCGCTCGTTCGTGGTTTACAAAAGACGTCGCGTTGGATTGACCGCAAGTGGGGCGCCGTTTCGCAGTTCTTGTTCCGTGATTTATCGGCTGTTCTGTTGACTGACTTGCGGCGGCTCGTCCGCGCTATTGGAAGGGGCGTCAACAAGATTGTCAATCCGGCGCTAGACGCGTTCGAGGCCGTGTATCTGCGGTTTAGCAAGTTCTACAAACCGTCCGTCGAAGCCGCTCTTGACCATAAGGCGCTCGTTGTTCTCTCCGCCTTGGCGCTGCTTATCACAGCCGGGTACATCGGAAGCCATTTGGGAGCCGAGCTGATTCCCTCCCTCACCCAAGGCGAATTTCAATTCGAAGTTCGTTTGCCGGAAGGCAAGGCGCTGCCCCAAACCAACAGCATGATGCGTCAGATCGAACACGACGTGATGCAGTATCCGGAAGTGCGCGCCGTCTTTTCGAGCGTTGGCGGCAGCAACAAGAATCAATTTGCCCGCGAGTCGAAAGAAGAGAACGTTGCTCAGCTCTATGTCGTGATGAAAGACAAGCACGACAAGGAGGCCGAAGGTCGCACGATTGCCAAGATCCGAACTGCACTCCAGCAGTATCCGGAGTTGGCTTTCACCTTTAGCCGTCCTACTCTCTTCAGTGTCAAAACACCGGTTGAAGTCGAGATCTACGCCTACGACTTGGAACTTCAACGCAAAGCTGCAGACTTGATTGCCTCGAGGATGCAGACTATGCGCGGCTTGAATGATATCCGAACCAGCACGGAGCTCGGGAACCCCGAGATTCAGGTACGGTTCGATCGCGAGAAGCTGGCGCGTCTTGGCCTCGATGAGAACCAGGTGTCGAATGCTGTCCGCAGTAAAGTTCGTGGTGACGTCGCCACACGCTACCGGGAAGACGACAAGCAAATCGAGATCCTCGTCCGCGCCGATGAGAGTCAGCGCAACACAATCGAGAGCATTCAAAACCTCCTCATCAACGTGCCCTCGCAAGGTCAACAGGGCCAGCAAGGCCAGCAGCGGCAACAGAATGCCCAACCGGCGGCGCAGGTCTCCCAGGCCGCGAATAGTAACAATCAGTTTGGCGCCCAACCATCCAGCAGCCAGTCGGCGCTTACACCGGCGCGGTCAGAGCAACCCGCCGCGAACACAGCAGTGGGATCTGGAGCCTCGGGACGTGGTGTGCCGATTCGCCTTGGTTCTCTTGCAGACGTGACAGTTGGTCGCGGTCCGAGCGAAGTACGGCGGATTCGCTCCCAACGCGCCGCTGTGGTATCCGCAAATCTTTCCGGCCGCGATCTGACCAGCGTCACAAATGAGATCCGTAATGAACTGCAGCGTATTCGCGGAGAGTTACCTGCCGAGGTCACGATCCAATTGGGTGGTCAGAACGAAGAGTTAAGTACGTCCTATAACAGTCTTGCGTTTGCTCTCGCGCTGGCGGTCTTCCTGGTGTATCTCGTCATGGCCTCCGAGTTCGAGTCGTTCATGCACCCGCTGATCATTCTCTTTAGCGTTCCATTTGGATTGGTCGGAGTTGTTTTCGCCCTGCTCGTCACCGGCACAACGGTCAGCGTAATGGTACTTCTTGGAGTCATCATTCTGATCGGTATCGTCGTCAATAACGCGATTGTGCTGATCGACTACACCAATCAGCTTCGTGAAGAAGGATACTCGAAACGAGAAGCGCTGAAAACCGCCGGGGAAGTCCGCATGCGTCCCATCCTGATGACCATGTTGAGCAGCGTATTGGGCCTCGTGCCGATGGCGCTTGGTTGGGGAGAAGGCGCAGAGATCCGGTCACCAATGGCGATTGCGGTGATTGGCGGCATGGTGTTTTCAACGATGCTGACCTTGATTTTCATTCCCGTCATGTATGAGATTTTAGATCGCAAGAGATATCCGGGCGATGTACTCGCGACCGAAAGAGTGCGGCGCGAGTCTCCGTACATGGACGGCGCCGCAACCGAACCAGCGGGCGATTGAAACAGGTGAGCTATGGACGAACCGATGCTTGATCAGAACGATCTTCAACCCCATCTTCAAGCCAAGGAGGAAAAGCAGGCGATTGGCATGCGCCTGGCAAAATTCTCCATCGAGCATCCTGTTACGATTCTGATGATCTTCGCCTCCTTCATGGTCTTGGGCGGGGTATCCATCAGTCGTATTCCCGTTGTCCTGACACCGGACATCAGCTTTCCGTTCGTCAACGTTTTTGTTCCCTATCCCAATTCGACTCCAGGTCAAGTGCTCGAGTCCATCGCGAAGCCGGTTGAGGAAGCGCTGAGCACTTTGCCTAGCGTTCAGCGGCTGCAGTCACGGTCCGGTGACGATGGAGCGAACGTGAGCATCGGTCTCGAATGGGGCCAGAACGTCGACATGATTCTGGCCGATGTGCGGGAAAAGGTCGATGGCATCCGCTCCGAGTTGCCCAGTGACGTTCAGCGCGTCGCGATCCAAAGCTGGAGTACAAACGACGAGCCGATCATTGGGGGTCAGTTCTCCTCGGGCGTCGATCTCAGAAACGCATACGATCTGCTCGAAGCCAAGGTGAAAAAGCCGATCGAGCGTATTCCGGGAGTAGCGGAAGTCGAATTGTTTGGCGCTGCCAGGCGCGAAGTGGACATCTACCTTCGTTTGGATGACGTGAAGCGGCATCGGGTAGACGTCGGATCACTCTTCCGCAGGCTGGACAATGCCAATTTGAATGTTTCTCTCGGCCGCGTCGAAGATAGCCACAGCCGATATGAAGCGATCACGCGCGGAGTCATTCGAGACCTTGAGGACATCCGTCAGTTTCCTGCCGATGGCCGCGGCTTGAAACTCAAAGATATCGCCGACATTGTCTACGACAAGCCTCTTCGGACAAGTGGCCGCCACCTGAACGGCAAGCATGCCGTGGGCATCGATATCCGTAAGACTTCTCAAGCGAATACCGTTGAGACTGTAGCAAGAATACGAGAAAAGATCGAGGAAATCGAGAAAGATCCCGCGCTGAAAGGCACTACCATCAAGCTTTGGTGGGATGCAGGGCAACAAATCACGAAATCCATCAATGGGTTGCTGGAAGCGGGGATCATCGGCGCTTGTCTAGCCGTCTTTATCCTGTTTGTCTTCCTGCGCAGGTTGGCGCCAACGCTGGTCATCGGCTTCGCTATTCCCTTCTCCATGGTGGGAACCATCGGATTCATGTACCTGCTCGGAAAGACTTTAAACGTGCTTTCCATGATGGGTCTGATGCTCGCCGCCGGCATGCTTGTAGATAACGCGGTCGTCGTCCTCGAATCCATCTACCAGAAGATCGAGGGCGGAATGGATCGCGTCACCGCCGCCATCGTGGGAACGAAGGAGGTTCTTAGCGCCGTCGTTGCAGCTACCTTGACCTCGATCATTATCTTCGTGCCCCTCGTCTTCGGGAAGAAGACGAACTTATCGATCTGGCTTGCCGATACCGGAACCTCGATAATCCTTGCGCTACTCTGCTCCCTCTTCATATCTCTGACACTCATTCCACTGGCCGTCGCAAAGTTCCTGCCCGAGAAACACATTGCTTTCGTCGGGGACAAGAACCGCAAACACAAATTGCGAGATGGTTATATGAAAACCGTCGGATGGTCTGTGCGGCATCCTTTCACTGTCGGCTTCGTCGTCGTTCCGTTAATGATGACGGTCGCATTCATGAATCTCAAGAAGATTCCTGACAATTCCCCGGAAGCACAGGATCTTCAGGATCTGACGATCCAATATGAATTCTCCGAGAACTTCCACTATGCCAAGATCGAACGCGACTACGTCGGACCAGTTGAGAAATACCTGCTCGAAAATAAGGCCAAGTTCAAGATCAAAGACGTCTCTACCTGGTTCAACAACAACAGTGCGCACACCCAAGTCTCCTTCGACAAAGAGAAAGTAACTCTCGAAGAACTGAAGAACGTGCGCAAAGATATGGCTAAGGGACTCCCTGTCGTGCCGGGAGCTAGCATCAAGCTAGGTCAGCAAGAAGGCGCCGAGAACCAGAACTGGCTGGGCGTGAATATCTATGGCGACGATCCCTCGAAACTCCAGGAGTTCGCCACCGAAGCCCGTACGCGATTGCGTTCGCGTCCCGGTTTCAACGAGATCCATACGGATTCCGACAAAGGCAGGCAGGAAGTACAGATCCGTCTTGATCGCGACTTGGCGAAGAAGTACAACATCTCGTCGCAATCGCTCGCCAGTATTTTAGGCATTGTTGTCCGCGGGCAGGAGATTCGCGGTTATCGCACACCTGAGGGAGAAGTCGACATCTGGATGCGGCTTCAAGCGAGTGACCGTAACGACTTGCAGGATTTGCGATCGATCGTCGTTGGGACAGGCCCGGATGGCAACGACGTGACGCTAGAGCAGGTGGCCAAACTCGACATCGTCAAGACCCCGGGAACCATCCGGCGTGAAGATCGCCGCACGTTCACGATGATGTTCGCCGTCTATGGGGGCGAGAAGAAAGAGGAAGGCAAGAAGATCGTTACGGAAGTGATGGATACGCTCAACTTCCCGCAAGGGTATGGCTGGAGCTATGGCTTCTGGACCAAGCGCGAGGAAAAGGAAGATAACGAGTTTCTCTTCAACATTCTGTTCGCTCTGGCGATGGTCTATTTCTTGATGGCGTCTCTGTTCGAGTCCATATCTCATCCGTTTTCGATCATGCTTTCGTTGCCGTTCGCTTTGGTCGGGGTTGTCGGAACATTAATACTTACCGGTACGCCAAATAACCTGATGACTAAGATCGGGCTCATGGTTTTGGTCGGCGTTGTCGTGAATAACGGCATTGTCTTGATCGATCACATTAACAATCTACGGAAACGTGGACTGCCGCGTCATGAAGCCGTGCTCGAAGGATGCCGCGAACGATTCCGACCGATCCTGATGACGGCCTGTACTACCATCCTCGGACTGGTTCCCCTGGCCTTCGGAACCAGCGGCATCTTCGAGTTGCGCTATTTCCCGCTTGCCCGCACCGTGATGGGTGGGTTGATTTCCTCAACCGCTCTAACCCTCATCGTCCTGCCTGTGTACTACGAGTTGTTTGACGATCTAGCTACATGGGTCAAGCGCATGTGGTTCCTTAGCAGTCCTACTTCACCTTCATCCGAGCCTCAGCCTTCTCCCGCAGTGGGAGACTAGAGGCTATGCTTGCAGTGTCGCTTTATTGGTTCGCCCAGGCCGGCGCTGTTGACTTGGCAACTTTGCGTTACATCGAACCGCAGCGGGGAACCGGAGCGACCGCAAGATGGCCAGAAATATACCGTCCACTACACGGGGCGACGAGCCGACGGCACGAAGTTCGGCTCATTCCAGCCGCCTCCGATATCATCCTTCCTGTGGCCAACTTCGAATCGAAAGTGATGGCCCCTGCCAAAGCTGTACCGCAGGCGGCGGTGGGAATGCAGACAGACGACCAGTGGATCGCGGACATTTACCCAAGGTGGACCGGCCGATCAGCAGGGCTCCATCATCGACAACGTAGAGCTCAGCAATGTATCGGAGCCGGAAGTAGTCCGATCTTCTTTAACCATAAAGACAATCAATAAGTTCTCCGATTAATAGGGTTGCGGATCGAGCGGGCGAAATGCCGGCTCGATCCGTACTTATCTGGGAGATCTCATTGTCTGATACAGGCATACCATTACCGGGCAATCCGCCCAACAGGCCATTGCCCCCGATTCCTTTAGACGAATACACCAAGATGCTTCGGGACAGGCCGCTCGATCTGTTCCGAGTCTATTCCGTGTCCCCGCCCGATGGGGCGGTTGGAGACGAGTTGATCGACCACCTCGGCTCAAAACGCCGGAACAAAATCCTTCCGGTCTCATCGAGGTCCACCATTGCGACAGACGGAATGTTCTCGCGCTTCTTCAAGCCGGACACCCCTACAACCATGCAGTTCATGCACGCTCCCGTGAACAAAAAGATCGCATGGATTAAGCTGCAAAAGCACGACAGTTTTCATGGCGCGTTGACCTTTCAAGCGATCATTCCGAGCGGCAAAGAAAAGATCCCTGTGGGACATATTCCGGTCTGGTTCCTCCCTTGGGAAAGTCATCACCTGATCGACATGACGATTCCAAAGCGGGAGAACGAGGATGACGACGATCCTGACGACCCCAAGATCTTCTTCACGGCTGCAATCAATGGCTGCTCGGTATTTGTGCGCGGAGACCCTCGGTCTCCTACCGTCACGCACGCCGGCATCAGCCAGACCCAAACGCCCTACGGAAATGACCCATCTACTTTCTGGCGGCACTTATTAGAGGCGAATCTCGCGGCCAATAACATCCACGGCGGTAAGACGCACGAGGTCAACAATACCGACTACATCAATCAGACGGGAATCTCCGGTGGAGCAAAAACAGCTCACACCGACGAGTACTTGCGATGGTTGAAGACGTTACCTTCCGGCATGATCACCGTAAGCCGCGTGGTTCCGTGGGGCTGCGTTTTTGGAATTCGATATGGCCGCCTGTGGACGTTCTACCTACAGGAGAACGCGACTGTTTACACCTATAAATTGGTGTCACAATACTCAACCGTACCCGCGCCGCACAAAACCAAAGTGCTCGGCATGTTTAACGTGACCACAACGAAGGATGTGAGCGTTCGCAAAACCGTAAGGCTCGAGTCCACGATTAACCGGCCGGTCGTGTTGCGCGACTTTTTTCCGGGGAAAGGCGGCGGTAGCGCCAACTTCATCGAGAAGTGGCAGGGTTTCTGATCTCTCGCCTGTTCCAATTCGGAAGGATGAATTCGGCTAGAACAGGATGCAGAGCTTTGCCCAACTTGTAGCGAATCACTTCGAATCTACAGCGGATCTCTATTGGGACAACACGCGCCGCGCTCATGTCACGGCGCGTTTCTGCGCTCAGAAAGTGGCGGTCACACTCACTTTCGAGCAAACGTAACGATGCCGATCTACCTGCCGGCAGCAAAAATCAGCACACTGATTCCACCTTTTCAGCTTGCCGGTAAGACCACGGTTCTTTCCAATCTGGCGCCGCAGGCAGCTCCGGTTCTGGTAGCGCCTTTGTTGGTTTTGGTTATTCTCACCTGTCCATGTCAGTTCGGAGGATGATTCGGATCCGCTTACGACCGGAGCATTGGGGTATCTGAATCTGACCGTCAAAGTGGATGGCGAGATAACCTGTGACACCTCAATCTGCCCAACAGGTTTGTATTGGGTATGCGCCAGGGACTCTCGGTCTAAATGAAGCAGTTCATTATATGGGCGGTGACCTTGCGCCTGGCGAAGCAATCAACATGACACAAGCGTTGCTACCCCTGCCCTTCGATGATCCCTAAGGACTTCTCAGGGTGAACCCTTAAAGCCGCTTATCCAACTTAATCCGCTAGACGCAGACAATCGCACGGTAACAAGGCCGAGAAAGGATCTAATTGCCGGCTCGAAGCAGACTCCATTGGCTCGATTAGGGATGCCCGTAGCGCGGGAAGTAAGCCGCAACGAATGCCGCCGGTTCTCCGGGTCGATCAGCTACATTGTCAGCACCATGCGGTAACGGGCCTTATTGGTTCGCACTTTGTCCATCGCGCTATTGACTTGGTCCAGAGGAATCTCTTCTACGGCAGTTCGAATATTGTGCAGTGCGGCGAAGCGGAACATCTCTTCGATTTCGGACGGCGGACCGATCATACTCGCGGCAAAGGTGTACTGTCCAAAAATCATCTGCAAGACGGGCAACACAACTGGTCCTTGAGGCCCGCCCACGATGCAGAACACACCGTTCTGTCGAAGTGTGGCGAGGTAAGCGCTCCAATCCAGATTTGCGGTCGCCGTGTCCACTAGAACGTGCAAGCTGCCGGCGAGCTTTTTCATCTGTTCAGGATCCGTAGAATTGACAAAATGATGCGCGCCGAATCTTGTCGCTTCGGCCGCTTTATCCTGGGTGGTCGAAATCGCAGTTACCTCCGCGCCCATCGCGCGCGCGAACTGGATTGCCAAATGGCCCAGACCTCCGATGCCGACGATCCCCACGCGGCTTCCTGGACCAAGATATCTGCGCAACGGGCTGTAGACAGTAATGCCGGCGCAGAGCATCGGCGCCGCGACCGCGGAACCCAATGCATCGGGAACGGGAATGGCGAAGTAGCTATCCACGCGTAAGGACTTCGCAAAGCCGCCATAACCAGCCAGGCAGGTGGGGCGAGATTTCGCGCATAGATTTTGCAAGCCGCTGCCGCACCACTCACATTCTCCACAAGTGCCGCGCTGCCATCCGACACCGACACGTTGGCCCGACCTCAGATGCGTCACGCCGCTTCCGATTGCTTTCACCACACCCACGGCTTCATGCCCGGGAACAAACGGATAAGCTGTAATCCCGAAATCGTTATTCATTAAGTGAAGGTCGGTATGGCACACACCGCAGTGCGTTACATCGATATCGACCTCGTCTGAACCTAGAGCGCTACTCTCAAAACTCCAAGGTTCAAGCGGTCCTCCTGCCTTCATCGCCGCAAACGCAGTCACAACATTGTTGCCCATGGTTCGATCAGATTATCACTATTGAGCCGGAACATTCCGGGTAGGCAGAAAGTCGGCAATCTGGAGGTTGAGCTTACAGAACGGTTCTGCGGGGCTGCAGTTGTGCCGACGGCGAACCAAGACTTCGTGGTCCCGGTGGAACACACCTTCTCAGTTCGGCCGTTGAATCTGCAGGACGGCGCTAACGAAAGAATTCCGGGAGACGACTCGGAATGTCCAAATTCCAGGCGAGACCCGAAGGTCTCGGAACCCTGTTGACGCCGGTCGAAAATTTATATTTACCTGCATTTTCAACAAACCTCCTTCAAAACCCGGTTGGACCCATCCACACCCGTGCCACGATAAAACAGGAGATACACGCATGTCGCAAGCCGCCACAGCACGCATCAACGGAGCCAAATCGAACGGACCCATCACCGCTGAAGGAAAAGCCACATCCGCTCAGAACAGTTTGAAGCACGGACTCACCAGCAGCCGCGTCGTTCTTCCGCATGAATCGCAGGAAGCCTACGACAAGCTCGAGGCGTCACTCATCAACCGATTCAAGCCCACCGATGATCTCGAAAGCGAGCTCGTTCAGGAAATGGCCGCTGCTCGGTGGCGTCTCCGCCGCATCGAATCTATGGAATCGGCTCTCTTCAAGAAAGCAATCAAACAGCACGAAGAAGCGGGCACGCCCGACGCTCTCGACGTCGCCTACGCCGAAGTCGCCGAGTCCAAGTCCTACCGCATGCTCGTCCGCCACGCAGCCCAACTCCGCCGAGCCTACGAGAAGGCCTGGAAAGAGATCCAACTCCTTCAGACCCAACAAGAGACAGACGAAGAAGACGAATTACAAAACGAACCCAGCGCCGCCTTCTTCAAACGCCAACTCGACGCCGCCATGACCATGCCGCTGCCGGGCGAACGCAACCACCTGCCGCTACACAGCCCGCAAGGTTAGCGTAAAACCCGTTTACCAATTCGTATACGATCCGTCAGGCCGGCTGATCATTGGAATCGCCGTGTATCGCTCTTTGAAATCACCGATCTGTTGAAGCTTCGTAGTGTCGACCTCAACGCCCAATCCCGGTCGATCATTAGGCCAAAGCTTTCCGTCTTTAAAGTCAAACGCCTGCTTCAGGTAATCCCATTTACTGCGGCCGCCATTCAGCATCTCCATCAGGACTGGTCCTGAAAACACAGTGGAACAGTGGACCATCGCCGCTTCCGAGATCGGTCCCGTAAAGTGCGGTACCAACTCGACATAGTGCGTTTCGCAGATCCCGGCGCTCTTCTGGAACTCAGTGATCCCGCCTACGTTAGGGATCGTCGCGCGAGCATAGTCGATCAAGTGATTCTGGACCAGCTCATTCCATTCCCACTTTGGTCCGAATTGTTCCCCGACCGCAATCGGTACTTTGACTTGCCCCCGCAAGGTTCTATAAACCCCCGGGTTCTCGCTGCGCACCAGATCCTCGACGAAATAAGGACGTAAAGGCTCAATCATTCCGGCCAGCGTTACCGCGTCGGCCATGTCGAGCTCGGTGTGGAAGTCGATGCACCAACCTCCGTCTTTACCAGCGCCTTCCCGGACTTCCTTGCACTGCTCATAGGTCACACGGACGTCCTCGAATCGATCGAACACCTTGCGGCCGCTGTTCGAAATCCGGAACGCCCGGAAGCCCGCTGCGATACAGGCGGCGGCTTTCTCTTTCGGAGTCTTGCCGTCCGGAAACCCGGTAGCGTAGCATTCAACGTAATTGCGCGACGGACCGCCAAGCAATTGATACACCGGCACGCCGAGCGCCTTCGCCTTCAAGTCCCACAATGCGACATCGAGCGCGCCCAAAGCGTGGACCTTCTCGCGTCCCGCCGGATAAAAAT
>Ga0190275_10001884_pt1 | contig 15352 bp, 13 predicted proteins | sample Popmic550T_FD_133745 | JGI IMG/M metagenome (GOLD analysis project Ga0190275, IMG submission 133745) | Populus adjacent soil microbial communities from riparian zone of Yellowstone River, Montana, USA - 550 T | ecosystem: Environmental > Terrestrial > Soil > Riparian zone > Trees stand | place...
CAAGGTTCTCGGTCGTTCAGCCAGGCCGCAGAGGGGTGAGACCCGACTTGCGGCCGCTTTGTGGCCGCAAGTCGGGTCTCACCGAGCGTCGCGTCAGCCGAGGGCGGCCTTGAACGCCTCGATCGACTCGACGGGCGTCGGGTCGACGCCCTCCAGGTCGGCGAGCGAAACGCTGACGAAGTCGCCGAGCGCGACCAGAGAGAGGACGGCGGCCACGCCGGCCTCGCCCGCCGCGTCGACGCGCACGACGGGCGCTCCGACGGCGTCGAGGCGCTCGGCCGTCAGCTCCATGCGGCGCTCCAGGCGCGGGTGCATCCCCGGCGCGTGGAGGAACACCGCCGCGAGCGGCGCGAGGTCGAGCCCGCGGCGCCAGCCCTCGATCTCGTTGTGGTTGGCCTCCGGCAGCTCGCTGAAGAAGGCGGGCACCTTGGCGTTCTCGTTGAGCTGCGTCTTCCAGCGCCGCGCGGCGGCGGCGGTCGGCCCGGCTCCGTGGACGACCGGCACCGCTCCCTCGAGCGCGCGCGCGATCGCCTCGGCGCCGCTGTCCTCGGCGAGCTGCTCGAGCACCGGCTGAGCGGCCTCGATCTCCTCGCGCAGCGACGGCGCCGCGCCGCAGGCCGCCGCGCACTCGAGCGCGCCCACGGTCATATAGACGACCGCCGCGCGCGGCTGCATCCCGGACGGCACGCCGATCACCGGGACGCCCTGCTCGCGTGCCCGCTCGGCCAGCGGACCGCCGGTCGTCAGCGCCACCCGCGGCGCCCCAGCGGCGCCCGCTGCGTCGAAGCAGGCGAGCGTCTCCTCGGTCGATCCCGAGTAGCTCGCGCAGAGGACGAGCGTGTCCGGGCCGACGCCGGGACCGGGGTCGTAGCCACGCACCGTGCGCAGCGACCGCTTGGCGCGGTCGCCGATCGCCGCGGCGGCGAGATCGGCGCCGATCGCCGAGCCGCCCATCCCGCAGACGACCAGTCCCCCAGGCAGCTCCTGGCGGGGAACTCCCGCCGCCTCGACGCGCCAGAGCGCATCGCCGATCTGGTGCGGCTGGGCGAGGACGTCCTCGATCACAGGAGTGGCCCCTCGGCCGGCGGCGGTCGGTCCTGCTCGGTCGCCCTCACCGGACGGTCTCCCCCGCCTCGATGACCGCGTCCGGCTCGATCCGCGCGTCGGCGGCGACCACGGCGCCCGGCTCCACCCGCGCGCCGGCGCCGACCATCGCCCCGGGCTCGACGCGGGCGCCGTCGCCGATCTGCACCCGCTCGGCGAGCACGGCGTCGCGCAGACGGCAATCAGCTCCGACGCGAACCCGGTCGTGTAGCACCGAGCGCTCGACGAAGGAGTCGATCCCGACCGCGCAGTGCGCCCCGAGAACGCTCTGCGGGCCGATGTGCGCGCCGCTCGTCAGGCACCCCTCGCCGATCAGCGAGCCCGTCTCGTCGCGCGGCGGCAGCGTCGAATCGACGGCGCCGGCGAGCAGGTCGTGCGTCGCCTCCAGATAGCGCTCCGGCGTCCCGATGTCGATCCAGTAGCCGTCCGCCGCCCAGCCGTAGAGGCCGTCGCCGACGAGCCGCGGGAACACCTCGCGCTCGAAGGACACCGCCCGGCCCGCCGGCACCAGCGCCTCGACGACCTCGCGCTCGAGCACGTAGGCGCCGGCGTTGATGCGATTCGTCGGCACCTCGCCGCCAGTCTTCTCCAGGAACGCCACGACGCGACCGTCCGCGTGAGTCGGGACGACTCCATAGCTCGCCGTGTCCTCGACCTCGATCAGCGCGAGCGTGCAGCGCGCCCCGGTCTGCTCGTGCTGCGCAAGCTCGGCGGTCAGGTCCATGTCCGTCAGGACGTCGCCGTTGAGCACCAGCAGCCGCTGCTCGAGCACGCCGCCGTCGAGCGCCAGGCGCACCGGTCCCGCGGTCCCGAGCGGCTCCTCCTCCACCACGTAGCGCAGCCGCATCCCCGCGTAGACGTCACCGAGCACCGACTCGACCCCGTCCGACATGAAGCCGCAGGAGAGGATCGCCTCGTCGACGCCGTGGCCGCGCAGCCAGTCGAGCATGAACGTCAGGAACGGACGTCCCGCGAGCGGAATCACCGGCTTCGGCGTGCTGTAGGTCAGCGGCCGCAGCCGGGTGCCCTGGCCGCCCGCGAGCACGAGCGCCTGCACGTCAGCGCCCGATTCCCTCGTATGCGAAGCCCGCCGCGGTCAGCGCCTCGCGGTCGAGGAAGTTGCGTCCGTCGACCACGACCGGCCGCGCCATCCGCTCGCGTACCTCGCCGGCCCAGTCGAGCTCGGCGAATTCGGGCCACTCGGTCACGAGAACCGCGGCGTCGGCGCCGTCGAGCGCCTCGAGCGCCGAGCCGCAGATCGTCGCGCCGCCGAGCAGCTCCTCCGCGTTCTCGAGCGCCACCGGGTCGTACACCCGCACGTTCGCGCCCTCGCCCTGGAGCCGCGCCGCCAGCACGAGTCTCGTCGCCTCGCGCACGTCGTCGGTGTCCGGCTTGAACGCCACGCCGAGCAGCGCGATCTCCTTGCCTACCAGCGACCCCACGTGCTTCTGCAGCTTGCCGATCGCGCGACGCTTCTGGAGCTCGTTAACCTCGATAACCGATGTCAATAACTGAAAATGATAGCCACTATTTCCCGCTAACTGTTTAAGTGCACTTACATCTTTTGGGAAACATGAACCTCCGAAGCCCAAGCCCGCTTTTAGGAACTTGTCGCCGATGCGCGCGTCGAGGCCCATGCCGCGCGCGACCTCGCTGACGTCGGCGCCGAGCTCCTCGGAGACGTTGGCGATCTCGTTGATGAACGAGATCTTGGTCGCGAGGAAGGCGTTCGACGCGAGCTTGATCATCTCCGCGCTGGCAACGTCGGTGCGCACGATCGGGGCGCCGAGCGGTTCGTAGAGAGCGGCTACGCGGTCGGCGAAGCCGTTCGAGCCGTCGCCGGAGCCGACCACCACGCGATCGGGGCTCATGAAGTCCACGACCGCCGAGCCCTCCTTGAGGAACTCCGGGTTCGAGATGTAGCCGAGGCCGTCGCGGCGGCGCTGGATCGAGCGGCCGGTGCCGACCGGCACGGTGCTCTTCATCACGATCGCGTGCGAGTTGGAGTCGCCGAGCTCGTCGACGACCGCCTCGACGCGGGAGAGGTCGGCGTCGCCCGAGTAGGTCGGCGGCGTGTCGACGCAGCAGAACAGCAGCTCCGCGCCCTCGAGCAGCTCGCCCATGTCGGTCGTGAAGCGCAGGCGGTCGGCGTTCTTGCGCACCAGCTCGGACAGCCCGGGCTCGTGGATCGGCACCTCCCCGCGCGTGAGCGACTCCACCTTCTCGGGCAGGATGTCGCGTGCGACGACGGGGTGGCCCAGCTCGGCGAAGCACGCAGCCGTGCAGAGCCCGACCCAGCCGACGCCGATGACGCCGATCGGTTCCTTCTCAGCCATGGGCGTCGCGCAGGCTACAGACGGCTACGGCAGACGCGTCGAGCGGGCGATCGCGATCATCTGCCGCTCGCTCAGCGTCTGCAGCAGCGTGTTGGAGACCCAGTAGACCGCCTTGGGGGTGCGCCAGGCCACGAGGCGCAGGCGGTCGCCCTCGTAGTGGAGCTCGAACTTGCGCTTGCCGATCGTGCGCTCCTCGGACGCGCCGTCGAGGATCGGGGGGTCCGTCCAGCGTGTCCCCTGGACGCCGTAGTACTCGCCGGCGAGCGGCAGCTTGAGCACCATCCTGTAGCTCTTCTTGCGCTTGCCGTCGGAGGTCAGGAGCTTGTAGACGCGCGGCGGGCCGATGTACTCCGAGCCGGCCACGCGGACCGTCGGGTAGTAGACGGGGAAGTTGCCGCCGGCGCCCTGCTGGATCGCCTGGACGGCCTGGTCCTGGCCGAACTGCCCGTCCTTGGCGAGGCCGTCGTCGGTCCGCTTGGCACGCTTGCGACCGCCCTTGGGCTTCAACTCGCCGCGCGGGCCCTTGTTCTCCTCGACGCCGAGGAACTGCTGGGCGAGCTTCTTGACGGTCGCGTCGCTGGCCGTCACGTAGCTCGGCACGCCGGCCGCGACGTCGCCGGAGGTGATCCCGACCTCGCCCTCGAACTTGACGTGGCGGATCGGCTGGTCGACCGAGAAGACCGCGAGCTTGAGCAGCCGCAGCAGCCCCGAGCGGCTCTTCAGCGCCGCGTCGGAGGTCGTGTACTTGCCGAAGATCTCGAGCAGCTTGTCGCGGGCCTCGACGAGCTCGCCGACGCCGACCTGCTGCTTTGCGTCGCGCAGCAGGTCCTGCTGGCGGATGCCGCGCACGAGGTCGGAGTCCTCGTGGCGGAAGCGCGCGTACTGGAGCGCCTCCTCGCCGCACATCTGCTGATAGCCGGCCGGCAGGTTGATGTAGGCGAACTCGGCGGTGTCGTTGTAGTAGCGCCGGTCGACGTCGGTGTAGATACAGCCGATCGCGTCGATCGCCTTCTGGAAGCCCCTGAAGTCGACGTTGATGACGTGGTTGATCGAGAGGCCGGTGAGCTGCTTGACCGTCTGCAGCGTCAGCTTTGGGCCGCCGAGCGTGTACGCCGCGTTGATCTTGTCGACGCCGTGGCCGGGGATCTCGACCTTGAGGTCGCGCGGCAGCGACATCAGCGCCGTCGCCTGCTTGTCCGGGTCGAGACGGACGAGGATGATCGTGTCCGAGCGCGCGCCGGTCCCCGCGCCGCCGTCGGTGGCGTTGTCGGGCCGCTTGTCGGACCCGAGCAGCAGGATCGTCTGCGGCTCGCCGGGATCTGTCTCCGCGAGCGCCTCGCCGAGCGCCAGGTCCTTGGAGCTGTCGAGCGCGTCGACCACCTTGTCGACCTCGCGGAAGGCCGCGACAGCGGTCGCCGACCCGGCCGCGAAGATCACAAGCGCGGCACCGATCAAGAACCGCTTCCAGAGCGAGGGGCGGGCGCCGTCGTCGTAGGGGGTCACTAGGCGATCCTGAGCTTCGCCTGGGTCGCGTGGGCGGGGATCGCCTCGACGAACTCGACTAGCGCGTCGCGGTAGCGGCCGAGCGAGTCGGTCGAGACCCACTCCTCGGGCCCATGGTGTCCGTCGCCGGCCGGACCGAACTCGACGCCCGGCATCCCGGCGCGCAGGAACGAGATCACGTCCGAGGTGCCGTCGCGCCCGACGGCGATGCTCTCCTCGAGCGTGGTGACCTTGCAGACCGCCTCGGAGAGCAGCTGGACGTAGGGGTTCTCACACTCGACGACGATCGGCTCGCGGTGGAAGACGTGCGTGACCTCGGCGCCCTCGAGCGCCCCGATCGCGGCGAGGATCTCGTCGGAGTCCTGGCCGGGCAGGTAGCGGACGTCGACGTCGAGCGCGCAGTGGTCGGGCACGCGGTTCATCGCGTCGCCGCCGGCAATCTTGCCGAGGCTGACCGACGGCCGGTCGAACAGGTCGGAGGACTCGCGCGTGAACGGCAGCGTCTCGATCCCGCGAAACACGTCGATCGCCTTGAGCACGGCGTTGTCGCCGAGCCAGGGCGTCGAGCCGTGCGCAGAGCGGCCCGCGACCTCGATCCTCATCGCCAGCACGCCCTTCGCCTGCACGCCGATGTGGAGGTTCGTCGGCTCGCCGGTGATCGCAAAGTCGCCGACGTAGCCGCGCTCGACGACGAAGTCCGTCGCGCGCTTGCCCTCCTCCTCGTTGGTCTCCTCGTCGGAGACGCAGACGAAGTGGACCTTGACGCCGCTCTGGCGCGCGAGCCGGCAGGTCGCCGACATCATCGCCGCCAGCCCGCCCTTCATGTCGTATGCGCCGCGGCCGTAGAGGCGGTCGCCGTCGATCCGCGGCTCGAACTGCTCCGGGTTGCCGGGCACCACATCGATGTGACCGTGCAGGACGACGGTCGGCCCCGACTCCGCGCCGACGGTCGCGGCCAGCACGGGCCGGCCGTTGTGCAGCTCGCCGACCACCTCGACGTCGTTCGACTCGAGCCATCCCTTGACGAAGGCGGCCGCCGCATGCATCCCCTCGGGAGTCGCCGTGTCGTAGGTGATCAGGCGCTCGGTGAGGGAGCGCTCATCCACGACGGCGCATGGTAGAGGCTCCGCCCGCCGTCGGGCAGCGGCGAGCAGGGCACCCGAGCCCGCCGTCGCCTCCGCGGCGAAGGGTGGTAACCAAGCCGCCCCTGGAGTAGCGTTCGGGGGCGCATGAGCGTCTCCTCGGCCCCCGCGAGCACCACGCACGACGTCTTCAACCAGGCGCCGCCGCTGGCGCCGTACAACGTCTACGAGGCCGACGCCGCGCTGCGCGAGGCGGTCGAGCGCGAGGGCGGCGGCTGGGGCGTCGACCGCCTGCGCGACACCGGCGAGCTCGCCGGCAGCCCCGAGGCGATCGCCCACTCCGAGCGCGCGGAGCGCAACGAGCCGGTCTTGCGCACGCACGACCGCTACGGCAACCGCGTCGACGAGGTCGAGCTCGACCCGTCGTGGCACTGGCTGCTGCGCCAGGCGATCGAGCGCGAGTGCCACGGCTTGCCCTGGCGCGATCCTCAGCCGGGCGCGCACGTCGTCCGCGCAGCGCTGTTCATGACCTGGTCGCAGACCAACGCCGGCGTGATGTGCCCGGTGTCGATGACGCACGCGGTGGTGCCGGCGCTGCGCGAGAGCCCGGAGCTCGCCGCCGAGTGGGAGCCGCGGCTCGTCAAGCCGGTCTACGGCCCCGACCCGAGCGGCGTCGGCGTCCAGCCGGGCGCCGGGGCGATCGCCGGGATGGCGATGACCGAGAAGCAAGGTGGCTCCGACGTCAGGGCCAACACCACTCGCGCCGTCCCGACCGGGGACGGCACCTGGGAGATCACCGGCCACAAGTGGTTCTGCTCCTACCCCCCGTGCGACGTCTTCCTGACGCTCGCCCAGACCGACGAGGGCCTCTCCTGCTTCCTGATCGAGGGCCCCGGTCGCGACGGCGGCCAGCCCGGCTTCCGCATCCAGCGGCTCAAGGACAAGCTCGGCACACGCTCGCTGCCTTCGTCGGAGGTCGAGTTCCACGCCGTCCCCGGCCGCCTCGTCGGCGAGGAGGGCCGCGGCGTCCAGACGATCATCCGGATGGTCAACCACACCCGGCTCGACTGCCTGCTCGGCTCGGCCGCGGCGATCCGCTGGGGCACCGCGCAGGCCGTCAACCACGCCCGCCACCGCTCGACGTTCGGCCGCGTGCTAGCCGAGCAGCCGGCGATGCGCAACGTGCTCGCCGACCTCCAGCTCGAGTCCGAGGCCGCCACCGCCGCGGCGCTGCGCATCGCGCGCGCCTACGACGCCGCCGACGCGCCGTTCCGCCGCTTCGCAACCGCCGTCAGCAAGTACTGGATCTGCAAGCGCGCGCCCCAGCACGCGCTCGAGGCGCTCGAGTGCCTCGGCGGCAACGGCTACGTCGAGGAGTCCGGCATGCCGCGGCTGCTGCGCGACAGCCCGCTGAACTCGATCTGGGAGGGCTCGGGCAACGTCGCCGCGCTCGACGTCCTGCGCGCGCTGGCGAAGGAGCCCGACGGCCTGCCGGCCTTCCTCGCGGAGGTCGAGCTCGCGAGCGGCGCCAACGCCCAGCTCGACGCCCACGTCGCCAAGGTCAAGGACACGGTCCTGAGCCTCGCCGCCGAGGGCGCCGAGCCGCAGTGGCAGGCGCGCGGCCTGGTCGAGGACCTCGGCCTCGCGCTCCAGGGCTCGCTGCTCGTCCGCAACGCGCCGCCGGCCGTCTCCGACGCCTTCTGCGCCAGCCGGCTCGGCGGCGGCGGTCACGTCTTCGGCACGCTTCCGCCCGGAATCGACGCCGAGCCGATCCTCGCCCGCTCGCTGCAGGTCTGAGCCCTCCACGGGCTGATCGCGGCCGAGATACGACCGCAACCGACCCGTCGGGAAACAAACAACGGCGGCGGGCAGGAAGCGGCCGAGTTACGGCCGTAACCGGCCCATCGCGCGACGCCTAGTCAGGCTCGGTGACAACCAGCACCTGTCGGCCTGAGCGCTGGACGAGGTCGAGCGGGAGGCTGCCCATCAGCCGCTGCACCACCCCGCGCCTGCGCCGGCTGGAGCCCACCACGATCAGGTCGGCGTCGATCTCGTCTCCGTAATCGATCGCCGTGGGCGCGGCCGGTCCGGAGCGGGCGACCGGTGTCGCCGCGACGCCGGTCTCCGCGAGCAGGTCGGCGAGCCGCTCGGCGGTCTCGCGCGCCTGACGGACGGTCTCGTCGCGCGGAAGCGCCTCGAAGCGCTGGCTCTCGACGTCGTCGACCGCGAGCACGGTCACCTCTGCGCCGGTCTCCTCGGCGAGCTGCTGGGTCGGGCCGACGAGCCAAGGCTCGTCGACGCCGGCCGTCGAGACGACGAGGATCCTCCTCACGTCGCCTCCTCCCGCCGCAGTACCAGCCGGTTGACCAGCCACAGCGCTGCGCCGAGCAACAGCAGCAGGCCTGCGCGCAGTCCGACCTCGAGGTCGTCGGAGAGCGTGTCGAAGATCAGCAGCAGCGAGACGAGCGCGCCTAGGATCGGCATGATCGCCGGCGCTCTGAAGTGCTCCCCCTCGACCTCGTCGCGCCGCAGCACCAGCACGGTGACGTTGACGATCGTGAAGACGGTCAGCAGCAGCAGGACCGTGGTGTCCGCCAGCTCGCTGATGTCCCCGGTCGAGATCAGCACGACCGCGATCGCCGTCGTGAACGCGATCGCCACGTGCGGCGTGCGGCGCTCGGACAGCACGCGGCCGAACGCCGCCGGAACGATGTTGCGCCGCGCCATCCCGTAGACGAGCCGCGAGGCCGTGATCATGTTGATCAGCGCCCCGTTCGCGACCGCGAGCAGCGCGATGAAGGCGAACAGCTTCAGTGAGATGTCGAGCGGCCCCTCCTTGACGACCTCGAGCAATGGTCCGCTCGACTCGCTCAGCTGCCCCGTCGGGACGACCATCGACGCCGTCAGCGTGACCAGCAGGTAGATCACGCCCGCGATGGCGAGGCCGCCGAACAGCGCACGTGGGAACGACCGCACCGGGTCGCGCGTCTCCTCCGCGACGTTGACGGAGTCCTCGAAGCCGATCAGCGCGTAGAAGGCGAGCGAGGCGCCACCGATGATCGCCAGGAAGACGCTCTCGCCCTCCTTGAACTCGAAGTTGCGCGAGAAGTCCGCGTCGCCGTCGCCGAGCGCCGCTACCCCGATCGCGACGATCAGCAGCAGGCCGATCACCTCGACGCAGGTCAGCAGCACGTTGATCCGCACCGACTCGGCGATGCCGCGCAGGTTGATCGCCGCCACCACGAGGATGAAGGCGAGCGCGACCAGCAGCAGCGGCAGGTCGATGAACTGCTCGAAGTAGTCGCCGGCGAAGGCCCGCGCGAGCGTGCTCGCCGACGTGATGCCCGACGCCATCACAGCGAAGCCGACCATGAAGGTCAGGAACGGGATCTTGTAGCCGCGATCGACGTAGAGCGCCGAGCCCGCCGCCTGCGGATACTTCGTCACCAGCTCGGCGTAGGCGAACGCCGTCAGGACAGCGAGCAGCAGTGCGGCGGTGAAAGCCGTCCAGATGGCGCCTCCGACCTCGGCTCCGACCTCGCCCACGAGCGCATAGATGCCGGCGCCTAGAACGTCGCCGATCACGAAGATCAGCAGGAGCCGGGTCGTCAGCACCCGCCGTAGCGGGGTGTCGGTGGGCCGATCCGCCTGCGTTGCCTCCACGCATTCCGGGTACCCCTTTTGCGAGGATCCAGTCCACGCAGGCGGGATCGCGTGGCTCCGGCGGACGACGTTCGCTTGCGAGCTTACTAATCGTAAGCTATAATCCAAGCAGATCGGAAAGACGTAGACAAGATGAAAGGGACCGCCACGACAGAGCACAAGACCAACACCAGCACTGACCTGGCGACCGACTCGATCCAGCAGTTCATGAACGAGGCGGCCCGCCACCCCTTGCTCACCGCCAAGGAGGAGGTCGAGCTCTCGAAGCGCATTGAGCGCGGCGACCTCGTGGCCAAGGAGCGGATGATCAACGCCAACCTGCGGCTGGTCATCTCGATCGCGCGCAAGTACCAGGGCCAGGGCCTCCCGCTCGGAGACCTGATCCAGGAGGGCATGCTCGGCCTGATCCGCGCGGTGGAGAAGTTCGACTGGCGCAAGGGATTCAAGTTCTCGACCTACGGCACCCTCTGGATCCGCCAGGCGATCGGCCGCGGCCTCGCCAACTCGAGCCGCACCGTCCGCCTACCCGTCCACATCGCCAGCCAGGCGCGCAAGATCCGCGACGCCGAGCGCGACCTCGCGGCCAAGCTCGAGCGCGAGCCGACGGCCGAGGAGCTATCCGACGTCGTCGGCCTGACACCGACCGAGATCGAGGACATTCGCGCCGCCGACCGCACGCCGACAAGCCTCGACCGCGGCGTCGGCGACGCCGAGGAGACCTCGCTCGGGGACCTGATCGCAGACGACGCGGCCACGCCCGACGAGGAGGTCCAGCAGGACCAGGGCGACAGCACCGTGCGCCAGGTGGTCGGCGGCCTGCCGAGCCCCGAGCGCGACGTGCTCACGCTCCGCTACGGACTCGGCGGCACCGAGGCTGTGGCGCTGCGCGAGACCGGCCGTCGCCTCGGCCTCACCGCCGAGCGCGTCCGCCAGATCGAGGACCGCGCACTGCGCAAGCTCGCCGACGACGGCGAGCTGGCCGCCCTACGCGACGCTGCGTAGAGCAGCTACGAAGCGACGGCGAGGAAGGTCTCGCAGCGGGCGATCTCGCGCCTGAGGCGGGCCTACTCCTCGCTGCCGTCCTCGGCGCGGCCGAGGCCGTCCTGCGCCTCCTTAAGCCGCGCCTCGAGCGCGGGACGGTCGAGGTCCTCGGGCTTGATCGCGTCCTCGACGATCAGCAGCGCCGAGTTGTCGACGACCTGGAGGTAGCCCTCGCCCTGCGCGAAGCGGACCGTGTCGGCGCTCTCGGGGTTCTCTGAGCCGCTCTCGTAGAGGCGCAGCTCTGCTGGCTCGAGCATCGCCATCAGCGGCGCATGGTTGGCGAGGACGCCGATCGAGCCGACCGCCGTCCGCGTCGAGAGCATCTCGACCTCGCCCTCCCAGGCCTTGCCCTCGGGGGTCAGGACCTCGACCGGGAACGTCGTGCGCGGCACGGGAGCCCTAACCGTCCTTCTTGGCGGACTCGACGACGTCCTCGATCGCGCCCTTGAGCAGGAACGCGCGCTCGGGGATCTCGTCGTGCTGGCCGTCGACGATCTCCTTGAACGAGCGCACCGTCTCCTCGATCGGCACGTAGACGCCGGCGGTGCCGGTGAATGCCTCCGCGACGTGGAACGGCTGCGAGAGGAAGCGCTCGACCTTGCGCGCGCGCTGAACGACGATCTTGTCCTCGTCGGAGAGCTCGTCGATGCCGAGGATCGCGATGATGTCCTGGAGCTCCTTGTAGCGCTGCAGGATCTCCTGGACGCGCGTCGCGACGTCGTAGTGCTCCTGGCCGACGATGTCCGGCTTGAGGATCGTCGACGTCGAGTCGAGCGGGTCGACGGCGGGGTAGATCCCCTTCTCGGAGATCGACCGCGAGAGCACCGTCGTCGCGTTGAGGTGGGCGAACACCGACGCCGGCGCCGGGTCAGTGAGGTCGTCGGCGGGGACGTAGATCGCCTGCACCGAGGTCACCGAGCCGTTGCGGGTCGAGGTGATCCGCTCCTGCAGCTGGCCCATCTCGGTCTCGAGCGTCGGCTGGTAGCCGACCTGCGACGGCATCCGGCCGAGCAGCGCCGAGACCTCGGAGCCCGCCTGGACGAAGCGGAAGATGTTGTCGATGAACAGCAGCACGTCCTGGCCGCCCTGGTCGCGGAAGTACTCCGCCATCGTCAGGCCGGACAGGGCGACGCGCATGCGCGCTCCCGGCGGCTCGTTCATCTGGCCGAAGACGAGCATCGTCTTGTCGATGACGCCCGACTCGGTCATCTCGAGCCAGAGGTCGTTGCCCTCGCGCGAGCGCTCGCCGACGCCGCAGAACGCGGACAGGCCGCCGTGCTCCTTGGCGAGGTTGTTGATCAGCTCCTGGATCAGGACCGTCTTGCCGACGCCGGCGCCACCGAACAGGCCGACCTTGCCGCCCTTGGCGTAGGGCGCGAGCAGGTCGACGACCTTGATGCCGGTCTCGAAGATCTCGCGCGTCGGGGTCAGGTTCTCGACCGTCGGCGCCGGGCGGTGGATCGGCCAGCGCTCGTCGGCGTCGACCGGGCCGGCGCCGTCGATCGGGTCTCCGAGCAGGTTGAAGATCCGGCCGAGCGTGCCCTTGCCGACGGGCACGGTGATCGGGCCGCCGGTGTCGCGCACCTCGGCGCCGCGGCTGAGGCCGTCGGTGGCGTCCATCGCCACCGCGCGGACACGGTCGTCGCCGAGGTGCTGCTGCACCTCGAGGACCAGCTTGACGGGCTCGCCGCCGTCCTGGGAGGCCGGGATCTGGACCTCGAGCGCGTTGAAGATCTCGGGCAGGTTCTCGTCGGGGAACACCGCCTCGATCACGACGCCGGTGATCTCCTCGATGTGACCGACGCCGACTACGTCACGGCTCTGGGTTGCTGTCGCTGCCTCCACTGTGTCTCCTTGCTCCTTCGAAAGCTTCGTAACGGGTCGGTCGGCGCGGCTAGGTGAGCCCCTCGGCTCCTGCCACGACCTCCATGATCTCCTGGGTGATCTCCGCCTGGCGCTGACGGTTCATCTCGAGCGTCAGGCCCTCGATCATGTCGCCGGCGTTCTCCTGGGCGTTGCGCATCGCTGTCATCCGCGCGCCGTGCTCGGACGCGGTCGACTCGAGCAGCGCGCGGAAGATGGTGATCTCGATGTAGTCGGGCACGAGCCGCTGGAGGATCTCCTCGGGCTCGGGCTCGTAGAGCCACGAGGTACGGCGGCCGCGCTGCTCATCTGCTGCCGCGTCCTCGCTCGCCCCCTCGTCGTCGCTCGCCAGCTCCTCGATCGCCTGCAGCGGCAGCAGGACGTCGCGCGACACGGTCTGCGTCAGCGGCGACACGTAGTGGTTGTAGATGACCTCGACGCGGTCGACCTTGCCGTCGACGTAGGCGGCCGCCAGGTCGCCGGCGATGTCGCGCGCGTCGGCGAACGCCGGTCGGTCGGTGAAGCCCTCGTAGGAGCCGGTGACGTCGAGCCCGCGGAAGCGCAGCGAGCCGACGCCGCGGCGCCCGGAGGCGTACCAGACGGCCTCCTTGCCCTCGTCGCGCAGCTCCTGCGCGCGGCGATTGCCCGCTCGCACGATCTGCGAGTTGAAGGCGCCGGCGAGGCCGCGATCGCCCGTGACGAGCAGCAAGCCGACGCGCTGCACGTTCTCGTGCTCCTCGAGCAGCGGCATGTTCGGGATGTTCTCGACCGCCTCGGCCGTGCGGCGCGTCATCCGCCGGATCGCCGACGCGTAGGGGCGCAGGGCCGCGATCCGCTGCTCGGCGCGGCGCAGGCGCGCGGCCGCGACCATCTCCATGGCGCGCGTGATCTTCTGGATGTTCCGCACCGAGGAGATGCGGTTCTTGACGTCCTTCTGGGAGGCCATGGGCTCAGGCTGGCGCCGCAGCCTCCTCCTGCTCCTCGGCCGGCTCGTCCGCGTCCTCGGCGCCGTTCTGGGCCGTGCGCGCCGGGGCCTGGCGCTCCTCCTCCGAGCGGATGCGGTCCGACTCGCCCTCCTCGAGCGGGTTGCCCTCGGCATCGAAGTCGGGACCGAAGTCGTCGATCGCCTCCGCGATCGCGTCTCCGAGCTGCTTCTCGATCTCGTCCGACCAGTCGCCCTTGGTGAGCGTGTCCATCAGCTCCGACTGCTCGGAGTGCAGCCGCGACAGCAGCGTGTCGTGGAACTCGCCGATCCGATCGACCTTGATCCGGTCGAGGTAGCCGCCGGTGCCGGAGTAGATCGCGGCGACCTGGTCGGCCGGCTTCCACGGCCGCAGCTCGGCCTGGTTGAGCGTCTCGACGAGCCGCTCACCACGGGCGAGCGTCGCCTGCGTCGAGGCGTCGAGCTCCGAGCCGAACTGCGCGAAGGCCTCGAGCTCGCGGTACTGCGAGAGCTCGATGCGCAGCTTGCCGGCGACCTTCTTCATCGCCTTCGGCTGCGCGTTGCCGCCAACTCGCGAGACCGAGATGCCGACGTTGATCGCCGGGCGGACGCCGGAGCGGAACAGATCGCCCTCGAGGAAGATCTGGCCGTCGGTGATCGAGATGACGTTCGTCGGGATGTAGGCCGACACGTCGCTGGCCTGCGTCTCGATGATCGGCAGCGCCGTCAGCGAGCCGCCGCCGAGCTCGTCGTTGAGCTTGACCGAGCGCTCGAGCAGCCGCGAGTGCAGGTAGAAGACGTCGCCGGGGTACGCCTCGCGGCCCGGCGGGCGGCGCAGCAGGAGCGACATCTGCCGGTAGGCGAACGCGTGCTTGGTGAGGTCGTCGTAGACGCAGAGCGCGTGGCCGCCCTTGTAGAGGAAGTACTCCCCCATCGCGCAGCCGGCGTAGGGCGCCATGTACTTGATCGGCGCGGCCTCGTCGGCGGACGCGGCGACGATGATCGTGTTGTCCATCGCGTTGTGCTCGCGCAGCGTCTCGGCGACCTGGACGACGGTCGACATCCGCTGGCCGATCGCGACGTAGATCGAGACGACGCCGGTGTCGCGGTTGTTGATGATCGTGTCGATCGCGATCTGGGTCTTGCCCGTCTGGCGGTCGCCGATGATCAGCTCGCGCTGGCCGCGGCCGACGGCGATCATCGAGTCGATCGCCTTGATCCCGGTCTGCAGCGGCTGCTCGACCGGCTGGCGCTGGACGACGCCGGGGGCCTTGAACTCGGCCGGGCGCGGCTCGGTCGTGTTGAGGTCGCCCTTGCCGTCGAGCGGGTTGCCGAGCGGATCGACGATCCGGCCGAGCAGCTGCTCGCCGACGGGGATCTCGAGCAGCTTGCCCGTCCGCTTGACGGCGTCGCCCTCCTCGATCTTGTCCCAGTCGCCGAACAGCACGACGCCGACGTTGTCGGACTCGAGGTTGAGCGCGAGGCCGGTGACGTCGTGCGGCAGCTCGAGCATCTCGAGCGACATGCAGTTGTCGAGCCCGTGGACGCGCGCGATGCCGTCCGCGATCGACAGGACGGTGCCGACCTCGGACAGGTCCGCGCCGCCGTCGTCGAGGCCCTCGATGCGGCTCTTGAGGATGCTGGTGATCTCGTCTGGCTTGATCTGCATAGGTATTGGGGGCCTTTCTAAGCCGCCTTTGCGACTTGCTTTCTAAGTCTCTCGAGCCGGTTGCGCACACTTGCGTCCAGCACCATGTTGCCTACCTGGAGCACCAGGCCGCCGAGCACGTCCGGGTCGACCTCGCTGGAGAGCTCGA
>Ga0190275_10001885_pt1 | contig 15350 bp, 11 predicted proteins | sample Popmic550T_FD_133745 | JGI IMG/M metagenome (GOLD analysis project Ga0190275, IMG submission 133745) | Populus adjacent soil microbial communities from riparian zone of Yellowstone River, Montana, USA - 550 T | ecosystem: Environmental > Terrestrial > Soil > Riparian zone > Trees stand | place...
CGTAGACGTACTCGGCCGACATCACCACGAACCGCGGCCCCGGCTCCGCCAGGAACGCGGCGAGGTCGTGCCACTCCACCCGGTTCGCCTGCGGCATCCCCAGGTGGAACGACAACAGGTGCGACTCGGCCCGGAAGACCAACACCGGTTCCGGGGCCGGCGCCCGCGAGCGGATGAATTCGGCGAACGCCCGCTTCCCCTCGCGCGCCTCCTCGGCCGGTTCGACCACCGCCGCCATCACGCCCCACGCCGCGACGACGCCGGCCAGCACCAGCGCGAACGCCCACCCCGCGCGGCGGACCGTGCGCGGGTCCGGGCGCGCCGCCAGCCAGCGCTCGGCGGCGCAGCCGAGCACGACCGCGGCGCCGGGGTACAGCGGCAGGAGGTAGTCGGCCCGCTTGAACTGCGCCGCGGACAGCACCGCGAACATCGTGACGCACCACACCGCGCCGAAGCGGAACAGCGGGTCGGCGCGCCAGCTGCCGGCGCGCACGGCCCACCACGTCAGCAGCGCGAGCGCGGGCGTCCACGGGAGGAAGTCGGCGGCGAACCGCGGCAGGTAGTACCACGCCGGGTGCGACGCCAGCGTCGGCGACGTGCCGGCGAACCGCTCGACGTTGTGGTGCCAGAAGAAGACGCGGACGAACTCGCCGCCGGTGGCGCCATTCGCCCACAGGAACCAGGGGGCCGTGACGGCCAGCACGACGGCGACGCCGAGGAGCGCGGCGGGCACGGGGAGGCCGCCGCCGCGCGGCTTCACCATCAGCCACGCGACCGCAGCGGGACCGACCAGGGCGAGGGCGACCGGACCTTTGAGGAGCACGCCGACGGCGGCGGCGAGGGCCGCAAGGAGGAAGGACGCGAGGCGAGCCGACCGCCGTAAGGCGGCGGGTGATGCGCCACTCACCCGCCGCCTTACGGCGGTCGGCTCGCCGGCCTCGTTCGTCGTCGTGCCGCGATAGAACGCCACCAGCGCGCAAGCCACCACCGCCGTCAGCGGCACGTCGATGCGCGCCGTGCGCGAGATCGCGGTGAAGTGCCCGGCCGTCGCCAGCGTCAGCGCCGCCACCAGCGCCGCCACCGGGCGGCCTTCGCGGCGCAGCCAGCCGTACACGAGCGCCACAGTCAGCAGCCCCGCCAGCGCCGCCGGCAATCGGGCCGTGAACTCGGTCACCACGCCGCCGTTCGCCCACCCCGCGGCGGCGACCAGCCAGTAGTACCCCGGCGGCTTCTGCAGATCGACGCGCCCGTCGAACAGGACCGGCAGACCCCATTCGCCGGTGTCGAGCATCCGCTGGGCGTTCTGCGCCGCCCGCGCCTCGTGGCTGCTGACCAGCTCGCGGCGGCCGAGCCCGACGGTGAACAGGGCGACGACGCCGGCAACGGCAAGAAGGGGAACCCAGACGCGCCCACGAGCTGCGACCGCCAGGGAGCGGCTGCTGTGATCGACGATCTGCGTTAGGGGAACGGGTGTCGGCGCGGCCGCTCCCTGGCGGTCGCGGCTCGTCGAGCTGTCCGCGGCGCTCACGCCGCCTCCCGCTGGCCGGGGTCGCACAGCCGGCGGTACAGCGGGCACGTCGCCAGCAGCTCGGCGTGCGGCCCCACGGCCACGATCCGCCCCGCGTCCATCACCACCACGCGGTCGGCCAGCTCGGCCGCGGCGTGGAGCCGGTGCGTGATGAGGAACACCGTCCGCCCCTTCACGAAGTCCTTCAGCGCGGCGTGAATCTCCGCCTCGCTCTGCGGGTCCACCTGGCTCGTGAACTCGTCCAGGATCAGGATGTCCGGGTCGCGCAGCACCGCCCGCGCCAGCGCGATCCGCTGCCGCTGTCCGCCGCTCAGGCTCCGGCCGGACTCGCCGACCACCGTCTGGTAGCCGGCCGGCAGCTCCTTCTCGATGAACTCGTGGGCGTGCGCCTTCCTCGCCGCGGCGATCACCTCGGCTTCCGTCGCGCCCTTCTTGCCGTAGGCGATGTTGGCGAACACGGTGTCGTCGAACAGCTGCGTGTCCTGCGTCACCAGCCCGATGCGGCGGCGCAGCGAACGCAACTGCGCCTGCCGCACGTTCACGCCGTCGATGAAGACGGCGCCGTGGTCGGGGTCGTAGAACCGCGGCAGCAGCCCCAGCAGCGTCGTCTTGCCGCACCCGTTCGGGCCGACCAGCGCCACCGTCTCGCCGGCCTTCACCGTCAGGTCCACGAGGTCGAGCGTCGGCGTGTCGGAGCCGGGGTTGTAGCTGAAGCAGACGTGGCGGAACTCGATCCCCTTCTTCACCCGCCCGACGCGCGGCCCGGTCGGGTTCGCCCCGACCGACGGCACGCGGTCGAACACCTCGAACACGCGGTTCGCCGCCGCCTCGCCGCTCTGCAGCTTCGTGTACACGCTGGACAGCTTCCGCACCGGGTCGGCGATCGCCGCCAGGAACGCGTACAGCTGCAGCAGCGTGGCGAACTCGAGCGGGTGGCCGGTCATCCGCATGCCGAAGATGTGCGTGTGTCTCGTCACCACCAGGTACGTACCCGCGGAGAGCGCCAGGCCGACGGCGAGGACGCCGAGCAGCTCGATGAGCGGGTTGGCGAAGGCGTCGATGTACACGACGCGCATGGCCTTCTTGTAGTAGTCCTCGGTGGCGCGGCGGAAGCGGCGGCGCTCGTGCGGCTCGCGGGTGAACGCCTTCACGGCGCGGACGCCGTCGAGCGTCTCGCGGAGGAGCTTGTACAGGACGCTCATCCGCTCCAGCACCTTCCGGGCGGCGCGGCGCATGGCCCGGCTGACGCGGATCAGCGTGACCATCACCAGCGGCACGATGACGCAGAACACGACGGTGAGCTGCCACGAGATGGTGCACGCGACGACGAGGCAGGCGACGGCCTTGAGCGGCTCGGCGACCATGCGGCCGAACAGGATTTTCAGCCCGAGGCCGAGCTGCTCGGAGTCGTTGGTGAACCGGGCCATCAGGTCCGGCGTGCCGGCCGCGCTGATCTGCCGCACGTCCTGGTGGATGAGGCGGCGGAAGAAGCGGTTGCGGATGTCGAACAGCGTCCGGTTCATCACGCTGCCGACGAGCGACTCGTTCAGGAACTCGAACACGCCCTTCACCAGCACGCAGCCGACGACCGCCCCCATGATGACCATGAAGGTGGCGAACCGGTCCTCCGGCAGGTGGACGATGACGCGGTCGCGGAGGAGCCGGTAGCGGTACTCCCAGTTGGCGTAGTAGAGGAGCGATTCCTCGACCTTGGCGATCTCGTGGCCGACCTTGCGGAGCTGCGTCTCGCGCTCGGCGCCGTCGGGCAGTTGCTCGGCGGCGCGGAGCTCGGCGCGGAGCCCGGCGAGCTTTGCCAGCCTCTTGCCGTCGTTGCGCTCCACCTGGGTCTTGTCGATCTCGGCATCGACCCACTGCTGCAGGTTCTTGTCGGTGCTCAGGATTGTGAGCACCGGGTAGATGGCCGAGAGGTTGACGCTCCACAGGACGGCGACGACGAGGGCGCACGCGAACGACGCCAGGAGGCGGCCGCGGTACGGCCAGGCGTACTTGAGGGTGCGCAGGAAGTTCCGCATGGCCGGGGGTTATACCCGCGGGCGGCGAAGCGGGGCAAGAGGGGTTGGAGGGGCCGCACGCATTGGCTCGGGTCCGGTAGCCGCGGGCTTCAGCCCGCGCCCACGTCGGCGGTGTCACCGGGGCGATACCCCCCGAACTCCGCCACTGGTGGGCGCGGGCTGAAGCCCGCGGCTACCGGACCCGAGCCATAGCCCCAAGCCGTCGGTCAGAAATCCACCTGAACCGCCAGCCCGTCGGCGATCGTCGCGGTGAACGGGTACACGCTCATGCTCACGCTCTGCCGGATGGCGTGGACCGAGCCGTCGGCGAACAGCGCGTTCACCCCGTTGATGTGCGGCGACGAAAAGTCCTCGGCCACGCCCGCGGCGGCGCTCGGCGGGTGCTGCCGGCACGCGTGCCCCAGCGCCAGCGCCGCCGGCAGGTTGCTCGGGATGCCGCCGTAGTTCGCCTGGTCGTTGGCGCTGCGCCACGTCGCCCCGGGCACGACGCCGGCCCAGCTCGCCATCGTCATGTGCGCGTTCTTCTCGCCGACCGCGAACGTGTTGCTCAGGCCGTCGAGCACGTCCGCGATGCGGGTGCGGCTGTTGCGGTAGAACATGCCGCGGCCGAGGATGCCGTCGACGGTGAGGTGGTTCGTCAGCACCGTGGCCGACTCGCCGAGGTACGGCGTGTTCCCGTAGCAGGCGACGTAGTTCGACCGCGCCAGCGGCGTCGTCAGGGCGGCCGGGTTGGCGAACTCCGACAGCGGGATCGGATCCTGCCGCGGGTCCGACGGGCAGCGCAGGAACGACACGTTCACCTGCCGCACCGCGTCGTGGCTGGGGTGGGTCATCGGCAGCGTGAAGGTGATGAGCCGGTACGTGTTCTCCTGTTCCAGGTCCGGCAGGAGGAACGCCGCCCAGCCCCAGCCGGGGCCGGTGCCGTCGGCGACGGCGGCGTTCGCGGTGTACCCCGGCGGGAAGCTGCCGGTGCGGTCGTGGTAGTTGTGCAGCGCCAGGCCGATCTGCTTCATGTTGTTCTTGCACTTCACCCGCGCCGCCGCCTCGCGCACCTTCTGGACGGCCGGCAGGAGCAGCCCGATGAGGATGGCGATGATGGCGATCACCACCAACAGCTCGATCAGCGTGAACCCGCGCCGCGTGCGACTCCGTGACATGGTGTAGCCCCTCCGAATGGGCAATGGAAGCCGGGACGAATCATGTCGTTAGTCTAGACTAACTCGCGCCGTTAGTCGAGGGGCGAAATCCGGCGTGCTAGAATTTCCCATGCAGACCGACGCCGAGCCCTTCCTCCAGCGCATCCGGGCCTTCCCGGACGACGACGGCCCGCGCCTCGTCTTCGCCGACTGGCTCGACGAACAGGGCGGCCCCGCCCTCGCCCGCGCGGCGTTCATCCGCGTGCAGTTGGCGCTGGCGACGCTGTCCGAAAGCGACCCCGCTCGGGCGGACCTCGTCGCCGCCGAGCGCGTCCTGTGCGACGCCCACGAGGAGGCGTGGCGGGCGCCGTTCCGCTTCTGCTCGGCCCTCGAGTTCCGCCGCGGGTTCGTCGACACGGTGCGCATCGGGGCGGTGCCGTTCCTCCGCCACGCCCACGAGCTGTTCGCCGCGGCGCCGGTCCGCCACCTCGACCTGATGGACGCCGGCCCGCACCTCGCGGCGCTCACCGCGTCGCCGTACCTCGGCCGGCTGGCCGGCCTCACGATCGAGGCCCAACACCTGCGCGACCCGCTGGCCCGCGCCGTGGCGCGCTGCCCGCACCTCGCCGGGCTGCGGGCGCTCGACCTGCGCAAGAACCGCCTGACCGACGCCGCCGCGAGCGCGCTCGCCGGTTCGCCCCATCTGTCGGGGTTGGAATCGCTGATTCTGTCGGAGAACGAGTTGACCGAGTCCGGGGCGCGGGCGCTGGCCGCGTCGCCGCACCTGGGCGGGCTGCGGCGGCTCGACCTGCGGCAGAACCCGATTGGCCCGGCGGGCGCCGACGCGGCCGCGGCGTCGGAGCGGCTGCCGCGGCTGGAGTGGCTGAACCTGTCCGGCTGCGGCGTCGGCGCGCCGCGGGGGCACGCGCCGGCGCGGCCGGGGGGGCTGCTGCGGGTGGCGGAGTTGGACCTGTCGCACAACGGGCTCGGCGCCGCGGCGCTGAAGGCGCTGCTGGCCGCGGACGGGCCGGCGGCGGTGCGCGAGCTCGACCTGAGCCACAACGACCTGGGCGAGGCGGGGGCGCGGGTGCTGGCCGCGGCGCCGGCGCTGGCGGGGCTGCGCACGCTGAAGCTGTTCGCCTGCGGGCTGACGGACGCGGCAGTGACGGCGGTGGCGTCGTCGCCGCACCTGGCGGGGCTGAGGGTGCTGAACCTGGGGAACAACGCGGCGGGGGACGCGGCGTTCGAGCCGTTCCTGGACGGCCCGCGGCCGCGCGGCCTGCGGCGGCTGGTGGCGCCGGAGCACCTGTCGCCGGCGCTGCGGCGGGCGCTGCACCAGCGGTACGGCGGGTGAGGCTTCGGCCGCCGGCTGACCTCCGCGCCGCGGCCGCCGGCGGTATCATGGGCGCACGCCCGCCGCCGAGACCGACCGATGCTCCGCGAGGAACAGATCGACCTCCGCCGGCAGCGCGCCCGGTCCACCAAGTTCGCCATCGAGAACCTGGGGAAGAACCGCGTCTTCTCCGACTTCCGCGTCACCAACCCCGAGTCCGGCGGCCGCTACGAGGTCACCGTCCGCGGGTTCGAGGTCGGCGACAACACCTGCACCTGCCCCGACTACAAGGCCAACACCCTCGGCACCTGCAAGCACATCGAGGCCGTCCTCGACGACCTCCGCGACGAGCTGCCGCCGCACCTCCAGAAGAAGAAGGCCGCCGTCCAGCGGCCCGAAGTCTACCTCCACTACGGCGAGCAGCTGCGGCTCGGCCTCCACCTCCCGCCGCGGCACTCCGACAAGCTCGCCCGGGTGGCGCAGACGTACTTCGACGACAAGTTCCTCTGGTCCGGCCGCGGCAAGTACCCCGACCTCATCCGCGACGTGGAAGCCGTCCCCGAAGAAGTGACGGTGCCGTCCGACGCGCTCGACTTCGTGGACCGCGAGATCGAGCGCGCCGACATGCTGGCGCGCGAGGCCGAGTGGCGGGCGGAGCTCGACGCCGGCACCCTGGATTTGAAGCTGCTGCCGGTGCCGCTGTACGACTACCAGCTGCGCGGGGCGCTGTTCCTGGCGTGCCGCGGCCGCAGCATACTCGGCGACGACATGGGCCTCGGCAAGACCGTGCAGACGCTCGCCGCCGTCGAGCTGCTGGCCCGCGAGCGCGGCATCCGCCGCGTCCTCGTGGTCGCGCCGGCGTCGGTGAAGTACCAGTGGGAGACCGAAATCCGCCGGTTCACGACGCGGCCCGTGCAGGTGATCGACGGGCTGCCGGACGTGCGGAAGGAGCAGTACGCGCAGCCGACGTTCTACCGGCTGGTGAACTACGAGCAGGTGGTCCGCGACCGCGAGGCGCTCAACGCCTGGAAGCCGGACGTGGTGGTCCTCGACGAGGCGCAGCGGATCAAGAACTGGGAGGCGAAGACGACGCGCGAGGTGAAGAAGCTCCACAGCCGGTACGCCTTCGTGCTGACGGGGACGCCGCTGGAGAACAAGCTGGAGGAGCTGTACAGCATCGTGCAGTTCGTGGACGAGCGGCGGTTCGGGCCGGCGTTCGCGTTCCTCCACGAGCACCGCCTCGTCGACGCCGAGGGGAACACGGTCGGCTACCGCAACCTGGACGCGATCCGCGACAAGCTGGCGCCGATCTTCCTCCGCCGCACCCGCGCCGAGGTGCTGACGCAGTTGCCGGAGCGGACCGACAACACCGTGTTCGTCGAGCTCGCGGAGGAGCAGCGCGGCCCGTACGAGGAGCAGCGCACCGCGCTGGCCCGGCTGCTGCAAAAGAACTTCCTCACGGACCTGGACCGCAAGCGCATCCTGGCGTGCGTGGTGAACCTGCGCACGGTCTGCGACAGCACGTTCCTGCGCGACCGCGCCACGCACGTGTCGCCGAAGCTGGACGAGTTCGCGGAGCTGTTGCCGGAGCTGATCGGCGCTCCGGGCGAAGGCCCGGAGACGGCCGTCCCCGGGCTTCAGGGGCCGCACAAGGTCGTCGTGTTCTCGCAGTGGGAGACGATGATCTTCGAGGCGGCGAAGGTGCTGGACCGGCTCGGCGTCGGGTACGCGGTGCTGCACGGCGGCCTGAGCGGCAAGGACCGCAAGGCGGCGCTGGAGAAGTTCCTGACGGACCCGGCGTGCGCGGTATTCCTGAGCACCGACGCCGGCGGCACCGGCCTGAACCTCCAGGCCGCGGACACGGTGGTGAACCTGGAACTGCCGTGGAACCCGGCCGTGCTGGAGCAGCGCATCGCCCGCGTGCACCGGATGGGGCAGAAGCGGCCGGTGCGGGTGGTGAACTTCGTGACCCGCGGCACGATCGAGGAGCGCGTGCTGCGGACGCTGGAGGCGAAGCAGAGCCTGTTCGTCGGCCTGTTCGAGGGCGACGCCGACGAGATGGCGTTCGCCGCGGGGCCGGGGTTCCTGAGCGCGTTGCGGCGGCTGACGGGCGAGGAAGAGGACAGAGGCCAGAGGACAGAGGACAGACCGCAGCCGGCCGAGGCGATGCCGTCAGCCGCGGCGCTGCCAGCGACCGCCGATGTACTGCCCTCGGATCTGTGGGCGGCGGCGGTGCAGCTGCTCGAAGGGGTGGCGGCGCTGGCCGCGGCGGGGCCGGTGCCGGACGCGCTGCGCGAGCGCGTGCGCGCCGCGGCGGCGCTCGTCGCCGAGCGTGCCGGCCGCCCCGCGCCCTAGCGGCCGAGCCAGGCGAAGAACCCGAAGATCGGGAGAATGACCCCCCAGAACTCGACCGGCACCCAGAACAGGGCGTGCCGCGCGACGGGCGGATTCTCGCGCCCGGTGGCCGGGTCGAACGGCGGTCGGTCGTCGGCGTGGAGCAGCCGGCCGATCGGCCACAGCACCGCCGACCCGAGGAACGCCAGTAGGGTCGCCGTGTCTTTCAACCCGGCGGGCGGGCCGTCCGGGGCGGCGGCGCGGAGGGCGAGCTGCGCCAGCCCGAACAGCGCCGCCGGGACGACCGCCACGACGATCCCGAACCCCTGCCAGATCAGCACGGCCGTTCCCCCGCTTCCCTCGCCCCCGCCCCGGGCGACACAACCGGCCGGACCCGCGCGGCCGGCACGCGGTATCTCTTACCAACCGGACGGCCCCCGCCTACCCGGCCGCCCACCGGGGTAGCCTTCCGGCATGGGCCGGACCCGCCGGCCTTCCACGGAGGAACGCGCATGACGAGCATCGTGGTGGCCGCCGCGCTGGCCGCGGCCGCGGGGCCGGAACCGGACGCGAACGTCGTCCCCGCCGGGTTCTTCCCCGGCGGCGGTGGGGCGTGGTCGGGCACGACGACCTACTACGGCTCCGGCCGCGAGGCCGCCTACGGCACCGGCATCGGGCCGGAGTGGTTCAACCGCCCGGACGGCTTCGGCCGCGACGGCCGGCGGTACGGCGCCCCGGTCAGCCCGAGCCCGTACGACCAGGTGCCGGCCCGCACCGGCCGCACCGGCGTGTGGGTCGGCGGCGGTGTCGGGGTGGGTGGGTACAGCGGCGGCGGCTTCGGCGGCGGCATCTTCCGCCGGCGCTGAAACGTCCGGTAGCCGCGGGCTTCAGCCCGCGCCCACCTGCGGCGAAGTACGAGGGAGTAACGCCCCTCGGACACCGCCGACGCGGCGCGGGCTGAAGCCCGCGGCTACCGGCCTACTCGCCACCCGAATCGGCTTTCACTCCTCCGCGACGCCCGGCTCGATGACGCGCATCGTCTTCCACTTCCCGGTGCGGAACCGCCACACGAAGCAGACCGCCATGCAGCAGATGAACGCGGTCGCGAAGCCCCACGCCCAGTAGAGCGGGTCGCCGGCCCCGGGGAACGCTTCGGCGAACTCGGCCCGCCACGTCACCAGCGCCGCCGTCGGCAACACCATCACCGGCCACGCCAGCGCGAACGTCAGCCACGTCACGAACCGCGTGTCGCCGGCGCCGCGCAGGGCGAACGCGAACGTCAGGTTCACCGCGTCGGCCAGCGAGTACACCGCGACGCACACCAGCAGGCTCGGCACGATGTCGGCGATGGCGGCGAACTTCTCCGCGTCCTGCTCCGGCTCGAACGCCGACACCAGCAGCTGCGGCAGCGTCAGGTACACCGCGGCGACGATGCACATGTACCCGAACGACCAGAGGGTGCCGGTGTAGACGGTTTTTTCCGCGAGGTCCGGCCGGTCGCCGCCGAGCCGCTGCCCGACCAGGATGCTGACCGCCTGGCCGATCCCCATCATCGGCAGGAACGCCACCATGTTGAACCGGATGGTGAGCGTCGTGGCCCCGAGCGCCGCGTCGCCGAGCTTGCCGACGAACTGCGTGAACAGGTGGAACACCAGCACGTCGAGGAACACCTGCATCCCGGCCGGGCCGCCGTACTTCATGAGGCGCCCGAACAGCGCCCGGTCGAACCGCCAGCCGGCGGCGGTGGCGAACGCCTCGCGGAACTTCGGCCGCAGGAACAGCACCAGCGCCAGCCCCGCCGCGGCCCAGCTGCCGACGACGGTGGCGACGCCGGCGCCGGCGATGCCCATCTCGGGGAAGCCCCAGCGGCCGAAGATCAGCACGAGCGCCAGCGCCACGTTCACCGCGGTGCCGAACGCCTCGATGAGGAGCACGGTCCAGGTGTCGCCGCGGCCGGAGAAGAAGCCGTTGATCGCCTGCATCACGAGCATCGGCAGCGCGGCGAAGGCGAAGCAGCGGAGGTAGATCGCTTCGAGTTCCTGGATGTGCGCCGGGTGCCCGGCCAGCGACGTGAGCCAGCCGGCGAGCGGCACCACGCCGAGGAAGCCGAGGCCGGCGAACACCGAGAAGTAGATGCCCTGCCACACCGCGGGTCCGACGCGGTGCGGCCGGCCGGCGCCGGTGTACTGGGCGACGAACGTGGACGTGTACCCGGCGGTGACGCTGAGGAACCCGAACCCGAGCCAGTACCACATGACCGCGGGGAACGACGCGGTCATCTCGTCGGTGTCGTGGCGGGCGAGGAGGAAGGTGTCGGCGAGTACCTGCACCGTCATGAAGCTCTGACTGATGACCAGCGGCAGCGCCAGCGCGAGCAGCTCCTTCGAGCCGCCGGCGTTGGCGGGGGGCGTCGGTGGTTCGGGTTCGGGGGTGTAAGTGGGGGCGTCGAGGTCGAGCGGTTCCGGGCCGGACATGTCTTCCCTCTTGCCCCTCGCCCCATGCCCCTTGCCACTACTGCCGCAGCAGCCAGACGTTCCGGTACTGGACCGGGTGGCCGTGGTCCTGCAACAGGATCGGGCCGGGCGTGGCGGGGTCGCCGCCGGCGCCGGCCCGGGTGTTGTCCACCGGGATGCGCACGCCGTCGTGGACTTTCACCCCGTTATGATACACCGTCATGCGGGCGGGTTCGGTCTTCTTGCCGCCCGCGAACACCGGCGCCGTGAACTCGATGTCGTAGCTCTGCCACACCGTCGGCGCCTTGCACACGTTCTGCGTCGGCGCGGCCACCTCGTAGATGGCGGCGCAGGCGTTGTTCTTGCTCTGCAGCCCGTAGCTGTCGAGCACCTGCACCTCGTACCGCCCCTGGACGTAGACGCCGCTGTTGCCGCGCCCCTGGCCGGCGCCGCCCGGTTCGTTCGGGACGCGGAACTCGACGTGCAGCTTGAACGAGCCGCCGAACTTCTCCTTCGTGACGATGTCGCCGTGGTTCTTGACGCCCTCCATGGAGCCGTTCGGCCGCAGCACCCACTTCACGTCGCCGCCGTCGCGCTTCTGCCACTTCGACACGTCCTTGCCGTCGAACAGGACGACGGCGCCGCTGGGCGGCGGGGTGCCGGGGGCGTCCTTGAGGTCGTCGGCCTTGAGCGCCTTGAAGCTGGCGTCGAGGGTCCACGGGTCGGCGGCGGGCCGGGCGACGGCGGCGGCGGATGCGGCCGCGACGACGAGGCAGGAGAGGGCGCGCATGGGCGGCTCCGGTGGGGTGGGCGGACGGGGCGATTGTACGGAGGGGCCGACGAGGTGGGGGCGTGTCACCCGGTCAGCGGGGCGCGGCCGAGCACCACGTACTCGGGGCCGTCGCGGCGCATCTCGCTGCTGTACACGCACACCTCCTCCACCTGCGCCCGGCCGCCGTCCCACGCCAGCAGCTTCGGCAGCTCCGCCGCCAGCGCGAGCCCGTCCGCCTCGCCCTTCACCCGGCCGAGCGTCAGGTGCGGCGTGTAGTCGCGCTCCTCCTTGACGTACAGGCCCAGGCCGAGCAGCTTCGCCTCGATCGCGGCGTACAGCCGGCGCAGCGGCTCGGCGCCGTCGGCGACGCCGCCCCACAGCACCTTCGGCCGCCGCGGCGTCGGGAACGCGCCGACGCCCGACACCCGCAGCGGGAACGGCGCCTCCGTCGCCGCCGCGGTCTGCACGGCCCGGCACACCGGCAGGATGTCGCGGTCGTCGAGCTCGCCGAGGAACAGCAGCGTGACGTGCATGCCGTCCTCGGCCGCCCACTTCACCCCGGCCCCTGTCTTGGCGAGCTGATGCTGGAGCGCGACCGCCTTGCGGCGGACCTCGTCCCCGACCGCGACGCCGATGAACGACCGCACGCGAGCCATGAGGGGGGTTCCTGGTTGCCGGTGGCTCGGGGCGGGTAGCCGCGGGCTTCAGCCCGCGCCCACCTGCGGCGTGTGTCAGGGAGCCGCGCGATTCGATCTCCGTAGCTCACGCGGGCTGAAGCCCGCGGCTACCGGACGAGAGGCCCGAGCCGATGTTACTTCAGCCCTTCGGCCCAGACGTCCTTTGCGCCGTGGTGGAGGCGGGCGCCGATCTGCGTGATGACCTTCATCGCCAGCAGGTTCGCCGCCCGCGCAGCCTTTTCGGGGGCGACGCCGTGCGTGACGCCGTACAGGAACGCCCCCGCGAACATGTCGCCGGCGCCGGTCAGGTCCTTCGGCTCGCACGGGTACGCCGCGACGTGGTGCTCCGACCCGCCGAACCGCACGAACGCCCCGTTCGGGCCGTCCGTCACCACGCAGTTCGGCACCAGCCCCTTCAGCGCGGCGAAGGCGTCGGCCGCGGTCGCGGCGCCGGTCACCGCCATCGCCTCGCCGGCGTTGCTGAACAGGAGGTCGGACTGCGCCAGCGCCTCGCGGAACACGTCGCCGAACACCGCCGGCACGAAGGCGTCCGAGCACGTCAGCGCGACCTTCACGCCGTTCGCCTTCGCGGCCTTCAGCGCCTCGCGGATGGCGTGCTGGCCGGTGCTCGGGTTGGCGAACACGTAGCCCTCCACGAACAGCCACTCGCTCGCGGCGATTCGGTCGGCCGGGACGTGCCGCGCCGCCAGGTGGCTCGACACCGCCAGGCTCGTCCGCATCGTCCGCTCGGCGTCCGGGGTGATGATGCTCACGCACGTCCCGGTCGTCTCGCCGACCAGCGGCGCGTTCACGAAGTTGATGCCGAGCTGCTCGAACTCCTCGACGTAGTGCAACCCGTAGCGGTCGTCGCCGACGCAGCCGACGAACGCCCCGCGGCCGCCGAGGGCGCTGCACGCGATGACGGAGTTGGCGACGCTGCCGCCGCTGACCAGCCGCGGCTCGTGGTCGCCGAACGCGGCGAGGAGCTGCTTCTGCTCGGCCGGCTCGACGAGGCGCATGGTGCCGCGCTCGAACGCGAGCGGGGCGAACTCCTCGTCGGTGAGTTCGAGGAGGATGTCGACCAGGGAGTTCCCCAGCCCGCACACGTCGAATTCTTTGGGCATTGCGTTAGCTCACTTGCTTCAACCCGAGTTCCACGCGCCGCAGCGCCTCGGGCTTGCCGAGGATCGCCAGCGTCTCGTACAGCCCGAACCCGACCGTCACGCCGGTCACGGCGACCCGCGTCGCGGCCACGAGCGCCTTGTGCCGTTCCTTCTCGGGCGCCACCGCCTGCAGCGCCGCGGCCGTCGTCACGGCGTCGAACGGGTCGGCGGCGGCGAGCGCGTCGCGGTAGGTTCGCAGCAGCTCGGCGTTCGGCTTCAGCGCCTTCTCGACCGCGGCCGGGTCGTACTGCGGGTCCGTTCGCAGCAGCGGGCCGGCGAACTGCACCATGTCGGAGAACAGCTTGACGCGGTCGCCCGCGGCCTCGGCCACCTGCGTGAGGCGCGCCCGCACGGCGTCGGGCACGGCGTCGTCGACAAGGCCGGCGCGGCGGAGGTACGGCAGGCAGCGCTCCACCTTGTCGGCGATCGGCACCAGCTTCATGTACTCGCCCTGCAGCCAGTACAGCTTCTTCGTGTCGAAGTTCGCCGCCGCCTTCGTGATCCGGTCGAGGTCGAAGTTCTTCAGCACCGTGTCGAGCGGGATGAACTCGCTCGTCGCGTCCAGCGACCACCCGAGCCGCACCAGGTAGTTGAGGACCGCTTCCGGCAGGTAGCCCAGCTCGCGGTAGTAGGCCACGGTGGCGATGTTCAGGTCGTCGCGGCCTTTCAGCGCCTCGTCGGTCCACCCGCACGCCTTCAGCGCGGCCGTCTCCTGCGCCGACAGCGGCGGCAGGTCGCGCTTCGACATCTTCTTGTTGTTGTAATTCACCAGCGGGATGTGCGCGAACTCCGGCGGCGTCGTCCCGAGCGCTTCGAAGATGAGGATTTGGGCCGGCGTGTTCGTCAGGTGTTCCTCGGCGCGGACGACGTGCGTGATGCCGAACGCGACCTCGTCCACCACGGTGGCGAACGAGTACAGCGCCCGGCACACGCCGGCGGCGTCGGGCGCGCGCAACAGCGCCGGGTCGCGGATGGTACTCGTCTCGACCTTCACCTCGCCGCGGACGTGGTCCTTGAAGATCACGGCGCGCCCCTCCGGCACCTTCAGCAGCACCGCGACCGGCTTCTCGCGGTACAGCCGCAAGTTCTCCGCCGGGTCCACGTCGCGGTTACTGCCGCGGTGGACGTAGGCGCGCTTCGCCTTCTCCGCGGCCTTGCGGCGGGCGTCCTGCTCGTCGGGCGTCGTGTAGTCGGGGTAGGCGTGGCCGGTCTCGATCAGCTTCAGCGCGGCGGCGACGTAGCGGTCGTTGCGCTGGCTCTGGAAGTACGGCGCGTGCGGGCCGAAGCTGTCGCCGCCGGCGTCCTTCGTCGGCCCCTCGTCCCAGTCGATGCCGAGCCAGTCGAACCCGTCGAGGATCGGCTGCACGGCCTCGGCGCGGTTGCGGGCGGCGTCGGTGTCGTCGATGCGGAGGACGAACTGCCCCCCGTGGCGGCGGGCGTACAGCCAGTTGAACAGCGCCGTGCGGACCCCGCCGATGTGGAGGTAGCCGGTCGGGCTCGGGGCGAAGCGGGTGCGGACCATATGAAGTTCTTTGGCTCGGGGCTTGAGCCCGGAGGGCGTCGGCGTGTAGCCCGGGGTGCAACCCCGGGCGGGCGTCGGCGTGATTCGTGGGAGTGACGCGGCGTGAACTCCGCCGCAGGCCGCCCCGGGTTCCACCCGGGGCTACACGCCGTCGCCCTCCGGGCTCAAGCCCCGAGCCGGCTCACGCGCTGCCGTTGGCACCGGGCTCGCCCGCGACCACCGCCTCCGCCGCGCGCACCAGCGGCCGGCACTCCAGGAGCGTCACCACCTCGCCCTCCTGGACGGTCTTGCCGTCCTGGTTGAGGATCCCCCGGTACCACACCACCTCGCCCCGCTTGCCGCGGCCCTTCACCGTCTTCTCGACCACCCGGGTCTGGCAGCGGACGGTGTCGCCGGCGA